>JACXTT010001246.1_pt1 | contig 42936 bp, 42 predicted proteins | sample 9270951 | NCBI WGS metagenome assembly JACXTT01 (sample SAMN15532306, study PRJNA645909) | rock metagenome | isolation source: weathered quartz diorite | place: Puerto Rico | collected 2017-06-21
TATATCGCCAGTTTTTGTTTGGCACATGTATAATGTTACCTTAGTTTTGGATATGATTTAATTTGCACACAAATGAACAACGATATAGAACATACAACCAACCCCAATAGAGGAAAAGCGATGGCTGGGGTTATACTACTTGCCGTAGGAGGAGTGCTGCTCCTAAAGCAATTTGCCGATTTTTTCATTCCCGATTGGATATTCAGCTGGCCCATGGGGCTCATTGTAATAGGTCTTTATTTTGGCGCTAAACATAACTTCAGGAAAGCAACCTGGAGTATCATGATTGTTTTAGGAATTATCTTTTTATTAAATGATAATATTGACGATGCCAGTCGTATAGTATGGCCAATTGGTATTATTGGTTTTGGTATATGGCTTATTTTAAGACGCGGAAGGCATAATGAATGGGAACAGAACATCAAAGATGGTAAATGGACTAAGCAAGACGGAAAATGGAGTAAACAAGCAGCCAATTTTGATTTTGGTAAAAACGATCCGGAAGCTGATTACGCTATAAAAGATGGCGACGATGTACCACCTAAAAACCCTAATACGCCTCCGTTCGGTTACCACAATGGCGACGACTACCTGGATGCTGTTTCTATTTTTGGCGGAGTTAACAAAACCATACTCTCCAAAAATTTTAAAGGCGGCGAAATAGTGAACATTTTTGGCGGCGCTGAGCTTGATTTTACACAAGCCGATATTAGCGGCAGGGTTTATATAGACATTACCCAGGTATTTGGCGGTACCAAAATCATTGTACCATCCAACTGGCAAGTAGTATCAGACCTGGCGGCTGTTTTTGCCGGTGTTGACGATAAACGCATCCGCAGCACGGCATCATCCAATAACGATAAAATACTGGTACTTAAAGGAACCTCCATTTTTGCCGGGGTTGACATACGCAGCTATTGATGATTTAGTATCAGGTAGCTAGTATCAAGACTTTATCATCAACGTTTTAATTCGGTCTTGATACTTGATACTAACTACTTGATACTTCTAAAAAACAAACATAATGAACTGGTACGTAGCAAAATTAGTTTTCAGGGTGATCAGTGGTGCAGGCGATCACCAGGCGCAGTTTGATGAGCAGTTACGCCTTATCAGTGCAGATAACGAACTGAGCGCCTTTGAAAAAGCAAACAAAATTGGTCATGCCAATCAGGATAGTTTTAAAAACATCGAAAAACAAACCGTTAAATGGCAGTTTATTGATGTGGCCGAACTAAACCAGATAGGCGAGCTTACCGATGGCACCGAACTGTACTACAATATACATGAAACACCCGACGCCGATTTGTACATTGCCTGGGCACATCACAAATCGGCATTATTGGGGGTGAGAAATTAATAATAATTAGGGGTATCAAGTAGCTAGTATCAAGTATCACGACAGCATCGGAACACTTATACTAAAATCTTGATACCTGATACTAACTACTTGATACTAAAAAATAAACATAAAATATAAGTTTTGGCATTACCCTCTATATCAGCTTCAAAATTATACGGCGCATTTATTGTTTGCGGCCTGGTTTGGGCCGGCCTGCAAACTTATATTGTGCATAGTTTTGGCTTTTACTGGTTTACGGCCTCAACTGATGGTTTGCTGAGCGCCATCCTGCTTTCGGGTGCCTGCTGGCTTATTAACAATAACCTGCGTTACTACCAGCCCGGTAAAGGCAGTTATATTAACCTGTTTATCTGGTGCGTAGCGCTGGCAGGTATTTGTACCCTGGGATGCCGCTACCTGCTGCCCCTTATTAATACCGATAAGGTGTTTGTTACCTTTGTACAACAATCCTTAACTATCCGTTTTTTTACCGATTTCCTGGCTATCGGTTGGATGGCTATGATCAGCTTGCTTTGGTATTCTCAGCTCGATCAGAAAGAAACACAAAAACGTAAAACTGAAGCCGAACAACTGGCCCGTGATGCCGAACTGTATAACCTGCGCCAGCAATTACAACCACACTTTTTGTTCAACAGCCTTAACTCCATCAATGCCCTTATCGGCTTTAAACCGGATGAGGCCCGCAAGATGATTCATCAGCTGTCTGACTTTTTACGGGGTACGCTGAAAAAGGACGATCAGCAGCAGGTGCCGCTAAGCGAAGAACTGGCACACCTGAACCTGTACCTGGAGATTGAAAAAGTACGTTTCGGGCATCGCCTGCAAACCGAAATAAGCTGCGACGATAAATGTGGCAGTGCTGTAATGCCTTCTATGTTACTACAGCCATTGGTAGAGAACGCCATAAAATTTGGCTTGTATGATACCACCGGCGAAGTAACTGTAAGCATCCGCGGCGAAATGGATGATAATTATTTAGTGCTGATGGTTCAAAACCCCTATGATCCGCAAACCTCGCGCCCTCAAAAAGGTACCGGTTTTGGCTTGCGTGGGGTACAACGCCGCCTATATTTGCTTTTTGCCCGTAACGATTTGATGGAAACTCATGGAAATGATAATATATTTACAACCATTATAAAAATACCACAGTTATGAGGCGAGCCTTAATTATTGATGATGAACCTTTAGCACGAATGGTTGTAAAGGAATATCTGCTAAGTTTTAGTGAAATTGAATTGATACAGGAGTGCGGCGATGGTTTTGAAGGATTAAAAGCCATACAGCAGCACCAACCCGATCTGATTTTTCTGGATGTGCAGATGCCTAAAATAAATGGTTTTGAAATGCTGGAACTGGTGGAGCAGCCGCCGGCCGTTATATTCACAACCGCTTTTGATGAGTATGCGATTAAAGCATTTGAGGCCCACGCTGTTGATTATCTGTTAAAGCCTTTCAGCAGAGATCGTTTTACCAAGGCCATCGAAAAATTCCTGGCTACTGCGCCCGAAAAACATGTGCCTAAACAAACCGAAGACCTGCTGGAAACTGCCGCTTCACAATCACCGGCACAAAATGAGCGTATCGTGGTAAAAACAGGCACTAAAGTTAAAATTATCCCAGTGGCTGATGTGGAGTACCTGCAGGCCGATGATGATTATGTAAGCGTGTTTACCAAAGAAGGATCGTACCTGAAAAATAAGACGATGAACTTTTTTGAGAAAACCCTGGATGCCCGCCAATTTGTGCGTGTACACCGCTCTTACATCATCGCCATACAACAAATTACCCGTATCGACCCGTACGAAAAAGACGCTCACCTGGCCATACTCAAATCGGGCGCCAAAATACCGGTAAGCAAAACCGGCTATGTAAAGCTTAAACAAGTACTGGGTATATAAAACAGGATTAAAGGATTTTTATAAGATTAACAAGTTTTTTTGTAGAGACGCATCACATGCGTCTCTTTTTTTGTGTCATTGGTTTGCATTCTCCACGAGTTAATCTATGTACACATCCTTCAAGTGAACTAATAATTTTGAGGAGTTGCTCCGGAGGAGTAAAATGTCGGTAGAAATAATAAGATCCCACCTGTTCTTAGTGCCGTAGGTACTACACTAACACATCGTCAGGTTGTTCATGCACAATTGCTTGATTCAAAGGTTAAGAAGTTACGTACCCTACGGCACGTAAAGATTTATTTAGACTATACTTCTACCAACATTCAACCCCGATGGGGTTATCAAAAAGATGCTTACATAAATTAGCTCTACAGAAGGAGGGCAGCAAGGCCTGTGCGGTGGCGGTAACAACTGCTTATATAAAAAAGATTGCTACGGGGTACGCAGCAATCTCTACATAATTATTTTATCTTACCGAAAGGGCTCGATAGATTTCGCAGCATTAAACCTCTGGTTCCTGTTGGCTCAGGCAATGGAAACTGCCCAGACCCCAGATAATATCAGTAGAATCGATGCCGATCACTTCATGATCAGGGAAACATTGCTGCAATATATCACAGGCCTTATCGTCATTTACCGAGCGGTAAGTTGGTACAATAACTGCTGAATTGGCAATATAAAAATTAGCGTATGATGCCGGCAAACGGGTATCCTCATAGATCACAGCTTCGGGCATAGGCAGCTCTACAATATTAAGCTGTTTGCCGTTGAGCAGGCGCATGGTTTTTAAGGTTTCGAGGTTTTCCTGCAACAGGTGATAGTTCTCGTCGTTCTTATCTTCTTCAACCACGGTAACCACAGTATCTTCGTTTACAAAGCGGGTAATATCATCTATGTGGCCGTCGGTATCGTCGCCAACAATGCCATCGCCCAGCCATAAGATCTGTTCGGCGCCATAATAGTTGCGCAGATAGGTTTCTATCTGGTCTTGACTGAGCAACGGGTTACGGTTTTTATTAAGCAGGCAGGCGGTAGTAGTAAGGATAGTGCCTTTGCCGTTAAAGTCGACAGAGCCGCCTTCCATCACAATGCCGGGGTTAAATACAGGTAAATCAAAGTGATTGCCAATTTTGGTAGGTATCACATCGTCCAGATCAAATGGCGGATATTTGCCACCCCAGGCGTTGTAACCCCAATCGATAATGGCTTTTTGTTTGGTTTCGGGATTGATGACAAATGCTGGTCCGTGATCACGGCACCAGGCATCATTAGTGCCAAAAGCAAACAGTTCAACCCGGCTCATATCAACACCGGCGTGCTGCAGTTGAAAAACTACGGCCGCTTTCATGACCTCGTCAACCACATTGATACGCACCAATTCGTTACGGGTTAAAATTTTAATAAACTCGATGTACGAAGGATAAATGGTATCCAGCTTACCTGGCCACGAAGCCTCCTTATGCGGCCAGCTTAACCAGGTGGCAGTATGCTTGGCCCATTCAGCGGGAAAGGAAAATCCCTGCGAAGCAGGAGTTTGTATGGTTGAAATGTTTTTATAGTCCATAGTCGATGGTCGATAGTCGGAATTTTACAATGTGTTTTTTAAAGCGGTAATCATTTTACATAACGATTGATATTCGTCGTATAATTTATGAAAGTCCTCTTCTTTAATAATTTTTCTTCTCTTAGCAATAAATAAACAAGCTACAACCTCAATGGCCGATCTTAGCGAATAACCTAAGAATGTTTTGAAAACCGGATTTGTTTGCCCTGTGCAGCCTTCTGCTATATTAAGCACCACAGAATCGGCAGCTCTCTTGATTTGTGAGGTCAGAATGAACAATTCTTCTTTTGGAAAACTATTTTTAGTTAAGCTATCGATCTCATCAGTTAACTCTAATGCCTTTTGCCAAACCTGAAGACTCTCAAATTTAAATGCCATTCTTCTCTTTTTCTTACTATGGTCTATGGACTATCGACCATTGACTAATTAATCCTCGTCTAAAAGTCTTTTAGTTATCGGTTGATATGAATCGATCCTTCTATCTCTTAAAAAAGGCCAGTGACTTCTGTAGTAATCAGATTTATCAAGATCAAGTTCCTGCACCACTACTTCTTCCTGATCATGCGAAGTTTGGTGGATGATGGCGCCAAACGGATTGGCAAAGAACGATCCGCCCCAGAATTTTACACCGGCTTCTTCGCCTACACGGTTTACGCTTACTACGTGTACACCGTTGGCTACCGCGTGCGAGCGTTGTATGGTTTGCCAGGCGTTGTATTGCTCCACATTGGTGGCTTCATCCTGTGTGGTGGCCCAGCCAATAGCGGTTGGGTAAAATAAGATATCGGCACCCATTAATGCGGTAATGCGGGCAGCTTCGGGATACCATTGGTCCCAGCAAATCAGTACGCCCAATTTGCCATATTTGGTTTTAAATACTTTGTAACCCAGATCGCCGGGAGTGAAGTAGAATTTTTCATAAAAACCCGGATCGTCAGGGATATGCATTTTACGGTATTTGCCTAAGTAGCTGCCATCGGCATCCAGCACGGCGGTGGTATTGTGGTAAACACCCTGCGCGCGTTTTTCAAACAACGAGGCAATGATCACCACATTCAATTCGGCGGCTACTTTTTGCAGCTCGTCGGTTGAGGGGCCAGGGATGCTTTCGGCAAGTTTAAAGTTGTCGTAATCTTCTACGTCGCAAAAATAAAGCGAGGTAAAAAGCTCCTGTAAACAAACTATTTGCGCGCCTTTTGCGGCGGCTTCCCTTACTTTAACAATAGCCTTTTGCAGGTTCTGCTGTTTATCAGCAGTGCAGCTCATCTGTACCAGGCCAACTTTTACTTTACTCATACTCCTAAAATTTGCGCAAAAATAACAATTGCTACGATGATTTACACTCAATTAATTAATGATTACACACGGTTGATGATCAGTGTTTTTACACAATTGTGAAACCATAACTATATAAACTGCGTTGTTGAGGCAAAGTTGCCGCTATTAAAAAAAAATTAATGTGTGCAATCAAATAATTAGCTTTGCAGCCAATGACAGAAGACGAAATACCAGCGCCAAAAACATTTAAGCAGCAACTGTGGAATGTTACTAAAACTGTATTAAAAATAGCTGTTACCACAGCCCTGCTCATTTGGGTATTTAGCAAGGTACCTATCCAATTGGTAAAATACCGCCTGCTGCACGCCAATTACTGGTGGATGGCCGCAGCCGTTGTTTGTTATTTCTGCTCGATGGTGGTATCATCATGGCGTTTACTCAGCTTCTTCCGGTCGATAGGCTTAAAGCTGAACCCTAAATATAACCTGCGACTGTATTTCCTCGGCCTTTTTTATAACGTGTTACTGCCCGGCGGTATCGGCGGCGACGGCTACAAGATCTTCATCCTCAACAAAGCGCATAAAGTTCCGGGCAAAAAACTGTTCTGGGCCATTATGTTTGACAGGCTCAGCGGACTTTGGGCCATCGGCCTGATCACCGTTGCCCTGATATTCATGATCCCGCAGATTGATATTCATAAGGCGTTGCCGGTAAGTATCTTCCTGGGTGGTTCGGCGGTTTATTATTTTGTGGCTTATATGTTTTTCAAGGAGTACACCAAGTACTTTTTTGAAGCACACCTAAAAGCCCTGGTATTGCAGGGATTTCAGCTGCTGGCTATCATCTGTGTGATGTTCGGGCAGAATTTTGATGGCAAATTTTCACCGTACCTGTTATCGTTCCTGATCTCGGCGCTGGCATCTATTATACCTATTACTGCCGGTGGAGCAGGGGCGCGGGAAGCCATATTTACCAAGCTATCCGATTATTTTCCGATGGATAAGGGACTCTCGGTTTTCCTGCCATCATCATTTTACCTCATATCGCTTTTAGTGGCACTATTTGGCCTGTATTATGTGATCCGTCCGAGCCGCTTAGATAAGGGGCTGAAAAAGTATGACGAAGAGGTGACCGAAACAGCCACGGATCCGGGCGGCGAGTAGCGAAAATAAAGTGTGTTAGTACACCTAATTTTCTAAATTTGCGTTTCTTCTTATAAACTACAACAACGTAAATGAGCCATTTTAATGATTTTAACAATCCGCAGGTTGCGGCCTTGCCCGGTCATTTAAAACAATTTATAGTCGACCAGCACTACGAACATTATACACCTATTGATCATGCCGTTTGGCGCTATGTGATGCGCCAGAATTACAGCTATCTTAAGGATGTTGCCTACTATCCTTATATACCCGGTTTAACCAAAGCCGGCCTTACCATTGAACGTATTCCTGATTTGCAGGAGATGAATGATGCGCTGGCCAAAATAGGCTGGGGCGCCGTTACCGTAGATGGTTTTATACCACCCGCCGCTTTTATGGAGTACCAGGCTTACCGCGTGCTGGTTATCGCGGCCGATATACGCCAGTTACGCCATATTGAATATACCCCGGCACCGGATATTATCCATGAGTCGGCCGGGCATGCGCCTATTATTGCTGATAAGGATTATCACGAGTACCTGAGCTATTTTGGTTCGATAGGGGCCAAGGCCATGTTCTCGGCACAGGATTTTGAACTGTATGAGGCTATCAGAGCCTTATCTATATTAAAAGAAATGCCCGATGCAGATGACGCGGAGATTAAAAAGGCAGAAGAGCTTGTAGCTTATCGCCAGGAAAACATGGGCGCACCATCTGAAATGGCCCTGTTGAGCCGCCTGCATTGGTGGACGGTAGAGTATGGCCTGATCGGTACGTTGGAAAACCCCAAGATCTATGGCGCGGGTTTGCTGTCGTCCATCGGCGAGAGTTCCAGCTGTATGAATCCCGAGGTGGAAAAACTATGGTATACTATTGATGCCCTGAACTATAGTTATGACATCACCAAACCCCAGCCGCAGCTGTTTGTAACGCCAACTTTTCAGAACCTGATTGATGTGCTGGAGGAATTTGCCAATACCATGTCGTTCCGTAAGGGTGGAGCTTATGGCCTGACCAAGGCTGTTGAAAGCAAAAATACCTGCACAGCGGTTTACAGCTCGGGCCTACAGGTATCGGGCACCATTACCGAGTTTAAGGTTGATGGACACGATAATCCTTACTTTATTAAAACTACCGGTCCAACATCTTTAGCGGTAAATAACAAGCAACTGCCGGGACATGGGAAAAACTATCACGCGGACGGTTTCAGCTCGCCGGTAGGAAATTTGAAAAATACCCCAACACCTCTGGAAGACATGACCGAAGAAGAGTTGGAAAACATCGGCATAGTTAAAAGCAAAACGGTAGAGCTCGATTTTGAAAGCGGCATTAAAGTTAAAGGAACGGTAAAAACCATATTAGCCTTCCTGGGAAAAACCCAGCTGATTACTTTTGCTGATTGTACAGTTACCGATAAAAAAGGAAATGTATTGTTCGACCCGTCATGGGGTGTGTATGATATGGCCGTTGGCGAAAAGATCGTTTCGGTATTTTGCGGCGCTGCCGATAAAGCCGCTTTTGAAGAGATTGTTTATAAATCACAAACGGCTACCCACCACGCAGAGTACGATTTGCGGACCCGGGAGCTGCATAAACTTTACCAGCAGGTACGTAATCGGCGACAAACAGGCGGCGACTTTGGCTTTTTGGGCAATGTATGGTTCATGCTGCAGAAAAACCATCACGACGACTGGCTCTGCGCCCTCGAAATACTGGAATTGCTGGAGCATGAAGATGTTGAACCGGCCCTGAGAACCGAGATCAGGCAGTTTCTGCAACAGAAAACCAAAGGTCAGCCCGAACTCAAAAAATTGATTAGCGACGGTTTTTATCTGATTGATCACCCTGTTGAACAAAAATTGGTATTTTAGGCGCGGTTAAACGCAATAAAATAAACAAAAGAATATGTCATTGCGAGAACGAAGCAATCTTCTCATTAAGTAAGGAGATTGCCACGCTACGCTCGCAATGACATGTATTATACAGGGGCATATGAACATTATTATAACAGGCGCCAGCAGCGGCGTGGGATTTGAAGCAGTAATTGAACTGATACTTTCGGGTAACAACAAGGTAATTGCATTGGCCCGCTCGCAGGATAAGCTGGAGCGTCTGCTGGAGATTGCCCATGGCCTTAATCCGGATTGTCAGCTATTTGCCCTTAATTTTGATATTGTGCATGATGATTATGAGGGTCTGCAGCAATTTATAGCCTCCAATTTTGATAACCGGGTTGATGTACTCATCAATAATGCCGGTATGCTCATCAACAAGCCATTTACCCAGTTACTGGAAACCGATTTTGTAGAAATGCTGCAAAGCAATTTTATTGGTCATGTGCGTATGATACAGGCGCTATTACCGCTGATGCCTGCCGGTTCGCATATCCTCAACGTGGGCAGTATGGGTGGTTTTCAGGGTAGTGTCAAATTCCCGGGCTTATCTGCCTACTCAGCTAGTAAGGCCGCATTGCACACCCTTACAGAGTGCCTGGCCCAGGAACTCACAGAGCAGGATATTAAAGTAAACTGTCTGGCTTTAGGTTCGGCACAAACCGAAATGCTCGAGAAAGCTTTCCCGGGTTATCAATCGCCGGTAATGGCTTTTGAAATGGGTAAATATATAGCCGATTTCGCGCTTACAGGGCATAAATTTTTTAACGGCAAGGTGTTGCCTGTTGCTGCGACTACACCATAAATATCACTTTACGTCATTGCGAGGTACGAAGCAATCTCTATGCTATACAGGGCGAATAATGTATGTCGTAGAGCGCTCAATTGCCGCTGTGGCTGTTACTTTGTCTTGATACAAAGTAACCAAAAATCAAGTCACCAGAAATGCTTCTTTGCCGCACGAGGCCTTTGCACTGCAAACCGGGCAGAACCACGGGCTGCTAAACCTTACCTCCACTTCGTTCGCTCATGCCCATGCTTCAGGTAAGGTTCGCAATGCCCCCGCAATCGCACAGCCCACCATTGTTCTGCCCGATTTCACCCGAAGCTGTTCTGCTGACGAGGGAAGGAAAAGAGGATGTGTTTTCAATCAATAATTCACTAACTCACTAATTAATAGAAGCATCTATTAAATGATATGCATATTTAAGAATATATCCTTCGTTCCTCAGAATGACACGTTGGTTTAATCGAATAATGAAGAAATCGCGGTAATCCCTAAATCCCATAAATCATGGTTCAGATAAAATTCTAGTTCAGAAAAAATCAACGGAATCAACGCAATCAAAAATAATCAGCGGTCAAAAATCAACCAAATCATTGAATTTCAAAATCTCAAATCTCATATCTCACATCTCACATCAAATTTTTATCTTTGCCCATGCAAGAAAAAATCCTCATTCTTGACTTTGGCTCGCAATTCACCCAACTCATCGCGCGCCGCGTCAGGGAGCTCAATATTTACTGTGAGATCCACCCCTTCAATCATTATCCCGAAATTGACAGCACTGTAAAAGGAATCATCCTTTCCGGCAGTCCTTATTCTGTAAGGCAGGAAGATGCGCCGCATTTTGATTTCGCGCAGTTCCATACTACCCGCCCTATTTTAGGGGTTTGTTATGGTGCACAGTATGTTGCCCATTTCCATGGCGGCGAAGTATTAGCTTCCAGCACCCGTGAGTATGGTCGCGCTAATCTGGATTATATCAACAAGGAAAATCCATTGTTTAAAAATATTCCGGAGAATTCACAGGTGTGGATGTCACATGGCGATACCATTGCCCGCATCGGCGATAATTTTGAGGTCATTGCCAGTACCGATAGCGTGAAGGTTGCAGCCTACCAGGTAACCGGTACCCAAACATACGGTATCCAGTTTCACCCCGAAGTAACACACAGTATTGATGGCAAGCAATTGCTGGAGAATTTTTTGGTTGACATTTGCGGTTGCAAACAGGACTGGACACCCGATTCGTTCATTGAAACCACCATTGCTGCCCTGCGCGAAAAATTGGGTGATGATAAAGTAGTATTAGGTTTATCAGGCGGTGTGGATTCATCCGTAGCGGCAGTATTACTGCACCACGCCATCGGCAAAAACCTGCATTGCATATTTGTAGATAACGGCCTGCTGCGCAAGGACGAGTATGAGCAAGTGCTCGACTCCTACAAGCACATGGGCCTAAACATAAAGGGTATTGATGCCAAGCAACGTTTTTACGATGCATTGTCTGGCCTTAAAGATCCTGAATTAAAACGTAAGGCTATCGGTCGTGTATTTATCGAGGTATTTGATGATGCCGCGCACGAGGTTCAGGATGTAAAATGGTTAGGACAAGGCACTATTTATCCAGATGTTATTGAATCGGTATCGGTAAAAGGTCCGTCGGCTACCATCAAATCGCACCACAACGTTGGCGGTTTGCCCGATTTTATGAAACTGAAGGTAGTTGAGCCGCTAAATACTTTATTTAAAGACGAAGTACGACGAGTAGGCGCTGCCCTGAACATCGATCCAAATATTTTAGGTAGGCACCCTTTTCCGGGTCCGGGTCTGGCAATCAGGATTTTAGGCGATGTTACACCAGAAAAAGTAGCTATATTGCAGGAAGCTGATGCGATTTATATCAACAATTTGCGGTCGTATGGTGTTTACGATAAGGTTTGGCAGGCCGGCGCTATATTTTTGCCGGTACAATCGGTAGGGGTAATGGGCGATGAGCGTACTTACGAGAACGTGATATGCCTGCGTGCTGTGGAATCATTGGATGGGATGACAGCCGACTGGTGCCATTTACCTTATGACCTGCTGGCCAAGATCTCCAACGAGATCATCAATAACGTAAAAGGAATTAACCGGGTAGTATATGATATCAGTTCAAAACCACCTGCTACCATTGAGTGGGAATAAATGGTTATTGTTTTTTAGCGCGGCGCTGATACTGGGTGCATGCTCACCAAAAGTGCAGCCTGTATCAACGCCCGTAAAAAAAGTTGAAAAGCCCCTGCCAAAGCCTGTAGAAAAACCTCCCGTTAAGCCAGTAGCAAAAGTTTCTGTCATATCCATGATATTACCTATGGGGCTTGATCATGTACGGCCGCGCAATTATAGCAACGCAGGTTTGAGCCAGGCCAATATGAGTATTGAATACTACCAGGGCTTTAAACTGGCTTTAGATTCGCTGGCCGCCCAGGGCGCCAATTTTAAACTGCAGCTTTATGATTCCAAAGATGATAACTCCACAACGCTTGGTTTAGCCTATCATACGGAAATAAGAAACAGCGACCTGATAGTAGGCCCTGTTTATCCCGATGGACTAAAACAATTTGCCGTGGTGATGGGTACACGCATGGCTGTTTTATCGCCGCTGTCGCCTGCTTCGCCAGCTACTATCAAAAGCAATAACCTGATTACCGCTATACCGCCGCTGGAATACCATGCCGTGGGCGCTGCGCAATACATTAACGATAAACTCAAACCCAAAAAGATCTTCATTCTGCGTTCGGGCTTTAGCCAGGAAAACGATTATGTGCAGAACTTTAAAAAAGCGACCGACAGTTTAAGCAATAAAAAGGTTAAAATTGTAAGCGTGATCATCACCCGCGGAAAGTTGAGCGGATTATTGCCGCAACTGTCAAAAACAGAGCGTAATGTATTTGTGATACCGGCTACCGATCAGGCATTTTTAGGTGTTACGCTGCGATCACTGGATACTTTAAATAAAAACTATCCAGTGGTACTGTTTGGCCACCCTAGTTGGGAGAAATTTAGCTTTTTAAAGACCGATATTTTACAGCGGCTTAAAACGCATATTACCTCCAGCGATAAGGTAAATTACAAGCAAGAGAGCACTGTTGCGTTTTTGCGCAGCTATCGTAAAGTATATCATGTTGAACCTACCGAATACGCCATCAAAGGCTTTGACGAGGGTTTGTTTTTTGGCCGCCAGCTTTCGGAAGGAAATAAGAATATGGCGGAGATCGACAAAACCGATTTTACGGGGATACACAATGGTTTCCATTTTGTAAAAAAACCTGGTTTGGGTTGGGTTAACACGCATGTAAATATATTAATGTATAGTAACTTTGAGTTAAAACAGGTAGAATGAAGGCTATAAACCAGCTTAAAACGTTTCAGCGAATTTTGGGTGAATACCCTGCCGATACGCCTCTAAGTAAGTTTTTACCCGGCTTCTACAGGCAAAATAAACAAATGGGATCAACCGACAGGCGTATTGCCAACCGGTTGATGTACAATTACTTTAGGATAGGTCTTGCCCTGCGCCATTTACCTGCCGATGAGCGTTTGTTTGTTGCCGAATTTTTATGCAATACTCAAACCAACTCCTTTTTACAAAATTTTAAACCGGAATGGGCAGCTTGCATCGGTTTTAATATCGATGATAAACTGGCCCTGGTAAAAATAGCACATCCCGATTTTGACCTGGAGGATGTGTTTCCATGGGCGTCACAACTATCTCCGGAAATCAATCGTGACGCTTTTTTAAAATCATTCTTCACCCAACCCGATCTTTTTATCCGGGTACGCAATGGCTATGACCATTTGGTTAAGGGTGAGCTGACCAAAGCACAAATAGTATTTAAGGACGAGGGCAATGGCTGTCTTTCACTGCCGAACGGTACCCGGCTTGAAACTATATTTTCCAAGCAACACTGGTTTGAGGTGCAGGATTTTTCATCGCAGCAAACCGGCGATTTTTTCAGGCCGCAACGCTGGGATAGCTGGTGGGATGCCTGCGCGGCATCGGGCGGTAAATCATTGCTGCTGCATGAGGATGAGCCCAACATTAAGCTGGTGGTGTCAGACATCCGCGAATCGGTACTGGCCAATCTGGACGAACGCTTTCACCTGGCCGGTTTAACCAAATATCAGAAAAAGGCGCTTGACCTCACCACCAATGTGGATCAGGTACTGCATGATTATGCTTTTGATGGTATCATCCTCGACGCCCCCTGCAGCGGATCAGGCACCTGGGGCCGTACACCCGAGATGATTGCCCAGTTTGATCAGCATAAGATCGAATTTTTCCAGAAGCTCCAAAAAAGTATCGCTCAAAACGTAGTGAAGTATCTGAAGCCCGGTAAACCGCTTATTTACATCACCTGCTCGGCTTTTAAAGGCGAAAACGAGGATGTGGTTGATTTCCTGGTGAAAGAACTTGGCCTTAAACTGGAAGAAAGCAAAATACTCAAAGGCTATGAACGCAGGGCAGATACAATGTTTGTAGCCCGGCTGAGCCCAGCGGTCGAATAATAAAAAAATATGTCATTGCGAGCGTAGCGTGGACAACCGACTGAAGGGAGCTCATTAATGCCTTTAAAAAACAATCAATAGTATTAATAATCTCCTCACGCGTTGAACATGAATAGCTACGGGATTGCTTCGTCGTTCCTCCTCGCAATGACATAGACTTTTGCTTATCACTATTGTAACAAATAGCTATAAACCTCCGTCTATGTAACTAAATAAAACATACCATGGACATCAACCTGATCAACACGAATGATTTAATCATAGCCGAAATTGTATCTGATAGCATCATCATTAATGATGCCCAGGAAGCATTAGATATATTGGCCAATTGTGCCTATCAGGATGCAAACAGGATCATCGTTTACCAGAAAGACATCACAGAAGATTTCTTCGAACTCAAAACCAAATTGGCCGGGGAGGTACTTCAAAAATTCTCTAATTATAACTCCAAATTAGCCATTGTCGGCGATTTTTCCGGATATGGCAGCAATAGTCTGCGCGATTTTATTTACGAAAGTAATAAAGCCGGCAGGGTTAGTTTTGTAGCCACTAAGGAGGATGCGATAGAAGCGCTGTTAAAAGGCGTGAAGGTATAAGCAGAATCAAGCGGAAAAAATGAAAATAAATTTGTGCAACTGATTGATTGCGCTTATATTTGCAATCAATCGGTTGCAAATAATATGAGACGAGACATTTTTCAAGCTATAGCAGATCCTACCAGGCGGGCAATTTTAAGTTTACTGGCCTTGCAGGCGATGACACCAAACGCTATTGCCGAGCATTTTGACAGTACCCGGCAGGCGGTATCCAAACATATCCAGATCCTGATGGAGTGCGAAGTGGTTAAACAGCAGCAAACCGGCAGGGAAATTCATTACCATTTTAATCCGCAGAAGATGAAAGAGATTGACTTATGGCTCGATCGTTTCCGCAAGTTGTGGGAAGATCGTTTTGATCAGTTAGATAATTTATTAGAAAACCTATAAAACAAATTCAATATGAGTGCAAAAACAGAGATCACCAAAGATTTGGCTAACAAAAAACTACGTGTTACACGGGAATTTGCCGCCCCTTTAGAAAAAGTATGGAAAGCATGGACAGATGTGAGCTTGCTGGAGCAATGGTGGGCGCCAAAGCCCTGGAAAGCCGTATCTAAATCATATGACTTTAGCGAAGGCGGTTTCTGGCTGTATTGTATGAGCGGGCCAAATGGCGAAGCAGCCTGGTGCCGGGTTAATTTTAAAACCATAGTACCACAGCAAAGCTTTACCTCCACAGCCTTATTCTGCGATGAAAATGGCGTTATAGATCCTGGTTTTCCGGCGATGCACTGGCTGGTTACTTTTCAAACGGTTGGAGCAGCTACCCGGGTAATAGCAGAGCTTACATTTGATAGCGAAACCGATCTCGAAAAAATTGTTGCAATGGGCTTCGAGGCAGGCTATACCATGGCACTGGACAATCTGGACGAGCTATTGGCAGCTTAATTTATTATATCCAAAAAAGCTAAAAATAGCGTCATTGCGAGGCACGAAGCAATCCCCGATAGGCAGATTCGCTCTGTAAGTAGGGGATTGCTTCGTGCCTCGCAATGACGTGTTTTATTCGATTTAGGCTACTCCGCCTTCAGGAGATGATGCTACAAATGCGTATTGCTTCTGAATAGTTTAATAGCTATAGCCAGCAAAATAATACCGAAGGCTTTACGCAATATGCTAAGACCAATAGGGCCAAGCAATCTTTCGAGCCATTTTACATTTTTGAGTACCAGGTAAACTACAATAGTATTTAATACAATGCCTACCAGTATGTTTTGGGTTTGGTATTGTGATTTGAGCGAGAGTAGGGTGGTCATGGTTCCGGCCCCAGCTATCAACGGAAAAGCGATAGGAACAATAGATGCCGACTGGGGAATTTCCTCTTTAAAAAATGTCATGCCCAGTATCATTTCCATAGCAATAATAAATATTACCAGCGATCCTGCAATAGCAAAAGAGGCTATATCAAGCCCGATAACGGCCAATAACTGATCGCCCACAAATAAAAACACCACCATCAGCACCAGTACCGCTATGCTAGCCTTTTCCGATTCGATATGCCCCACGCGCTGCCTTACCTGGATAATTACGGGTATAGCGCCAAGGATATCAATAATGGCGAAAAGGATCATGGTAACGGATAGTACTTCCCTGAAAACTAATGGATGCATGGCTGTAGGTTTATGCTGGTGCAAAAATGCAATTAAAATATAAAGAAAGATAAAAAGAAAATACGATGTGCCGAAATCTATGCGGCAAATCTTCCAAATCAAGGCACAAAAAAGGTCCTAATTACTCAGGACCTTTTTTGTGTAATAGTAATAATTTTATGAGCTTACTCCATAAATTTAGGGTTGATAGGGTCATTTGCGGCTTCAACCTTACCATGCCTTACGTGTGAGCGTTTGATGCTGTAGCCAAAGTAAATGATAAAGCCTATAAGTAACCAAACGATAAGACGTGCCCAGTTTTCCCAGCCTTCGCTGGCAATCATACACAGGCAGATCAGCGCGCCCAGCGGGCAAACGATCATATAAAGTGGTGTCTGGAACGGACGAACAATGGTTGGATCGGTTCTGCGCAGGATAAATATACCTATACAAACCAGCACGAATGCAAATAAAGTACCGATACTCACCATATCACCCACATATTTATCAGGAATAAAACCGGCGAATATAGATACGAATACAAAAAATAACCACTGTGATTTATAAGGTGTGCGGTATTTGGGATGAAGCTTAGAGAATACTTTAGGAATCAACCCATCGGTGCTCATGGTATAAAACACACGGGTTTGGCCCATCAGCATCACCAGGATCACCGAAGAAAAACCAGCAAGAATAGACACTGTAACAAACGAAGCTAACCAACCATAACCAGGCATCGCGGTTTTAATAGCATAGCTCACAGAAGCTTCTTTACCTTGAATAAGGAAATCTTTGTAAGATACTAAGCCGGTTAATACGTGCGAAAACAGGATGTATAAAGCAGTACAGAAAACCAACGATATCAGGATACCTTTTGGCATATCTTTTTGCGGATTTTTAGCTTCCTGCGCAGCGGTTGAAACCGCATCGAAACCAATAAAGGCAAAGAATACTACACTGGCGCCGCGTAACACACCTAACCATCCATGGTTAAAAGTATCGCCATAATCAACAATACCTGTACTTACCTTTACGGTACCCGCATCAGCAGGAATCATGTAAGGCGTATGAAAGGCCGGGTTGATAAAATGCCAGCCTAAGCCGATGATCAGGAGCACAATAGCTACTTTAACAATTACGATGATATTGTTTACCACAGCCGACTCAGCCATACCACGTATCAGCAATAAGGTAAGCAGGAATATAATTAATATAGCTGGCAGGTTAACAATACCACGGGTACCCAGCTCTGCGGCATACATGCCGGAGGTAGTGTTTGACACCTCGAAGAAGGAGTGTGTCCACTGGTAGGGGATATGAAAATTAAAAAAGGTAATCAAAAATTCGTTAAAATATTGCGACCAGCCAATGGCTACGGTAGCGGCTCCAAGCGCGTATTCCAGCACCAGATCCCAGCCTATGATCCAGGCTATAAATTCGCCCATGGTGGCGTAAGAGTAGGTATAAGCCGAACCGGCTATTGGTATCATGCTGGCAAATTCTGCATAGCATAAACCGGCCAAGGCGCAACCTGCGGCTGCAATAAGGAATGAAATGGTAACAGCCGGACCTGCATGTTCACCGGCTGCCGCTGCTGTACGCACAAAAATACCGGCTCCAATGATAGCACCAATACCCAGCGCTATTAGCGATCCAACGCCTAAGGTTCTTTTCAGCGATTTCTCCGTCTCAACAGAGGCAGCCATCAATTGCTGAATAGGCTTCTTAATAAATAACTTCATTTGAAAATAGTAAGATCAGTTTTAAAAATTTAAAAATTCACATTCCCCCAAACGTACTTAAATTTATTGAAATCCTAAAGTGCGGAATGTAACAATGGAATAATGAGGTATTTCCAAATAAAAGTATGTAAAATCGAGTAAATCTATAGGTGATTGAATTTTTATAAGTGCTTATATAAGTGCCTCATTTGTAATGGGAGTAGGCAAATTGCCGTGTTTGAGCAACACTTAGGTTTTTGGATAGAATTGGCGCAAAACAGAGGGGAATAAAAACCACGAAATGTTTTTAAAGTTAAAGGGAATCCCCTGCTTTTTTCGACTGATTTATTCCCGTTTTGCTTAAAAAGATATTTTAGCCGGTAAAGTTTTGTGATCCTTTACCGGTTTCAAAACGTTATCATTTTCAGATCTGGTTTACCTCCAGCACCTGATCCCCATTTTCTGAGTGGAATATGATTTTTGTCCAAAATGGTTCAGCCTTTTTATCGGTTGGAAACCAATTCCGGTTCGGATCAACCAATATAAATAAACCAGCCTCATCACCAAGGGCCATAAAATTATCCTGTTTGGGTTGTTTGGCATAATAATCCAGACCGTATCCGGCTATCAGATCATTAGCGCAGTCTTGCACATGCTGACTTACTATACCAATTTCGCTTATGTGCAGGATGGAATTACTAGTAAACGGGACCGCTGATTGATTTTGAAGGTCATAGCGCGATATCAGCTCCAGCAGGTTGCCATTGTTGTCATAAAAATAAAATGAGCGGGCATTCCAAAGTTTAATGTCCGAAAGATGACTATCCTTAGTAACCGGGAGTATAACCACCTTTTCTTTCATCCAGGCCAGTGCTTCCTCGAGTTTATTGGTGGGGATATCAAACGCGAGATGATAGTTAGGGTTAATACTTTCTGTTGAATTGATAAAGATGAGCTCGGTTTTGCCGATGAGGAATGAAATCTCCTGATTTGTTTTCCGATTAGTTTTAATATCGAGTATATGATTGTAAAATTGTTCTGTTGCCGGCAGGTTATTCGTCAGCAAATGAATTTCCTTAATTTTCATAGTTGTGCAGAGTAATATAACGCTGCTAATTTAAAAATTACTTGATGCCTCAGAGATTACAAGTAAAAACATGGAAATAAAATGATAAAGTATGTAACGGAGAACTAAAACCGAGTTTAATTATTTACCTTAAGATTCGGGAAAAAGTAGGCAAGTACATTAAACAGAATGGAGAGTATTACAAAAAAAAGGATCAACTGACCTGTTCGTTTTGTTTTTAATTGAAAAGCGACAAAGAAAGACAGTACGGTACTAAATAATGTGATAACTATAATACCCGATAAAAATTCGTGCAAAGTATAATCAATGATAATGATCAGCATCATACTGTGAAAAAGACATTCTGCTATAAAAAATATTCCTGCACTATACAGCATTAAAAGAATAATACTTATATCCTTCTGTACTTTTATAAGGCTTTTTTGAGCCAGAATGATTACCGTAATGTAGATGGCGAATAGAATAGCTCCATTTGTTTTAACAGGTGTAAGGGGTATGTATTCAGGAATATTTAATGGAGATCCGAATAAGATATACCAATTGGCTAAAAATGCCACAAAAGAGATAAGGCTATATTTAATAATAATCTTGTAGATAGGTTTCATGATTACTCAAATATAAAAAAAAGCCACCCTCGCAGGCGGCTCTTTTCAACACTATTTATTTGAATTAAAGGTTTTTGTCAGTTTTGATTATCACATGAGTATTGATGGATTGTCTGTGTAGTTCCCGTTGAATGCGTGGACTGGTATCAACCAAATGATTCAGGTGCGGTGCAATTACCAATGAAACGATCGACATCAGTTTGATGAGGATGTTCATGGATGGGCCGGAAGTATCTTTAAACGGATCGCCTACGGTATCGCCGGTTACAGATGCTTTATGCGGATCTGATTTTTTGTAATGGATTTCGCCGTTGATCTCTACACCTTTTTCAAATGATTTTTTGGCATTATCCCAGGCGCCGCCTGCGTTGCTCTGAAAAATACCCATCAATACGCCCGATACAGTTACACCAGCCAGTAAACCACCCAAAACTTCGGGGCCAAAGGCAAAACCAATAATAATAGGGGTGATGAGGGCAATTAAACCCGGGGCAACCATTTCGCGGATAGAAGCTTTGGTGGATATAGCCACGCATTTTTCATACTCGGGTTTGGCTTTGTATTCCATGATGCCTGGTATTTCGCGAAACTGGCGCCTTACTTCTTCTACCATGGCCATAGCTGCGCGGCCTACCGCCGAGATACATAAGGCCGAGAAGATGAAAGGGATCATCCCGCCTACAAATAAACCGGCTAAAACATCGGCTTTATAAATATCAATATGCTCAATACCTGCTACACCCACAAATGCCGCAAATAAGGCCAGTGAGGTTAATGCTGCCGAAGCAATCGCAAATCCCTTGCCGGTTGCCGCGGTAGTGTTACCTACAGCATCCAGGTTATCTGTACGGTGACGTACTTCTTCGGGCAGGCGACTCATTTCGGCAATACCACCGGCGTTATCAGCAATAGGACCGAATGCATCGATAGCCAATTGCATGGCCGTAGTAGCCATCATACCGGCTGCAGCGATAGCTACACCATACAGACCAGCGAAGTGGTACGAGCCATAAATACCCGATGCCAATACCAGGATAGGTAATACCGTTGATTCCATACCTACGGCCAAACCACCAATGATATTGGTAGCATGACCGGTTGATGATTGGCGGATAATGCTCAATACCGGGCGCTTGCCCATAGCCGTATAATATTCGGTAATGATGGACATTAAAGTACCTACTACCAAACCAACCACTATCGACATGAAAACTCCGTCTTTAGTAAATATCAGCGAGCCGGCTTTAATACCGCCATTCACTTCATCACGAGACATGTGAAACTCTCCGGCAGGTAACATCCACTGTACTACAAAATAAGTAGCTATTGCTGTTAATATAATAGATGCCCAGTTACCCATATTAAGGGCTTTTTGAACACTGTCCGTCTCACTTTTGATCTTTACAAAAGCCGCGCCTATAATAGAGAATATCAACCCTAAACCAGCTATTACCATAGGCAATAATACCGGGGCTATACCGCCAAAAGCATCATGCGATACAATTTCGCGGCCCAGCACCATGGTAGCCAGCATAGTAGCCACATACGATCCGAATAAATCGGCGCCCATACCGGCAACGTCGCCTACGTTATCACCTACGTTATCGGCAATGGTAGCAGGGTTACGCACGTCATCCTCAGGGATACCTGCCTCTACTTTACCTACAAGATCGGCGCCTACGTCGGCCGCTTTGGTATAAATACCGCCACCAACACGGGCAAACAGTGCTATGGATTCGGCACCTAAAGAGAAGCCTGCCAAAACATCAAGTGCTTTAGCCATATCCTCACCATTTACGGTACTACCCGCTACGTTTTTAACATACATGGTATAAAAAACAATAAACAACGATCCTAAGCCAATAATAGCCAAACCGGCAACACCTAAGCCCATTACTGTACCACCGGTAAACGAAACTTTTAATGCTTTGGCCAGACTGCCGCGTGCTGCCTGTGTAGTACGCACGTTGGCTTTGGTAGCTATACGCATGCCCAGGAAACCAGCAAATGCCGATAAAAATGCACCAATTAAAAAGGAGATGGCAATAACCGGGCTTGATGTAGCCACTGTAGTGCCAGACCAGGCCAGTAAGATACCGGCAACTATCACAAAATAGCTGAGTATTTTCCATTCGGCACGTAAAAAGGCCATTGCCCCATCGGCAATGTAACCCGCCAGCTGGGCCATGTCGCCATCACCAGCATCCTGTTTGGTAACCCAGGCGGCTTTAACCGCCATAGCGATAATGCCGATAAGGCCTATCACCGGAATTAAGTAGATCAAGTAATTGTTCAAAAAATCCATATTCAAAATTTGGTTTACAAATGGTAGTTAGGAGCCGTGATCGGGGTAACAATAAGCATGGATAATTTTAAAACGAACATTTTGCGGTATATCTAAAATGTATATATTTGATAACCGATCCTCGTTCTAAAAATCTCTGCCCCAAAAATCCTTAATCCTTGGCTTCTATTAATTGGTGGATGCAAAATAGTAATTTTATTTTCTTTCCCAAGAGCCTGCTTATTATAAAGTTTTTTAAATAGTTTAGGAACTTAAAACCCCTTTGAATAACACATGACAAAAAAAATTGATCAACCAAAAATGAAACATGAACTGAGCTTGCTCGACGGCACTATGCTGGTAGCCGGCTCGATGATAGGTTCAGGTATTTTCATTGTAAGTGCTGATATTATCCGTAATGTAGGCTCGGCAGGCTGGCTGATAGCTATTTGGGTACTCACCGGTTTCATGACCCTTACCGCTGCTTTAAGCTATGGTGAATTAAGCGGTATGTTCCCCAAGGCTGGTGGACAATACGTTTATCTGAAAGAAGCCTACAACAAATTCATTGCTTTTTTATATGGCTGGAGTTTATTTGCTGTAATACAAACAGGAACTATCGCTGCGGTAGGTGTGGCATTTTCAAAGTTCACCGCCTACTTAATACCTGCCTTTAGCGAGGACAACATTCTCTGGAAGCTAAAAACAGGCGTTGATGCTGCCGGGCAAGACAAATTTTTTTCAATCAGTGCGGCACAAATTGTATCCATCATACTCATTATCTTTTTAACCTTTGTAAATACAAGAGGTGTTAAAGCCGGCAAGCTGATACAAACCACCTTCACCTTAACCAAACTGTTAAGTTTATTTGGGTTGATCATTTTTGGTTTTATTATGTTGAAACCTGATGTATGGCATGCTAACTGGACAAATGCCTGGAGTCTGCATAATTTAAATAAGGATGGTAGCATTACCAACTTAACAACAGGGGCAGCTTTAGGCGCTATTGCAGCAGCTATGGTTGGTTCTATTTTTAGCAGTGATGCCTGGAACAGCGTAACCTTTATTGCCGGCGAAATGAAGAATCCCAAACGCGATGTAGCAATAAGCCTGGGTTTAGGTACCTTGATAGTTACTATTATCTACGTGTCAGCAAATGTGGTGTACACTGGTGTTTTACCACTGCATGAAATAGCTACTGCCGAGAAGGACCGAGTAGCTGTTGCCGCCTCACACGTGATATTTGGCAATATAGGTACCATTATTATTGCTTTAATGATCATGGTTTCAACCTTTGGTTGCAATAACGGGTTGATACTATCGGGTGCCAGGGTTTATTATACCATGGCAAAGGATGGGCTATTTTTTAAGCAAACCGGCACTTTAAATAAATTCTCGGTTCCGCAATTTGGCTTGTGGATACAGTGTATTGTAGCCTCATTGCTTTGCTTGAGCGGTCGTTATGGCGATCTGTTGGATATGATATCATTTGTGGTGGTTATATTTTATATATTAACTATTGTAGGCATTTATATTTTACGTAAGAAACGTCCGGATGCTGAACGACCTTATAAAGCATTGGGATATCCCGTTTTACCAGCTATTTATATTTTAATGGGAATAGCCTTTTGCGGCTTACTATTTGCTTACAAAAGAGATTACGCGTTATACGGATTAATGATCGTACTCATCGGTATCCCATTATATTTTATATCGCAGCGGAACGTTAAACATCATGATGAAACGGTTACTGATAGTTAGTTTATTTTTAATAAGCGGGCAGCTTTATGCCCAGGATCTTCAACAGAAATTATCGAACGCCTTTGGCAGATTGCAGGCAGATAGCCAGTGCAGTTATGCTTCGGTATCACTAACCGTGCTGGATGCCAAAACCGGCGAACAGGTATTTACAGCCAATCCCAATATGGGGTTGGCTACTGCATCTACCTTAAAAACCATTACCAGTATTACGGCTTTTAATATTTTAGGAGCTGATTTTAAATACCAAACCCAACTGGGTTATGCCGGCGAAATTGCAGCCGATGGTACCCTGAACGGCGATGTAATTATCAAAGGTGCGGGCGACCCGACCCTGGGCAGCTGGCGGTATGAACAAACCCAGGAAGGTCATGTATTGGCCTTGATGACTGATGCCTTGAAAAAGGCCGGTATCAAAAAGATCAATGGGCGTGTTATAGGCGACGACAGCGTTTTTGGCACCCAATCTATCCCTGAAGGATGGATCTGGCAGGATGTGGGCAACTATTATGGTGCAGGTACATCGGGCCTGTGCTGGCGCGAGAACCAATTTGATATTAAATTGCGCACCGGTGTGGTAGGTAACCCGGTTGGGATATCCCGTACCGTTCCTACAATTCCATACCTCACTTTTAAAAGCGAGTTGATCAACGGCGAGGCGGGCAGTGGCGATAACGCTTATGCCTTTTTGCCTGTTGGTAGTTCGGTGATGTATTTGCGTGGTAGCTATGCTATTGATAAGGAGAAGAAAAGCATATCGGCTGCCCTGCCTGATCCTGCTTATGATGCCGCCCTGCGTTTATCGGATACTCTAAAAAAATTAGGTGTTTTGGTGACTGGTAACCCCGAATCGGCTGCCACTTTAGCCGCTAAAGATCTGAAATTGCCTCTGATCTCCAAAAATTTAACCACTATACTATCGCCTCCATTGAGCCGTATTGTTTATTGGCTCAATCAGAAAAGCATCAACCTGTATGCTGAGCAATTGCTCAAAACTATTGCCTGGAAACAGGGCCGCAAACCAACATCGGCAAATGGGGTAGAAGAAGTACAAAAGTTCTGGAAAGCACGCGGCATCGATCCTAACAGCATCAATACCTATGATGGCAGCGGACTTTCGCCAGGCGACAGGGTAACTACCTTAACGCTGGCCAAAATATTGCAATCGGCTAAAAAGGAAAGCTGGTTTGCCGATCTGTATGAGAGTTTGCCGGTTTATAATGATATGAAAATGAAAAGCGGCAGCATCAACAGTGTGCTGTGCTATGCCGGTTATCAAACACATAATGGCCGGGAGTTGTGCTTCTCTATTATGGTGAACAATTTTAACGGCTCAAGTCGCGGCATTAAAGAAAAAATGTTCCGGGTGCTGGATGTGCTGAAGTAGCCCCCAACCCCTGAAGGCGGTTTTTTTTGATTTGCGGTTTTTATAAAACTTTGTAAGTTTATATACCAATCATAAATCATGAAAAGACTAAGTATAATCGCCATCCTAATAGCATCCACCCTCTTCGCCTGCAAACCTAAAACTAATCCTGCCGATGAGGTTAAAAGCATCCGCTTTAAATTTACCGAGCTGGGGCGTGAAACCCAATTCAGGATAACCTGCGATAAGTTTGATTATTATTTTCCAGAAGGGAAGGTTAAAAATTTTACGCAGAAAGCTGGTATTGATAGTGTGATGCAACTATTAACCGATATGAAAAGAGCAGATGAGGGGTATCAGCCAGATGTTCGCGGGAAAATATATATCAACCATCCTAACAACACGGTTGATACCTTATGTGTAGGTGTAAAAGTACTCACTTATAAAAGTGCCACCTACGAAACACCACAAGCATTGCTGGCGCTGATACAGAAATAATAACCCGGATATAAAATAAATATGTCATTGCGAGAGCAGCGTGGCAATCTCATCGCGTTCTCATGAATAAGAATAGCTACTAGATTGCTTTGTCGTGCCTCCTCGCAATGACATGTATAAGAAATTTTTAAGCGTAAGTAACGTTTAAAGTAATAGGCACATTTAGTGCTTTTGAAATAATGCAATTGGCTTTAGCGCCTTCGGCAACTTGTTTGAAGGTAGCCTCATCAACACCATCAATAACTGATCCTTTAAGCTCCAGATGAATGGCGGTAACGCTTAAGCCAACCATATCCAGATCTAATATAGCATCGGTGGTCAGATCATTAGGTGTAAAACCGGCTTGGGTTAAAGCCGCGCCCACTGCCATGGTAAAGCAACCTGCATGCGCAGCGGCAAGCAATTCTTCCGGGTTGGTACCAATGCCATCGGCAAAACGGGTTTTAAATGAATACTGGGTTTTGTTTAATACGGTGCTCTGGGTAGTGATTTCTCCCTGACCTGCTTGTAAAGTGCCGTTCCAATGGGCGTTTGCTGTACGTTTCATAGTTGTTGTTTATTGATGTATTTTGTGTTGGTTAATACCAAAGTTAGTAGTTCAAAACAAGTGTATAATTTTTATTCCTGTTCTTTTTATCTTTTTTCTAAATGCGGCCATTTGGCACGCTCATATTGTACGGGCCATTTTACCTCATGTCCCAATTCATGTGCGGCACGTAACGGGAAATGCGGATCGCGCAGCATTTCGCGGGCCAGGAATATCAGGTCTGCCTCGCCTTCCTGTATAATTTCATCGGCCTGGTAAGCTGTTGTTATGAGGCCTACCGCTCCTGTAAGTATACCACTTTCCTTTTTAATTTTCTCTGCAAACTCCACTTGATAACCTGGTTTTAACGGTATCTTAGCATTGATCACATTTCCGCCGCTTGAACAGTCAACCAGGTCGACACTTTTATCCTTCAATATCTTTGCCAATGCCACAGAATCGTCGGCTGTCCAGCCACCTTCGGTCCATTCGGTGGAGGAGATCCGTACAAACAAAGGATTGTCTGCAGGCCAAACTTCTTTAACAGATTCCAGTACCTCTAACAGTAAACGGATCCGGTTATCAAATGATCCGCCATATTCATCGGTACGCTTATTACTGATAGGTGAAAGAAACTGGTGCAACAGATAACCGTGGGCGCCATGCAATTCAATCAGCTTAAAACCAGCGGCTATGGCCCTTTTGGTAGCCGCTTTAAAATCGGCTTTTACTTTTTCGATCCCGGCTTTATCCAGTTCAAGCGGAGCTTCTTCACTTTCGATAAAGGGTATGGCACTTGGAGCTACGGCTTTCCACCCGTTATGTTGATCTGATGGTATTTGTTTGTTGCCGTTCCATGGCTTTTCATGACTGGCTTTGCGCCCTGCGTGAGCCAATTGTACTCCAGCAACGGCTCCATGCTCATGGATAAAATTGGTGATGTGTTTTAATTTTTCAACGTGTTCATCGCTATAAATACCCAGATCGGCGTAGGTGATGCGGCCCTCGGGCGATACTGCGGTGGCTTCGGTAATGATGAGGCCAGCGCCGCCAACAGCCCTGCTGCCCAGATGGATAAGGTGCCAGTCGTTAGCAAAACCATCTTCACTGGAATACTCGCACATGGGCGATACCGCGATACGGTTTTTTAATTCGATGTTTTTTATTTTTAAAGGCGAAAACAGATGAGCCATAGGTGATTTTTCTTGTAAATATGCTAACTAACAGCCGTAACTGCCACACTGTTTTGTAAAATACCTGTTGGGTAAGCCAAAAGCCTAAAGCGGAAGGTTTAAAGCTTTTTTATCACGATTCACAGGTTTTTTATTTTCCTGTTTTTTTAGCTTTCTCATAAATTACTAAATGACATTAATGAGTAATAAATATATTCAATGTGTCATCAAACACCACAATCTCCAAAACAATACCTAAATTTCGTATGTTAAGGCTCATTTACTGACAAACATTAAAGCAACCCTAATTTGACTACATACACAACCCTTATTATACTCAGCGGACTGGTCATATTCTCGTACTTGTTTGATCTGCTGGCCGGTAAAACCAAAATTCCTTCGGTTATTTTATTACTGTTACTGGGTATTGGTTTAAAGCAGGTGGTGGAGTATTTTAATATTCCGATGCTCAATTTCTCGCTCATTCTGCCTACGCTAGGTACACTGGGTTTGATATTGATTGTATTTGAAGGGGCTTTGGAATTGCGATACAATAGTGATAAAAATGCCATTATCAAGAAGGCATTCTTTTCGGCATTGGGTATATTGTTATTGAGCGCGGCGGTCATCACCGGTATTATATACTATTTAACCGGCGAGAGTATTTATAAATGCTTTGTAAATGCCATCCCTTATTGTGTGGTGAGCTCATCTATCGCTATACCTTCCGCGGCTAATCTGATCAAAAGCAAAAAGGAGTTTATCATTTATGAATCTTCGTTCTCGGACATACTCACCGTGGTGTTGTTTAATTTTATCGTCAGAAACCCTAAAATCGATATAGGCTCATTTGCCAAATTGGGTGGAGAGCTTACCGGTATTATACTGGTGGCTATTCTATCGTGCCTGGCTCTGTTATATGTTATCGGACGACTAAAACATCATATCAAATCGTTCCTGATCATATCTTTATTGATCCTGGTTTATTCTATCGGCCAGTCGTATCACTTATCAGCGTTGATTATTGTACTGGCCTTGGGGCTGTTCCTGAACAATGCCAGTCAGATCAACTTTTCCTGGTTCAGAAACACGTTTATTTACCCGGCTTTTAAGCATGATATTAAGCAACTGCACCAGCTTTCGGCCGAGAGTGCTTTTTTGATGCGAACCTTCTTTTTTATTGTTTTTGGGTATACTATGAATATCCGCGAGTTGAATCATATACCGGTTTTACTAAGTGCGGGGGCTATTTTGCTTTCTATTTATATCGTGCGTTTCCTGTATATTAAACTAGTGTCAAAAACCGATCTGATACCCGAACTTTTTATTGTACCCCGCGGATTGATCAATGTACTATTATATTATAACCTGCCCGCTGATTTGCGCATTCCGCAGGTTGGCGCCAGTTTATTATTTGTGGTGGTTTTGGGCACCAGTATTATATTGAGCCTTGGTTTGCTGATAACCAAACGACATGCCACAAGCCAAAGCCAGGAATTTGGCGATGTTTAGGCCTCACCTTACTCTTTTGAAAAGTTATAAATCATGGTTTACATGTAAACCATGATTTTGATGAGTTTATTTAAATAAATAATTGATAGTCAATTATTTAAATTAATGTTAACCATAAAAAGTGTAAACCATGTAAACCCACTTTTGCTGCAAAATGAGCAGCGCAATACGGGGTATACTATTTGTCATCCTGGGGAACGAAGAATCTATTCGTGAACTTGCAAGCCGCAGAATAGATACTTCACTCCGTTCAGCATGACAAATGGGTTTTTCTAACCCCCTACGCCACAGTTTGAATTGCATCCATTCCGAACAATTATTAAGAATTTCATGATATTTGATTAAAAGATTATACCTATGACTATTACTACACGCCTCGCTACTTTTGAGGATATACCTTTTTTACAGCAATTGATAGGGGCATCAGTACGCGGTTTGAGCACCGCTTACAATACTCCAAACCAGATAGAAAGTGCTATTAAATATATTTTCGGTATTGATACTCAGCTCATCATCGATGGTACATACTATGTGGCCCAGGTTGGCGATACCGTAGTGGGCTGCGGTGGCTGGAGCAAGCGTAATACGCTGTACGGTGGCGATCAGCATAAAGATGTAGAAGATCCGCTGCTTGATCCGGTAACAGATGCCGCCCGTATCCGCGCCTTTTTTGTACACCCAGATTGGGCCCGGAAAGGTATCGGCAAACATATTATGCAGGTATGTGAAAATGCAGCTAAAGAGAATGGTTTTACCAACTTTCAATTGGGGGCCACTTTACCAGGTGTGCCGCTTTATGAGGTAATGGGCTATCGTGCGCTGGAGCATATTGAGCAGCCTTTGCCAGATGGCGAAGTATTGCCGATTGTAAAGATGTACAAGGGCTTATAACAGGCAAACAGCGCAAGTTTCGGGTTTTATAGGGGTTGATATCGGGGTAAATTTGTTTATCAATAATTAATAAACAAGACGATGAGCACACAAGAAAAAATTAATTACGACCGTATCGCCGAGGCGATCAACTACATAAAGCTGAATTTCAAAAATCAACCCAACCTGGATGATGTGGCTGAAAAGGTGCATTTAAGTCCTTTCCACTTTCAGCGTTTATTTACCGATTGGGCAGGTATCAGTCCCAAGAAATTTTTGCAATACCTGAGCTTGGATTATGCCAAAAACCTGCTAAAAGATAAACAGGCCACTTTGTTTGATACAGCTTTTGAAACGGGTCTGTCAGGCACCGGCAGGCTGCACGATCTGTTTATCAACATTGAAGGTATGACCCCGGCCGAATATAAAAACGGCGGTAAGGAGTTGGACATTAATTACAGCTTTGCCGAGAGCCCTTTTGGTAACATCATTGTAGCATCAACCTCCAAAGGCATTTGTTATATGGCTTTTGCTGATGACCGGGAAGATGCTTTTAGTAAGCTCCTGGAGCAATTCCCCAATGCCTCGTATACACAAGTGGTGGATGTGGCCCAGCAGGACGCGCTGCATATCTTTAAAAAAGATTGGTCGGAGCTGTCTAATATAAAGCTGCATCTGAAAGGTACCAGCTTTCAGCTTAAGGTATGGGAGACATTGTTAAAGATCCCCATGGGCGATCTGAGTACTTATTCCGATATCTCCAAGCAGATACATCAGCCTAATGCCAGCAGGGCGGTAGGCAGCGCGATAGGAGCCAACCCGGTTGCTTTCCTGATCCCTTGTCACCGGGTTATCAAATCAACCGGCGAATCTGGTGGTTATCACTGGGGGCCAACCCGTAAATCGGCTATTATTGGCTGGGAGGCTGCTTTAGTTAACAACGAGGCTTAATAATACGGGTATGAGTATTAAAGAAAGAATTGCCGGCCTGAACTGGGCCGGCATTTCCAACTCGATGGATAGTAAAGGTTATGCGCTGGTAAAAAATGTATTAAGGGCGGATGAGTGTGACAACCTTACTGCTCAATACACCGATGAGCGGTTATACCGCAAAACTATAGTGATGGAGCATCATCAGTATGGGCTGGGGGAGTATAAATATTTTAAATATCCTTTGCCCACCTTGATACAGCAGCTGCGGGAGAATGTTTATCCTCAACTGGCGCCCATTGCAAACAGGTGGATGCAGTACCTGGATAAGGAACAGCGCTTCCCAGATACTTTAGATGAATTGCTGGAGCATTGCCATGAGCATGAACAGCTACGACCAACGCCCCTGATATTGCAATATACCCAGGGCGGCTATAATGCCATGCACCAGGATCTGTATGGAGAAGTGTTTTTCCCGATGCAGCTGGTTTTTATACTGGACGAACCAGGCCATGACTATGAAGGTGGTGAATTTATACTGATGGAGCAAAAGCCAAGAGCACAATCACGTGTTATGGTGCTGAAGCCAGGTAAGGGTGATATGCTGCTATTTACCACCAGTTATCGCCCGGCCAAAGGCAGTACCGGCTATCACCGCATAAATATGAAACATGGAGTAGGTGAGGTCACCGTGGGTAAACGCCGCAGCATGGGTGTCATTTTTCATGATGCCAAATGATCAGGCATCTTGAACTGGGTTATAAAGCCTTTGTCCGCAGCAAAAAGCTAAAACAACTGCTTGATACTGAACAAATCAGATTTGGCGGCAATGCCCGTCTTAAAATTTATGGTACAATGAGTTGTAATTCAGGTAAACGGATGAAGCCGGAGAACCGTGTTTTCTTTGCTTCGGAAGCAGAGGCTGAAAGTTTGGGATATCGTCCATGTGGGCATTGTATGACCGCGGAATACAGGAAATGGAAACAGGGAAATCCCCAATATAATTAAATCCGGATTTATTGCGTTTATAAGATTGGCTAAGTACATTTAGCCAATCTTATCATCATGTTCAGGAAAATCATCTTTATTATATTTATACTTATAGCCGGTAGAACCACCTACGCGCAAACAGCTGATGAGGTATATGACCGCTATGTTGATTTTAACGAAGCGTTTCTGAATGCCAACATGGAAAAAGCCATGACTCTTGGCGAACAAATACTACCTGATACCGCTAAACTAAAACCAGGTATTCGTACCAGCTTTTATAATTTTATGGCCCAGGTTTACGAGGGTGATCAGCAAAGCGGAAATGCCATTATATATTACAACAGGGTAGTGGCTGCACAACCCAATTTCTATGTAGCTCATCGGGCATTGGGGTATTTATATATCAAAGATATCTCGGGAAAACCCGCAAATGAAGTAGTTGTGGATGCTGTGTATATCAGTAAAGTAAAAAAGGCCCTGCCGCATCTGGAAAAGGCCCAGGCCTGCGACCCGGATGATGAAACCCTTAATCTGATCAAGCTGCTTTACCGCAATATAAAAGATCAGCATGGGATAGATACATTACCTGCCCGACTCAATGAATTAAAAAAGAACTGTGAGGATATTCTGAGCCCCCCGACCCAGTGATTTCGGAATTCGGATGTTCGATTTGGGATTTATTAATCCAAAAAACTTCCCCTTCAGAGGCTTGGCTTATTTTTGCCTGAAACTATCGCCTATAAATTCCAATGCATCGGTAATTCCGGTACGCCAATAGGTCCAGTTGTGACCGCCATCCCGTATCCTGAACTCATGCGGAACTTTCTTTTCCATGAGGGCAATGTGCAGTAAGGAGTTGCCTTTGCTTAATGGGTCGTCATCGCCGCAATCAATCCAATAACGCACCGTATTCAATTCTTCGGTGGTTTTGCCCTGTACCAGGCCGAGTACCGAGTAGTTTTGCCAGGTAGCATTTAATCGTTCGCGTCCTTTCAGGTCGGGACCGATCACTTTGCTATACACTTCGGCCCAGCGTGCATCTGGAATAGCCATCAGGTCCTCATCACTGCGTACAGCCGCGCTCAGAGCAGCCGCTGCCGAAAACATTTCAGGATGTTTGATGCTATATACCAATGTGCCAAAGCCACCCATGGATAGTCCGGCTACACCTCTATATTTTTTTTCGGCTTTGATATGATACTCTCGTTCGATATCGGGGATAAATTCCTTAAAAAAAAAATCCTCGTAGTTTTGTTTCCCGTCGTACGAGTTGATATAATAAGTGGTCTGAGCATCGGGCATCACAATGATCATAGGCGGGATCTTGCCTTCGGCGATAGCCTTATCGGCATAATGGTTTATCTCGCCAAACTGCAGCCAGCCGGTTTGATCATCGCCATAACCATGCAACAAATACACCACCGGGTATGTCCGGTTTGATGTTTCATAATCGGGAGGCAAATAAATAGCATATTTTACGTTATGCTTTAAAATGTCGCTTTTAATGTTTTGCTCGTCTATCACTTTACCTATATGCTGGGCAAATGCAGTGCCAGTGCTTAAAAGTAATAAAAGCAAGGAGAGCTTAAGGTATATTTTCATAGATTTTTAGTAGATAAGGAGTATCAAGTAGCTAGTATCAAGTATCAAGACATTTTCTCATTTGGATATATACCTGGTCATTTTGCATATCCGCATATCAAAAAACTCCCCTTCAGGGGGCTGGGGGCTCTATTTCTGCCTGAAACTATCGCCTATAAATGCCAGCGCGTCGGTAATTCCGGTACGCCAGTAGGTCCAGGTGTGAGCGCCATCGCGCACCCTAAATTCATGTGGTACTTTTTTCTCCGTCAGCGCTATATGCAGCAGGCAATTACCTTTGGTTAAAAAATCATCATCGCCACAATCAATCCAATAACGTACATCGCTCAATTGTTCTGTGGATTTATCCTGTACCATGCTCAAAACAGAATTAGCCTGCCAGGCCTTGTTCAGGCGGTCTTTACCCTTGAGCCCATGACCATATAGCTGTGCAAATACCCTGTCCCAGTTTTCGTCGGGCATACCCGTCATCTGATCGTCTGGAAATACCGCGGCGCTCAGCGCAGCTCCTGCCGCAAACAGTTGCGGGTATTTGATAGTATAAATCAATGTTCCATAACCGCCCATGGATAAACCCGCTACGCCGCGATATTTTTTATCGGCTTTAATACGGTAAATCTTTTCAATCTGCGGCATAAATTCCTTAATGAAAAAATCCTCATATTTCTCTTTACCATCATAGGAATTAATATACCAGCTCGAATCGGCATTGGGCATTACAATAACCATTGGTGGGATAGTGCCTTCGGCAATAGCTTTATCGGCATAGCGGTTTATCTCGCCAAACTGCAGCCAGCCGGTATTATCATCAGTATAACCATGCAGTAAATAAACAACGGGGTAGCTCCTGTTGGCCGTTTCATAATCGGCAGGCAGGTAAACAGTATATTTTACATTGCGCTTTAAAATACTGCTTTTAACGGTTTCTTCCTCCAATACTTTACCTTGTGGTTGCGCAAATAAGGCATTAGTCCATATAACGCAACAGAGCAGCAGGCATTTCTGAATGATATTCATAGATAGGTGGTTTGGTTTTGATTGACGGAAATTTAGGTAATTTTCCGCGTTAGCCAAATACTATCTAAAAACTAAGCGCTTTACCCTGCACAGGATATATGAGGTTTAGCTGTAATTGATTGGCGGCTTTAAGTTGGGCCTTGATCTGAGTTATACTGTTTGCCGGTGGTTTAAGATGCGTAACCACAATATTTAATCCTTTTAATTCGGCCGGACTTGTCAGCCCGGCTAGCTTATCCATTTCGGCCATAAACCAATGTGGTGTTAAATGCCCGAAAAGCGTTTTATCCGGCTGTTCGTTAGGAAAAGATACCTCAATAAGAATAGCTTTTAGCCTTTTACTTTTGATGAGCGGAGAAACAGCCTGCCACAGATTTTGCAGATTTGTGCTCTTTTCAATAGCGTCTGCTCCGGTATCGCCCAGGTACAAAATATAATCATCATTACTTTGTACCAGAAAAGCGGTACTGGTAAGGTTGGAATGGCTCAATGGAAATGCCTGCACTTTAAGCGGGGTGTTTTCGATATCAGTTTGGGTGCCGGGGCTCAGTACCTGGTAGCGGTATTTTTTTAAAGCAGGCGTTTCGCCCTGATCGGCAAAGTTGGCCCAGCTTGCCCAGGTAAAGTAATGAGTTTTGATGGTTTCAATAGTACTTTGAAGGGCATAAATGTTTTTGCTGCTGTCTTCGGGCGAGTTGATGATGAGCCCGGCTATATGATCAAGGTGAGCGTGTGATATAAAATACCCTTTGATATATTGTCTCAATACTCTTTCGCCAGAAATCCGGAAAGTTTTGTTGGTTATTGCTTTTTGGATACCAACATGCAAGGTACCTGCATCTAAACAAATATATTGATCAGTACCAGCGGCAGCCAGCATATAAGCCGACAAATTACTTTCATCAATACCACCTAACACACCTAAAGGCACCAGTCTAAAAACGGGTTTGTTTTTAGGTTGCGCCAATGTAATAAAAGGCAGTAAAATGTAGGCAATGATCAATAAAGTGTGCTTAATGCGCATATCTGGTAAGTTTTTCAATTGCAAACCTTGCAACTGGGAGGCACTAAATTAATGATACAATGGTATTAAGCAACGTGATAATTAAAAAAGATAGCGCACTTTAAGACAGCGGGTACAAAAAAACTTTTTTAAGGGAAGCCAAAAAAGAAATGTTTTGATGAACAGGCTTCTTTTACGACGTATATCAAGTACTTCATTACATTTTTGACACCTGTAAACAGGGCGTTGAGGGGTACTAATAGTTTGCATTAGTTAGGGGGATTAATACAATGCAAACCTAAAATAAAAGACTAGAATTGCTCCTTAATGAGATGTTAAATTTCTGTTAAATTGCTGTTAGTCTGCTTTTAATTTGATAGGAGCTGATTTTTTGTTTTCATTATCGCCACCCAGCAGGTAGCCCCACGGTTTTAAACTTTCGATACGGTCAAATATGATTTTAAAAATAGCAATAACCGGTATGGATAAAAACATGCCCGACAAACCCCATATCATCTCGCCTACAATGATTCCCACAAATGATATCAATGCGTTAAGCCTCACTTTTGAACCAACAATGGTTGGTAACAGGAGGTTGGCATCTATTGCATGGATACCGATCACACTGCCCATTACGAATAGAGTATCTTTTATGCTCCCGGTTGCAAAAGTAATAATGGCGCTAAGCAGCAAGGCCGTAAAAATACCGATATAAGGTATGATGTTGAACAGGCCCACGATAATACCCAACAATGCAGCGTATTTGATGCCAATGAGCAAGAAAACACTGATAGCAACAGCAGCTACAATCACCATTTCTAAAAGTAAGCCCAGGATATATTGTCTTAGTATAGATTGGATATTTTCTACTATATCCATTACGATATGCTGGTTTTCATCCCGGAAAACCCAAATGATGAAACGCAGCAGCAATCTTCTGTAGAGTAATATAAAAAAGGTAAATATCAGGATGAATACGTAAAAAAGCATGAGTGATGAGATGGCCCCGAAGGTTGTGCCCAAAACGTCACCCCCGGAAGCCATAAGCTTATCGGCAGTACTGTGCACATAGCTCATCTGCTTTTCAGTATTAATATGGAATGCCGTTTGTATCCACTGCTGTAGGTCTTGCAATGATTGTGTTACCTGGTTTTTGAGCATGGGCCAGTCGTTGGCCACTTTTGATATCTGTGAGCCTACCAGGTATAATACACCATAAACAAAACCGATAAGCAATAATATGGATATTAAGGATGATGCACTGCGCGGCAGCCGGCATTTCTTCTCCAGAAAGTTAGCTATCGGTAACAGTAATATTGCGAAAATGAACCCGAATATCATGGGGTCAAGCAAATCTTTACCTATAATGATCAGATAACCAAGCGCCAAAAAACCTATTAATGTTAATGCAAGTCGTTCGTAAAAGGGGGCAATCAGTTTTTTGGCAGACATAGTGATGATTTTCAGTTGGTAACGTATAGGACGACCGGATGTTTGAAGTTAAGCAATAATTACAAATAATAATTTACCATTTTTATTTTTTGTGAATGTGGAATTTATCGATGATTGATTTTGCCCTGGCTGTATTAGCTGTTCCGGAACATGGTTTGGCAAATGTTTTGCACGAGTTAATTATCTACTTAAAAACTAACATTATGGCAAAGTATTCAGAAAAAGCAAGTGAAAAAGTTGAAAAAACTATGCACGAAATGAAAGAAGGTAAACTCAAAAGCGGTAGCGGCAAAAAAGTGACCAGCAAAAAGCAGGCTATTGCTATAGGCTTATCCGAGGCGCGTAAAGAAGGAGCCAAGGTGCCTAAAAAGAAGGGTTAGATCTCTGTTGATAAAGTCATCTTTATATAAAGATGGCTTTATCAGGGATTAACACTTAATTGAAAATTAAGCAGATCTTTTTTCAATTCAAAATTGCGTTTAGATATTCCATCGATATAAGAGCCGGTTCCTTCATTGAAAACTTTGATAGCAGCATTATCATATGTGGGTTCGTTAAAGTAAACCCAGTTTAATGAAATGTATTTGTCAATTGCTGCCAGTTGCTCCAGGCTAAAATATGGCCGGGTTTCTTCGTCGTCGACGATCTCTTTAATACGGGGTTTTAACTGCTTTTCTTGTTTGTATACATTGTTTACAACCCGGTGTATCTCTTCGTGAGGCATGGTATTGTATACCCGGTTAAAAACCACCATAATATTGTTGTAAAGATCATAGTCCAGAGCTGCACTTGTTTGAAGCCGCAAATAGTTTCTGTATTTTTCAACGAGTGCTGTACGAAACTGATCATTTTGGGCTAAATTATAAAAATGGATAAAGATACGTTTGTCTAATTCATCTATCTGTTTCAATGTATTGCTACGTTCTTTATCAATTATTTCGCGAATAGCAGGAGCTTCTTTAGCAGCATATTTAGTGCCTTTAAAATCAAATGTTTTGATGTCTTTCCTTACATCAATAATGGTATCCAGGGTGGCCATGTCCTGGGTCATCCTTTCTACAGTCTTAGGCAGGTTGCGGTTATCTTCGGTGAACAATTGATCAAATGAAAGTATTGGCTCTTCCTTCGCAAGCATAATAGCCTCATCTAAATCAAACTGACCGATGCTACGGTCGTTATAATAGCCACCATAGCGTTTATTAAGTGAATTGTTATTCATGGTACTATAAAAGTCCTCTTTGAAGCCATGTAGGTCAATAGCTACTGTTTGTGCATTGATATTTACCCTACTGTAAATATCATCAGTCAGCTGTGCCTGTAATGCTTCAGGATTTCGAAAAAGCTGCCATGCAGGTTCATCTACGGTAGACGCTATCGTATTGATTGCCAGGAGGTTTTGTTCACGATCTTCGTTTGTAGGGTGCGATGACCATTGATCGTTAATAACTATCTGACTACTTATGCCTAAGGCAGTGTTATTGGTAATAATGGGCAAACCCGCGTTATCACTTTGTAGGTTATTTCTATCTGCAAAATGTTTAATCATCTCCAGTTGCTGCGGATAAAAATTGTCGGCCCGTTTATTATCATTTATACGTACTCCCCAGTAGTCTAATAATCCGCTATAGCAAAGCTGCCCTACCTCAGTACGTTTTAGTGACGATATCATGTGGTTTGAGCCACTTACATAAGCTCCTACGGCATCGGCATGAAACTCCATCTCGCGCGAGAGGCGCAGGTAGGTTTTGTTAACTACTATATATACTTTTTGGAGTATAAGTTGCATCCCTTCAATAATCTTAACATTGATCCACGCAAAAAGCCTGAACATGGAATGTCCTTTTGCGAAAGTGTTTAAAATACGGCCGAAGCTGTCATTATCATATAGCATGTCATAAATTACTCTATTGAGATTGTAAACGTAGCTGCCAAATTTCATGCTCCTTTGCGAAAAGTGCCCGAATTCATGTGCCATGATTGCTTTAAACTCCGAGATGTTGACCGAATTCACCAGACCGAGGCCAATTTTTAAGTTCTTTTTAACCGGGAAAAACATACTCCAGAAACTGGAGTTATAAAATACGCCCGCGTTCACATCTGCAGAAATAAAAATGTGTTTGGGGAATGGAGCTCCGGCCTCGGTAGTAAGCTGCCTGATAAAATCAAATAACTCCGGTTGATCATGCCTGGTGATCTCGATCATCCCTGAATAATCGGTTTTATTCTTTTTAAAAAGGAATTTGATCACAAAAAATATTAGCATTAAGCCCGAGAAAATGAGTGCAATGCCAGCCATTAAACCCATAAATGAACTAAGCCCATAAATGATGCCAACACCAAGAAACCCAAAAGCTGTTGCAATGGCAAGCGCTCCGGCAAGTAAAGCTAAATAGGTTATCAGAAATAAAAGTATAGCTCCAATGCAACTATAAACTTCTTTTTTAAATGTACCTGAGGGCTTAATAATCCGTTTGTCGGCATTGGCAGGCATCGGGGGATAAGGAAAGGTATGGCTCATTCAGGTTTAGGATAAGGTGTTGGTGATGGTTAATTTAGTTGGGTATAGTAAAAGCATCCATCACATCCATCAATACAATGGCTTCTTCAATACTGCAGGGGTTCGGCCCTTCGTTTTTAAAGTAGGCTACAATTTTTTCGATCATGGGTTGTTGTATATGCTGCGGATGTGTAAAGGTTATGGTTTCATCCTCGGTATCAGTTTTCCAGCTAATATAATTGCCAAAGAAGGGGAATGTGATTTTACCTTTGGTGCCGATGATCTCGCAGGTATCTGTAGTGAGGTTTTCGGCCACGTTGAAGCACCAGGAGCCATTGACCACTACTTTGTTTTTAAATAAGATTTGCCCGCAAACGTGATCGTCGGCTGGGGTAGCGCCCGATTGATTGAGCGAAAATCCATGATATTTCTCAGGCTCACCAAAGTAATACAGCATCAGATCGAGCTGATGCGGGGCCAAATCATGGAAATAGCCACCTCCGGATTGCTCGGGGTTAACCCGCCAGTTGTCTTTGGTTTTGCTAACCAGTTCCGGTTTACGGCTTTGCCACATTCTGATTTGCACGGTACGGATGTCGCCAACCTTTTGGGTATCGATCAATTCTTTAACAGCTAAAAACATGGGCACTGCCCGACGGTAATGAGCAACTGTGAGTTTGGCATTACTCTGTTTTACAGCCTCGGCTATAGCTCGGGCCTCAGCTGCATTACGGGTAACCGGTTTTTCGACATAAACGTTCAATCCTTTTTTTAAAGCGCTCAGTGCATATTCCAGGTGCGAGGATGGGGGAGTGGCTATGTAGATGGCATTAACACCAGCCTCGTCCATTAGCTTTTCGGCGTCGCTGTACCATTGATTAACATGGTGACGCTGCGCGTAGTCGGAGGCTTTGGCAGCGTCGCGCCGCATCACGGCTAACAGATCGCTATCGGCTACTTTTTTAAATGCTGGCCCGCTTTTTAATTCGGTTACGTCGCCGCAACCAATGATACCCCAGTTGATCATATAAGTAAGTATTTTAAAAACATTGTCATGCTGAGCGTAGCGAAGTATCTATTCGTGACCTTGTTTATCAGAAAATAGATACTTCGCTACGCTCAGTATGACAAAGATGTATAATGGTTGTTCTGGCGATAGCTCCCTTCAAGGGGGTTAAGCAGCCAATATCTTTTCTATCTGTGCTAATTCTTCAGCGGAGAATGCAATATTATCCAGCACCTTTAACGAGTCGGCCAGTTGTTCGGCACGGCTTGCACCGATCAGTACCGAGGTTACGCGCTTATCTTTCAGCAGCCAGGCTAGTGCCATTTGTGCCAATGTCTGGTCGCGTTTCAGGGCCAGGTCGTTCAGTTGTTTTATCTGGGCTATCCGTTCAGGTGTTACCTGGTCTTTTTGCAGGAAGCCGGTTGATTTGGCTGCCCTTGAATCTTCGGGAATGCCATGCAGGTATTTATTGGTCAGTAATCCCTGTGCCAGTGGCGAAAAGGGGATACAACCTACACCCTCGTTACCCAGCACATCCAGTAAGCCTTCTTCAGGATCACGTACAAACATGGAGTATTTAGGCTGATGGATGAGGCATGGCGTACCCAGATCTTTCAATATCGCGATAGCTTTGGCGGCTTCCGCAGCAGGATAGTTGGAAATACCAGCGTATAAAGCTTTACCCTGACGAACAATCAGATCAAGTGCAGACATGGTTTCTTCCAGCGGGGTTTCCGGATCTGGGCGGTGATGATAAAATATATCAACGTACTCCAAACCCATACGTTTCAGGCTTTGATCTAAACTGGCCACCAGGTATTTTTTGGAACCCCAGTCGCCGTAGGGGCCATCCCACATGGTATAACCTGCTTTGCTGGAGATGATCATTTCATCGCGGTAACCGCGGAAATCCTCCTTCAAAATACGACCAAAATTCTCTTCGGCAGAACCCGGAGGCGGCCCATAATTGTTGGCCAGATCAAAATGGGTAATGCCGCTATCGAAAGCCAGGTGTAAAATTTTGCGGTAGGTTTCGGTTACATCCACATGTCCGAAATTGTGCCACAAACCCAGCGAAATAGCCGGAAGTTTGATACCGCTATGGCCGCAGCGGCGGTATTGCATTTTTTTGTATCTGTCTGCTGATGGTAGATATGTCATATAAAATATGGGGATTATATTGAAAAGTAAAAATAGAACTTTATGGAGATAACAGAAGTAAATTATTTGTTAAGTCGAAAAGTTATATACTAAAACTTGAGTCAATAAAAAGGAGGGCTATTTTGGTAAAAAGTGGGTTTACATGGTTTACATAATTTATGGTTTACATGGTGTTATTTTATTGATAATCAAATATTTGTATTGAAATTCAATGAATTTATGTAAACCCACATTTTCGCTCGCAACGTTGGTTAGAAGCTTTCCTCTCGCAAAAGATCTCTCCTTGTGCCTCGTTCGAGGTGGCAATTGGTGTTATACAACTTCCGCTACAACAAATGTACTGCCACCTACAAATACCAGGTCGTTGTCTGTGGCATTAGCCTGAGCTGCCGATAAAGCTGCCTTTACTGATGGGTAGGTATTGCCGTTTAAACCGAAACTGTTGGCCTGCTGTTGCATGCTTTCGGCCTCAAGTCCTCTTGGTATATCAGGTTTACAGAAGTAATAGATGGCTTTTGTTGGGAGCAAAGCCAATACTTTGGTAATGTCCTTATCATTCACCATGCCTATTACAAAGTGTAATTGCTGGTAATTAACCGCGGCAATATTTTTGACTACCTCCTGTATACCATCGGGGTTATGACCGGTATCGCAAATGGTTAAGGGCTGGATATTTAAAACTTCCCAGCGGCCATGCAGACCGGTGAGTGTTTTCACCTGCTTCAACGCGGTGGTGATCTGCTCATCAGTTATTATAAAGTTTTGTTTGCGCAGCTCGTCCACAGCCGATAAAACACCTTTGATGTTTTTAAGCTGATAGGTGCCGGTGAGGTCGAGCGAGATGGTGAGCGGTGAATGGTGAGTAGTGAGTAGTGAGTGGTAAACCTCAATTTCCAATTTTGAATCCTGACTTTTGACTTTTGACTTTTCTTCAATCGTCCACACGTCCGATGCAAAAGTGATTGGGCTGTCTTCCTGTTGGGCTTTAGCTATGAAAACGGGCACTGTTTCGGGCTGGGTTTCGCTGACCACCACCGGGATGCCGGGCTTGATGATACCTGCTTTTTCGCCGGCTATCAGTTGCAGCGTATCGCCCAGCATATTCATGTGGTCCCAGCCTATGTTGGTTATGACCGACAGGAGCGGGGTAATGATATTGGTGGAATCCAAACGGCCACCCAAACCCACTTCAATAATGGCTATATCTACTTTTTCCTTT
>JACXTT010001247.1_pt1 | contig 42912 bp, 35 predicted proteins | sample 9270951 | NCBI WGS metagenome assembly JACXTT01 (sample SAMN15532306, study PRJNA645909) | rock metagenome | isolation source: weathered quartz diorite | place: Puerto Rico | collected 2017-06-21
TTGTCCGAACGCTATCCGTCAAACACCTAGATAAATTTGACCTGTGGATGGAAGTCGGCGGTGAGCGGGCTAGCCTGTGCCATGAGCGGGCAGCCGCAAGATAGCCGGCCTCGTTTGCGGCCAATTTCCGCTGATCGGGCCCACTCGATCGCCCATGCCGAACATCAGGCCACCTGTCGAATATTCTTTTGCCGGAATGGTTTGCGCGCTTAGAGTTTACTGGGTGGGCGGCCGAGCGAAGGTAAAGAGAAGAAAGAGTGTCGTATCGCGACCGGAGAGCATTCGCACGATGGTTCTGGTCGCTCTCGTTGCTGGCGTACCAATCTTCGGAACCATATTCGTTACTGCCTCGACTAGTGAGCCGGACCTCTCCGATCTCACTCCAATTAGCCAGCGCGCAGACAACTACCTCGTGCTGAACTGGTCAGCACTGCTGCAGGATAAGGCTCATGTTCTCAACACAGGACTGGCGATTCCCGCCGGGGACGAAGTTCAAGCTCTCGGATATATGTTTGAGAGTGACCGATCGACCCGCAAGGATCAATGGGTACAGGATTTCGTTTTGCTGCCTGAGGCGGGAAACCTGATGCACCCCGCGCATCGCATTCGAGATCAAATGATCGCGGTCCACCTCAGAGAGGGAACGCGAATTCAGTTCTCACCCAGATCTTTGGTGTGGGTATGGGGAAATTTGCAAGCCTCCGCAGGGATTGGTCATTCCGAAGCGCTGTACAGGCTCGAAAGGGCACGCGCCAAGCCCGCCGACAAGGCCGATATTCAAAGATATTTCAAGTAGTCCGTCCGAGTCGCCCGGCTTCACCAATTCAGAAGTTGACGAACGCTTCGCGCCTGGCGCTTGCTAGCAATGAACTCCTGCTCATTGCTCAGGGTTATCAGCCATCTTTGGCTGCTGAGAGCGCTCATTTTGCGCACGTGATCGACATTCACCAATGCGTTTCGGTGAATTCGTCGAAAGCTGGTACTTGCCAAGCGCTGCCCTAGTACTTTCAACGTCTGAGTCGCGAGGTATTTTCGCTTCGCTGTGAAGATCCACACCAAATCCCCATCCGCTTGGAAGGCGTAAATCTCGTCCGCGCTCAGCAGAAAATACTCCTCACCGACCTTTCCCACAATTCTTCTTGCACCCTGTCCTGCGCGCGGATCGGCTATTTCCTGAAGCTGCGCTACACGCTCAATGGCCTCTCTGCCCGTGACACGCCTTGCACGCTCGACAGCCTCCGACAGGCGCTCTTTGCCGACAGGTTTGAGTAGGTAGTCAATCGCGCCCGCCTCAAACGCTTCCAAGGCGTACTTATCGTAGGCAGTTACGATGACGATCACCGGCATGCGTACCCCATGCTTGAGGCTGCGCACGACATCCAACCCACCCATTGCGGGCATCTGGAGATCCAGAAGCACAAGATCTGGTTGATACGCCACGATTTTCTGTAGCGCCGTAGCGCCGTCGTCGGCCTCTCCGACGATCTCGATGTCCTCGATGGATTCCAGTTCTTCGCGCAGGACCTTTCGGGCTATCGGCTCATCGTCCACTATCAAGGTTTTCAAGGGCATGCTTGAGCCGCGGTGCTCAGATCCTTTTAGCACACTGCCGTCGACGGTCCGCACGAATTTCAGATCGGCGGGCGAGAACGCCTGGTGGGCGGCCTGCAACAGGAGATGGGCGGACATGGCTATGCGTTACATCGCGGCTGCCAGTTTCAACGGTAGAAAGAAACCGACGGTAGTGATGCCGTTCTCTGCCTGTGCCTTGAAGCGCGATTCCTCGCCGTAACACAATTCCAGCCGCCGTCGTACATTGGCCAGGCCTATACCCTCGTTGCCGCGCGTGTACGTCAGGGCTTTGGTGTCAAATTCTCCTGAGTTCGAAACCGTTACGGAGATCACGTCGGCTTCTGCTGTGATGCTGAGATGAACAAAGCCAGTTCCCATCCGCGCCGCGACGCCATGCTTAACGGCATTTTCCACTAGCGGTTGAATCGAGAGCATGGGGATACTGGCATGCAGGGCGGCATCGTCGATCTGAATTTCAGTCCGCAATTTCGGACCGAGCCGGAGTTTCTCGATTTCCAGGTAGGCCCGGACAATTTTCAACTCCTCCTCGACCTCGATAAATGTGCGATCCGTGCGCAGAAGGTAACGAAACACCTCAGACAGACTTAAGACTAACTGGCGGGCCTCGGCGTTGCCTCGATCTATAGTTCCGTAGAGTGTGTTTAGTGAATTGAAGAGGAAGTGGGGATTAATCTGGGCTTGAAGCGCTCTCAGCTCCGCCTGTGACACGAGATTTTGCATCTGAACGCCACGAAGTTGCTCAACCTGTTCGACAACACAAGCTCCCAACCGGTTCAAGACGGCAAGATCTTCGCTCAAATAACGCCTGCCGCCGTCGCGTGGTCCCAGAAGCAGGTATCTGGTGTCGCCCTTTGAAAAGCGCAACGGAACTACCGCATGGACCCATGAGGGGAGTCTCCAGTTCCCCGCCTCCATCACGGTCGCTGGAGTCGCCAGGTCACCACTTTCGACCGGGGCGTCTTCGGTCAGGTGAAACCGTTGCGCCCGCACGAATCTGGTGATTAACTCTGCGGCATGGGGAACGAATTCGGGTTCGGCACGAGTGGCACGGGCCAATTGGCGAAGCTCTTCCAAAGCGTCCTCAACGCTCGATCGCAGAAAAATCACTCGGGTCAGCAAACCCTGTACGTGGTTTCGAACGTAAACGAACAACGTGAGTAGTAGGCATGCCGATACAAAAAGCAGTCCCGCATCGAAAGGGCGCTGGAGATGCTGACCGAAGCCAGGTGATTCGACGATTCGAATGGAGATCAGCAACGCCGCCGCTGCCAGCGACGCATTGACCACAAATCGTAAGAATGCATCCAGTAGGAGAAAACGATAGTCTTGCAGAAGCACAAATAGCGCAAGCGGTATGCCAGCATGGTGGAGAGCAATTTCTTTCGACCAAGCCTGGTGGGCATTCTCGGAACTGAAATGGACGAACGAGATCGCAAACAAAAAAAGCACCATCGCGCCCGCCAATCGGGAAATAGCCGCGCGATTTCGCTGCCGCATTTCCAAAATGACAAAAATCACGGTGAGCCACGCGAAACCCAACGTTATCAATAAGAGCGCTGCGTAATGGAACCGCGGCGCCCGCGTAATCAGGTCAACGACGTGGAGCGCGACAGCCGTGAGACTCAGGACGTATCCGCTTATCCACAATGTGCGATGGTGCGACTCCAGCGAGATGTGGAGCAGGACAGCCGGCAACAGGCTCAACACCGAAAAACTCGCGGCAACGATAATGTCGGCGGCCATTCCGCCGGTCGGCCCGGTCGCCAGTGCAACGAGGGAGCCGATATTCCACACGAGCGCAAGCGCCGCGGCGATTGCCGGGAGCCTGCTGCGTTCTTCCCGTGCGCGCCGCCAGTTTACCGAGAAGAGGTACAGCAGCATCCCAAAAATGACGCACCCGGCACAGTGTCCGATAGTGTTGACCAGAACGGGTTCGTGGATGCTAAGCCAATCCGGCATTCTGGTTCCTACGATACCTGATTTCAGGCGAAGTGGCTGCGTCGACCTGATAGCCTTCAGCGAGACCTATCGGCGGCCTTCCGAAACAGCGGCCAGCGAGCCTCCGAACTACGAACCAGAAGGTCGGGTGTTCGAGTCACCCCGGGCGCACCATAAAATCAACAAAATACTTGCCGAATAAGAGACGCGGTCAGCGCGCTCACTTCGGGCGGCTGAAATCGGGCTTGGCCGTGATCACCGCGAGGTCGCGGATGCGCTCTTCAGTGACAGCGCCGCGGACGTGGACATTGCCGCGGTTGAGGAGCCACAGTTCGGGAATGATCTCGGCAACCAGTTTGCCATGACAAAATACGCGTACCACGGAGCTTTCCGATACGACAATGCCAATCGCCTTGGTGATCGAGCTGATCCCGGCCGCGGCGAGATGGCGGCTTCCCAGTCCGAGCGGCACCTGAAGATCGGTTGCGTTGGCAGCGTTCAAATACCGGCAGGCCGCCACAAACATGCCAGTGCTGCTGACGACAAACGCGCCATCCAATTGTGCCAGCTCCTTGATGGTGCCCCGTAGATTCGGATCCGACATCTGGCGGGCCGAATCCGGATGGCACGCCAGGGGATCCAGTATGAGCGCGCGCGACGTGGCGAGCACCGCCTCCTCGTCGCCGAAGGTGAACAAAGTCCCGATGCGCCGGCCCTCGCGGCCCTCACGCGCGATCTCAATAGCAAGCTCGATCAGCGGTTGTATGGCTTCCGGATCGTAATCGGGTATTTGGCAAAGTAGATTTTCGAACATTCGCGGCCCGGGAGAGAAATAAACGGCTCAGCTTTGAAAGTACCATAGCCCGTGCTAGAACTAAGAGGATTAGATGAACACCACTGAACTGAAGACTCGATTGCAGGATAAAGAGCGGCAGCTGCTGGCTGACATCGCGCGCAGTGAATCTGACGCGCGCAACTCGCGGGAAGCAGAAGTTCAAGATCACATGGACAAGGTGGTTTCGTCCGAGGATAAGGAAGGTCTGTTCCAAGAAACAAGCTCCGAGTGGGACGTTCTCACTCAGGTGCGCGCGGCCCTGGAGCGGCTCGCCAACGGCACATATGGAAAGTGCATCGATTGCGGGCGGCAGATTGAGCCCAATCGCCTGAAGGCAATTCCCTGGACACCGTACTGCCTGGAGGACCAAGGCCGCCACGACGCCGCGTCATCACCTCAGCCCTTTGGCGGTACTACTTTGTAATGGCGGCGGTCACCAGCGGCAACCGCACCTGAAATCGCGTATCGGCGGGCCGCGAATCGAAGCGAACGTCTCCGCGGTGATTCCGTACGATTCGATACACCGTGTCGAGGCCCAGGCCAAGGCCTTCACCCACTCCCTTTGTCGTGAAGAACGGCTCGAAGATGCGCTTTTGGATCTCGGGCGGGATTCCCGGGCCGCTGTCGCCGATTTCCACCAGCACCTTATCCAGCTCCCTGGCCGTACGGATGCGCAATTCACCCTTGCCGCTCATGGCATCGATCGCGTTATCCACCAAGTTGGTCCACACCTGGTTGAGTTCACCCGGGTGGGCGCACACCTTGGGCAGTGTGCGGTCATAGTCGCGCGCAATCGAGATTCCCTGTTTGAGCCGGTTCCGCAATATCAGCAGGGTATTTTCTAAGCCCTGGTGGATGTCCACTTCCTGCTGCGACATCTGGTCCATGTGCGAGTACTCTTTAATAGCCTGGACCAAATCCGAAATGCGGCCCGTGCTGTGTTCAATCTCTTTCGCGAGACGGCCGACCAGCAGGGACGCCGAGACGCGGGTCAGGACATCGTCGATGGCATCGGGCGGAAAAGCAGAAGCAATCTGTGTGAGGCAGGAATGCTCGAAGCCGGCATCCACCAGGTTGGTGGCGAGTTGCGCGGCCTGACTGACACCGTGCTTCTCAAGCCAGCCGGCAATCTCGTCTTCGCGGTCGCCCCGGTCCAGCGGATCGAGTACGGTATCCGGCTGCTCGACAATCTCCGCCTCGAGTTCCGAAAGGCTTAAGCGCTGCTCGACTGAAAGAGCGCGGCGGTCCAGGCGGGAGTTGGCCTTGCGGAGCGTGGCGATGGCCTCGCGGAGGCTCTCGGCAGCACGGCGCGCGGCGGCCGCGGGATTATTCAGCTCGTGAGCGAGGCCAGCCGATAGCTTTCCCAGCGCCGCCATTTTCTCCTGCTGCTGCTCGTTGCGGGTAGCTTCGCGGATGCGGTCCGAGAGCAGTCCAACCAGGCGTGGAGCGAGGAGCGGTATCCGCCGCAGCATGTCGGGAAAGCGATCTGCCGGTAGCGCGGCTATCCGCGCATGCCCGACAGTGCGCACCGTGGAGGGAAATTGCGTCAGACGCGAGAACGGAAGCATTCCCGTCACTTGCCCGGCGCGGGCTACGTAGATGCGCTGCTCCTTGCCATCGGATTGCCGCTCCCCGCGCAGCTCGCCCTCCAGAATCACGAACAACCGGTCCGCCGGGGAGCCTTCGCGGAGAAAAATCTCGCCCGGCGCAAGCTCAATGAGCGTCATCTGAGAAGCGAGCCACTCGAGATCCTGATCGGAGAGGTCCGCGAAGGTAGAGATGTGACGCAGTTCTTCAACCAGCGGCAGCGCCGCCGAACCCGCTTCGGTCTGAGTCACGCGGTCCACATTCATATCACGCCTCGCTCAAAAACTGGTGCACAAACTGGATGGCAATTGAGCCTTCCCCTACCCCCGAGGCGACCCGCTTCACAGAGCCATGCCGTACATCGCCCACCGCGAAGACTCCCGGCACGCCGGTTTCGAGCAGGCCGGGGTCGCGGTCGCGGTTCCAACCGCGCGGCCGCTTGCCGTCTCTCATCAGATCCGGGCCGGTGAGGATGAATCCGCGCGCGTCCCGTTCAACCACGCCATCAAGCCAAGCGGTCCGCGGCTCGGCCCCAATGAACATAAACAGAGCAGAGGCCGGCACGGTCTCGACTGTGGAGGTGGTCGCGCATTCGATCTGAATCGACTCCAGGCGTTCGTTCCCCTCGACGGCCACGACCCGCATCCCGAACTCGACCTGGATGTTGGGGGTCTTTGCGATTTCGTCGATCAGATATTTCGACATGGAAGCCGCGAGCGAACTGCCGCGCACCAACATAACTACGCGCCGCGCGTGCTTCGCGAGATTTATGGCCGCCTGGCCCGCGGAATTGGCACCCCCCACAATATAGACGTCCTCGTCACGGCAGGACGTGGCTTCGATGGCCCCGGCGCCATAGTAGACGCCTGCACCCTGCAAGCGGTCCATGCCGGGAACGTCGAGTTTCCGCCACTGCACCCCCATCGCCAGGACCATGGCGTGTGACGACAACTCCGAGCCGTCGCTCAGCTTCAGGGTCAGGGAACTGCCGTCGATGGCGATGCCGGCTGCCTCCTGCGGCGCCAGAATCTCGCATTCGAAGCGCCGGGCCTGCGCCACCGCCCGGCGCGCCAGGTCGCTGCCGCTTATCCCTGAGGGAAAGCCGAGGTAGTTTTCGATTCTGGAACTCAATCCCGCCTGCCCGCCCGGCGCCTCGCGCTCGACGATGACGGTTCGTAACCCCTCGGATGCTCCGTAGACGCCCGCGGCAAGACCTGCCGGACCCCCGCCCACGATCACCAGGTCGTAGAAATCCGAATCGGCCTTCCGGCGCAGGCCAACCCGGTCCGCAATCTGCGAGGTGGTCGGCTCGGGAAGGCGCTGGCCGTCGGGAAACACGACCAGCGGCAATTGGTGCTCTTCCGGGCTCAGCGAAGCCAGCAGGCGGCGGACTTCCGGATCGCGCTCGGCCGTCTCGGCGTCCAGCCAGCGGTAGGGCACGTGGTTGCGCGCGAGGAAATCGCGCAGGTCGTAGGACCGCGGTGACCAGCGCGTGCCCAGCACACGGATGCCCTCGAACGGCGGCCTAAAGTTCGACTGCCAATCCTCGAGCAGATCGTCCAGCACAGGGTAGAGATGCTCCTCCGGGGGATCCCAGGGCTTCATCAGGTAATGGTTCAGCTTGATGTCGTTGATGGCGCGAATGGCGGCGTCGGTATCCGCATAAGCCGTGAGGAGGACGCGTTTCGACTCCGGCGCCATCTTCAGCGCATCGGCCAGGAATTCAATGCCGTTCATGTGCGGCATCCGGTAATCCACCAGCAGGAGGGCCACCGGCTCGTTTCTATGTTGCACGCGGCGCAACAGATCAAGGCCCGCGGAAGCGGAGTCCGCGGCCAGAACGCGGTAGCGGTCGCTGTAGCGCCGGCGCAGATCGCGCTCTACCGAGCGCAGAACGTCGGGATCGTCGTCGATGGTAAGCAAGGCGGGCTTCGCCATAAGACCAGATCTTATAGATGACGCTGCAGTGTCACAGGTTGCAGAATAACAATACCCGGTTGCCGCAAACAACCCGGTAGCGGCTACTACATCTGTTTTTGATACAATGCCTTTCCGATATTCCACCATGCCTGTGTCCGCAGCCAGTGATCCCAAACAAGCCATCGGCCGTGCGCCGGAACGGTTGACGCTCGAAGAGCAGCGCGCGCTTGCCGGAAAGTTCATTGCGCTCGAAATCTATACTCCGGAGTCGCTGCCGCTGCGGCGGATCGAAGCCATCGGCGATTCCGTGGACGACTGCGTGCGCCAATTGACCGAGCGCGGGCACGACCCTATACGCTTCGAGTTCTTGCGCCTCGAGCCCCCATACTGATGCCTGCATGGTTCCACGCGCGCCGCACTGCATGCAGGTGACATCGTGGCAGAGCAGCGCTCCGAGCCTCGTTTTCTTTGCTCCGATTTGGTGAGTCTCCGCTGGTGCGACACGTCCGGCGCAGAACACCTGGAAACCGTGGTACTCGAAAATATCTCGGCCTCCGGCGCGTGCGTACAGGCCGAAGTTTCCGTGTCTGAGAGTACACGCGTGTCACTGGTGTGTGGGAAGGCCGCGTTTCACGGATACGTGCGCTCTTGCTACTGGCGGGATGACGGCTATTTTGTCGGGATCGCGTTCGATGCGGACTCGAAGTGGTCTGCGGCCAAGTTCAAGCCCGAACACCTGCTCGATCCCCGCAAAGTCAAGCCTCGCAAGACCGGAACCAAGCCGCTCATGATGTTCTCCCGCTCCTGCGTCTAGCGGTTCTACTTGCTCCAACCCACCGCGTCGAGCGCTTCCTTCGCCACTTTGGCCGTATTGCTGTGGATGGTCACGGTGTCCTCAACGTTGACTGCATAGCCCCCCGCCAGCACGATCGCCACCGCCGCGCCTTCGCGCAGGGCGGTTTCTATCACCAGGCGGTCCCGCCGCATCAAACCCTCCAAAGTCAGCGAGAGGCCGCCGAGCTGGTCTTCGCGGTAAGGATCGGCGCCCGCGACATAAACCAGCAACTGCGGATGAAAGCCGTGAATGGGGAAACGGTAGGCCGCGCTCAGCCGCTCCAGATACTCCTCATCACCGACGCCGTCGCTCAGGTGGATATCCACCGAAGAGCATGGCTTCCGCGCCGGGTAGTTATTGTACTGGTGAATCGAGAGCGTGAAGACCGAGGGATCGCCGGCAAAGATGGCGGCCGTGCCATTGCCGTGATGGTTATCGCAATCCACCACCATGGCGCGCGTGACTTTTCCTTCTTTCTGCAGCTTGCGAATGCCGACGGCGATGTCGTTGAGCGCGCAAAATCCCTCGCCGTGATCCGGAAAGGCATGATGAAATCCGCCGCCGACGTTATAGCCCACACCCTCCCGCAGCGCCAGGTGCGCCGCCAGCGTCGTGCCGCCGGCCGCCAGACAGAACGCCCGCACCATTTCCGGCGAGTAGGGGATCTCGAGCTGCAGGATTTCCTCGTAAGTCAGCCTGCCGTGTTTGAGCCGCTCCACCCAGCCGGAATTGTGCACCAGCATCAGATCCTCGTCCGAGGCCGGTTCGGGCGCGACGAAATCCTCGGGCACGGCAAACCCGTCGGCGAGCAGGCGCTCGCGAATCAGCCTGAATTTCTGCGAAGGAAAAACGTGGTTGCCGAGATGGAGATCGTAGTCGTCGTGATAGACCAGGTGGAACGGAAGCATTCGCAAACTGCTAATCGCCGAGGAATTTTCCGAAAGGCCGCAATCCTTTGACGTTGTCGCACACGGCTTTAATGCCGGCAGTCATCGGAATAGCCAGCAGCAATCCCGCCGCATCCCACAGGAAGCCCCACAGCATAAGGGCGAACGTCACCGCCAGCGGATTGAGGTGCACGCGCGAGCCCACAATTTTGGGATAGAGCAGGTTCATGGCGATGAGGTGCAGCATCGCGATCACAAACAGGATGATCAGGAAGGTGGCTACGGGACTGCCGCCCGCAATGGCCACAATGGCCGGGGGCAGCAATGCCAGCGGCAGCCCCACATACGGCACCAGGCTGAGAAACCCGCTCACCGGGCCCGCCAGTAGCGGGTAAGGCAGCCGGATCATCCAGAAGATCGCCGAGCTCAGAACCGCCAGCAGAACCCCCAGCAGGAAGTTGCCCACCACAAACCCTCGCACCATATCGCCGATGCCCTGCAAACTGCGCGCGGCGGCCACGCGGTCCTCGCCTTGGAAGAACTGGAGGAAGCTGCGGTGGATATGATCGCGCCAGCTCAGCATGAAGTAAACGAGAAATGGGACGAACGATGCCATCAGCAGGATCTGGTAGAGCGAGCCGATACGTTCATAGAGCAGGTCGGATAATGGCTTGCGTTCCTCGTGAATGCGTACTTCAGGAATGTTGCCGAGGAAGCCCGGAGGCAGGACCTGCGGCGGCGGTTCGGGATTCCGCTTGCGCTGCTTAGGCTGCACCTCTGGCGGAGGTGCGGGCTGCGGCTGGGGCCGCGAGGGCACGATCAACTTGTAAGTCCTGGCTTCCAGCTCGTCGATCTTTGTCCGGCCGCGCTCCACGATGTTGTTGATGCGCTGGCTGAAACGCGGCACCTCTTCCCACAATCCGGCGATCTGGGTGTATGCCCCCAGTCCGATCAGGTACAACAACATCAACGCCATGGTGCACACCACGAAGCTGGCCACGCTACGCGGCAGGCGTGCGCGCATCAACAGCCCGACGAAAGGTTCCAAAATGAATGCGATGATGACGGCAATAATGGAGGTGATGAAGAATACGCGGCCCCAATAAAGCAGGACGACGATAACACCCAGGGCAATCACGGGATTCACCGCGCCGCGCAGTTCCTGGGCATTCAGGAGTTCCCGGGTGTTGAACGGTCGCGTGAGAATCGCCACGGTGAGGTACTCGACGGATCTTTCTCGAATCTACCATGCTGCCGCCTATAATGAAATCGCGCATGCCCATTCAACCCAAGAGCGCGGAAGCCCCACTATTGCGCACGACCGGCCGCGTTCTGGGTCTCGACCTCGGGAAGCGGCGCATCGGCCTGGCCATCAGCGACCCGCTAGGTATTACCGCGCAAGGGCTCCCCACGCTCGAGCGCCGGAACAAGCGGACGGACCTCGCTGTTCTCGGAGCGCTGGTGCGCGAACGCGGCGTCACCCAAATATTGATGGGCAATCCTCTGCATATGAGCGGCGCCGCCGGGCGTCAGTCCGAATGGGCTCAGGATTTCGCGCGCGCGCTCGAACAGTACACCGGAATCCCGGTGAAGATGTGGGACGAGCGCCTCACCACGGTGGAGGCCTCCCGCGTGCTGCGCTCGAGCGGCATCGGGATTGCCAAGCGCGCCGCGGCAGTTGACCGGCTGTCGGCGGTGATTCTGCTACAAAGTTATCTGGATTCCGGTGACAGGCCGTGAAGATCCTCCGGTGGCTTGTCGCGCTGGTACTTCTGCTGGCGGCCGGCGCGGCCTATCTAGCCTGGGAACTGAACCGACCATTCGCCGCCTTCAGCCAAGAGACTTTCATCGATTTTCCAAAAGGCACCTCCACAATGGGGATGGCCCAGCGGCTGGCTGACAGCGGCGTGATCCCGTACGCCTGGGAATTCCTCGTAGCCCGCGCCTTGCAGCCGGGGCGCATTCTGAAGGCAGGCGAGTATCGGTTCGCCAGGCCGGCTTCGGTTCTGGAAGTCTACGATCGCATCCGGCGCGGCGATATTTTCTATTACCTGCTCACCGTGCGCGAAGGCGAGAACATATTCGATATCGCAGCGGCGGCCAGTGGGCTGAAGGTCTTCCCGGCCGCGGACTTCCTGAGGGCGGCGCGTAACCCTGCTGGGATCCGCGATCTCGATCCTGCCGCTCCCACGCTTGAGGGCTATCTGTTCCCGGACACCTACCGTCTCGACCGCCACACTTCCCCGGAAGGTTTGTGCCTGTCGATGACCGGCCGGTTCCGCGAGGTCTGGAAGCAGCTTGGTGCGCCAGCCAACCCGCACCGGATCGTCACACTGGCCTCGCTGGTCGAACGGGAGGCGCGCCGTCCCGTGGAACGGCCGCTTATTGCATCGGTGTTTCAAAACCGGCTGAAGATCGGCATGAAGCTCGATTGTGACCCGACCACCATCTATGCCGCGGTGTTGGAGGGCCGCTACACCGGCGTGATCCATCAGTCCGATCTGGCGAGCACCAACCCTTACAATACGTACCGGAACCCCGGGCTGCCGCCGGGGCCGATCGCCAATCCCGGCCGGGAGTCGCTCGCGGCGGCGATCCAGCCGGCGGACACGGAATATCTCTACTTCGTGTTGCGGCCCGACGGAGCGGGCGCGCATAATTTTTCCAGGACCATTTCCGAGCATCTGCTTGCCATCGCTAAGTACCGTGCCGGCCAGCGCCAACAAAACGAAGAAAGCGCGCCTGAGCCAATACCTGCGCGAAAGAAAGCTCACCCTCGTCACTGAACGCGAGTGGCGCGAGCTATTGGCGATGCTGTCGCCAGTATCGGAGAGTTACTTGCGGCGGCTGCTGGCAGAAATGGAAATACCGGTCGAGCCGCCCTTCGGCGGAGTGCGCCAGAAAACCTTCGATGATCTGGAACGGTCGTTGCTGGAAATCGAAGAGGCGTACTCGCGCGCCACCGAAAGCGGTGACCGCACGCTCGCACAACAGTGCCGGAACGTAGTGATTCAGGCCAAAGACCACGCGCGACTGGCTGCGCACAGCGCGAAAACGCCAATCGAAAGGAAGGCCATCAAAGAAGAAATGATTCGCTGGATACTGGTGTGGCTGGAGAATCCCGGAGTCTTCCCCGCGTGGGTCCGACTCCGGAAGCTAAAAATGTAAGTCTGCGACGCCGTTAGATGTGCGGATCGAGCATCTTCTGAACTTCGGACTTGCCCACCGCGCCCACGCGTTGCTCCACCACTTTGCCGCCTTTGAACAGCAGCAGCGTGGGAATCCCGCGGATGTTATAGCGCATGGCCGTCTGGCCGTTGTCGTCGACGTTCATCTTGCCGACTTTCGCTTTGCCCACGTACTCGGTAGCGATCACGTCAATGGTGGGCGCCATCATCCGGCAGGGTCCGCACCATTCGGCCCAAAAGTCTACCAGCACCGGTTCCGGCGAGTTAAGCACCTCTGTGTCGAACGCCGCATCGGTCAAGTTCAAAACGTTGTTACCTGCCATCTCTATCTCTCCACTTGTATTGGATCTCGCTTTTGACTGAAAGATGCAGCAATCTTATCGCCATCCAACAGCCTGCGGTATAGCGCAGCATATTCGGCCGCCGAGCCTCTCCAGGAAAAGTCCTTGCGCATGCCCCGCCGCACTATGGCTTCCCAGGCGTTCCGGTCTTTAAACACAGCGGAAGCGGCGCGGATGGCCTCCAGCAAGGCCGGCGCCGAGTATTCCTGGAATTTAAAGCCCGTTCCCTCATCGATAGTATCATCAAGCCCGCCGGTGGCGCGAACCACTGGCACCGTGCCATAGCGCAAGCTGTATAGCTGGTTCAGGCCGCTCGGCTCGTACTGGCTGGGCATGAGAAACAAGTCCGAGCCCGCCTCGATCTTGTGCGCCAGCGCTTCATCGTAGCCGGCGCGGAAAGCAATGTGGTCCGGATACGCAGCCGCCGCCTCGCGCAGCTGCTCTTCGTATTCCGCGTCGCCCGAACCGAGCAATACCAGGCACAGATTATCTTTCACCAGCTCCGGCACGATTTCGACAATCAGCTGGGTGCCCTTCTGGCTGGTCAACCGGGAGACCACACCCAGAAGGGGTCTGGCGACTGCCGCTTCCGGCAATTCGAACTCGCGGAGCAGGTCCCGCTTGCATTCACGCTTCCCCCTGAGATCGTCGGCCGAGTAATGCGCCACCAGGTGCGGGTCCGTCTCCGGATTCCAATTGCCGTAATCCGCGCCATTCAGAATGCCGTGCAGCTCGGCGCTGCGCGCGCGAAGAACCCCGTCTAAACCAAAGCCGTACTCTTTGGTCTGGATCTCGGCGGCATAGCGCAGGCTGACGGTGCTGAGCGCATTGCTGAAATTCAGCCCGCCCTTCATGAAGTTGACCTTTCCGAAGAATTCGAGGCCATCCATGTTGAACACCCGGCGGTCCAGGCCAATCTGCGGCAGGACACTCGGCGGAAACAACCCCTGGTAGCCGAGGTTATGGATGGTGAATAGAGTCCTCAAGCCTAGAAAGGTCGGATCGTGGGCAAAAACCGTGCGCAGGTAGACGGGAACGAGCCCGGTCTGCCAGTCGTGGCAATGCAGAATCTGCGGCCGGAACACGCGGCGCGCAACCGCCAATGCGGCCCGTGCCAGGACGGCGAAGCGAACGGCGTTATCGGGATAGTCGCCTGAGGAATCGCCATAATACCCATCGCGGTCATAAAGAGCGGGCGCCTCCAGGAAATAAAAGGGCGTGGGGGCGTCAGCCTGGTAGAGGCTGGCGTGGTGAACCGAACCGCCCAGCCAGATGGGCAGACTATCGTAGATGCGCCGCGCCGACTTCAGGTCGACCGTCCGGTACCGTGGGATGAGAACGGCAACCTCGCAGTCAAACTCCCGAAGCTGCGCGGGCAGAGCACCCACTACGTCCGCAAGTCCTCCCGTCTTGGCGAAAGGTGCGGCTTCGGAAGCAACCATCAGGACTTTGATCATGAGGGGGAAATACTGATTATGACAGGTGCGCTACAACCGTTCCGGGCAAAACATCAGCTCTCCAGATACGTATATCCGTGCAGGCCCTCTTCGTAGAAGCGCAGCAACTTGCCGGACTCTTCATACGTCATGCGGCTCTCGCGCACGGCGGTCTCGACGTCTCTGCGCAGTGCCGTTACCAGCGCGTCGGAGCTGAACTGGACATAGTTGAGGACCTCCCGCACGGTATCGCCTTTGATCACCGCATCGAGGATGACATCGCCGGCCTCGCCGAGCTTGACGTGCACCGCGTTGGTATCGCCGAACAGATTGTGCAGATCCCCCAGAATCTCCTGATAAGCGCCCAGCAGAAACGCGCCGAGATAATATTCCTGCCCGTTGAAGGGGTGGAGCGGCAGAGTTCGCTTGACGTCCCGGCGGTCGATGAACTGGTCGACTTTGCCGTCGGAATCGCAAGTGATGTCGCCCAGCACCGCGTATTGCGTCGGCCGCTCGTCCAGCCGGTGGATGGGCATGATGGGGAACAATTGCTTGATGGCCCAACTGTCGGGCATGCTCTGGAACAGCGAGAAGTTGCAGAAATAAGTGTCCGCCAGCAAAGCATCGAGCCCTTCGAACTCCTCGGGGACCTCGTCGAGATCCCGGGCCAGCTTCTGGACGCGCCGGCAGATGGACCAGAACAGGCTTTCCGCCAGGCAGCGCTGTTCCAGCGGCAGATAACCCAGGCTGAACAGATTCAGCGCCTGGTCGAGCGCCTGCTGCGCGTCGTGATAGCTTTCGAGCAGGTTCTTGGCGCTGAGCGAGCGGTTGGTTTCCTGCAGATCGATCAGCGGTTGTTCCGGCTCGGCCGGTAATTCGCCGATCTGGTCATCGCCATAGCCCGAGACCCCCACTACGTTGAAGACCAGCGCGCTGTGATAGGCCGTGATCGCGCGGCCGCTCTCGGTGACGATCGTGGGGTGCGGCACGCCCGATTCGTCGCACACATTCTGGATGTGGTACACGACATCGGCGGCGTATTCCTGGAGCGTGTAGTTGACGCTGGATTCGAAGTCCGTCTGTGAGCCGTCGTAATCGATCCCCAGACCTCCGCCCACGTCCAGATAGCGCAGCCCGGCGCCGGCGCGCACCAGCTCCGCGTACATGCGCGCGGCTTCGTTCACGGCGGCCTTCAAGTGCCGGATGTTGGTGATCTGGCTGCCCAGATGGAAATGCAGCAGGTGCAGGCAGTCCGCCATGCCGCGGTCCTTCAGCTCCTGAAGCGCGCGCATGGCCTCGCTGGTGGTGAGGCCGAACTTGGAGCGATAGCCGGCCGAGGACTTCCAGCGTCCCGCGCCGCGGCTGGCCAGCTTGACGCGCAACCCGATGGTCGGCCGCACGCCCACGCGCTCCGAGTACCGGGCAATCAGGTCCAGCTCGGTGTATTTTTCAATGACGGGAATGATGTGCCGGCCCACCTTCTGGGCCAGCATCGCCATCTCGATATATTCGTCGTCCTTGAAACCGTTGCAGATGATCGGCGTCTCATTGTCGGCGAGCGCCATCACTGCCAGCAGCTCGGGTTTGGAACCGGCTTCGAGTCCGAACCGGTACGGCCGGCCGTATTCGAGCACCTCTTCGACCACCTGGCGCTGCTGGTTGACCTTAATCGGGTAAACGCAAAAATAGCTGCCCTGATACTTATGGTCGGCGATAGCAGTCTGAAACGCAGAGTGAATCTCGCCCAGGCGGTGCTTGAGGATATCGGCGAAGCGAACCAGGATGGGCAGTGAGATACCGCGCAGCACCAGCGTGTCGATCAGTTCCTTCAGATCGATGGACCGCGCGGGGTCCTTCTCGGGGTGAACCAGGATGTGACCGTTCGCCGCGACCGAGAAGTAGCCCTTGCCCCAACTCGCCACGTCGTAAAGCTCGCCGGCATCGTGGGTAGACCAGCGCTCGGTCGGCTCCAGCACCACGGAGCCCTTGCGTCCGTTTCTCTCCAACTCGCCTCCCGAAGTCTCAGTGTCCTGCTAAATGACGGTCAGGGCAAGTAGTTTTTGTGAATTTTAAGGAGCGGTGCTAGGCCGCACATCAGCCTACCAGCGCAATTCGGCGGGAAAGAATTCGGCGATGAGCTCTTCGTAGTAGGGCCGGATCGCTTGGAGGTCAGGCCGCTCGGCGCTCTTCGAATACAAGTCGTACGGGTTGAATTTCTGGACCCAGGGCAGCATTTCCCGGTCCTGCGCGTCCATGAAGTAGCTGTACGCTCCTTCCTGGTGCCACGGGTAGAACGAGTGGTAGCGAATCATATAAAGCCCCGGCATGGGCAGGTAATTCTTGACCACGTGGTACATGTACTCGTCATGACCCCACGAAGTGAGCACGTTGTCCAGTCCGCAGCCTTCTTCATAGACGCCCAGCCGCGTCTGATAGGCCGGGACGTTCGCGTCGGGGTTGGCGGAGAAATACTCCGGGTAGACGACCTTGTCCGACCAGGCGCAACCCACCGGAAACGTGTCGCCGACCACCGCCCACTGCGGCTCCCCCCACAGGCAGAGCACTTTTCCCAGGTCGTGAATCAGGCCGGTCAAAACCATCCAGCGCGGATGGCCGTCGCGGCGGATCGCCTCGGCGGTCTGCAACAGATGCTCGATCTGCGTGAGGTCGGTATCGGGATCGCTGTCGTCCACCAGCGTGTTCAGGTACTCCATCGCTTCCCAAATGCCCATGCGCCGTTTGTCCAGTGACAGGTACTCGCGCCGTTTCTGCAGCACGAAATCGCGCGTCTGATGGGCGTGGTTCAGGCGATAGAATTCGCGGACTACCGGCGGTGCCTCGGCCGTGTGCTGCCGGAACTCCTCTTCTTTACGGTTGGCGTCGTAGCGGCTTTGGACGAAATCGTCCCACTGATCCAGGCTTTGGAGCGGTCCTTCCATGCTGGGTGGCCCTCCCGGTCAATTTTACCAAAGCTTCACGCCCTGCTGTTTCAGAGCCACTTCAAGCGTGCTAGCTGCACGGTGACGGGCCGTTTCTCCGCCGCGTCGCCTACTTCTCGACGCGCAGGTTGTTGGTGACCTTGAAAACGCCCGAGACTCCATTGGCTCGAATGCCCGCGAGGTTCTTATCGCCATCGTTCGCCACTACGCCATCGAGCGCCACGTTGCCGTTTTTCACGATGATGTGAATCGGTGGAACGGCTTGCAGTGCGTAGCGGTCCAGTCCGGTTTGGCCGTAGACGGCGCGGTACACCGCGATGCGAATGCGATCGTCCATAGGCGAAGGGGGCAGCACCTCAATCTTGTTGACCACCTTCTCGACGCCTTCAATCCGTTTGACGACGTTTTCAGAATCGGACTTCAGTGTCGGGCGCGTCACCTCCCCGAGCAAGGTCACCGTCGAGCCATCCACCTGGTAGGCGAGGTTATCGAATACCCCGTAATACGGCAGCATGACCAGCTCGTGCCGCACTTCCTTCTGAATGCGATCCTGACTACGTGCCGATTGCGCCGGTGCAGACCTGGAAAGGAACACGAACACCGGCAACACAAACAAAGCCGTTCTAATGCGCATATGTTCTCCTTTCCCGATACAATTTATCGGGTGGTTAATGGGTGTCCCCAGCGATTTGCACCAGCGGTTTGCTTGGTGCGCCCTGCAACACTTCCTCCGCTTCCTCGGGCGTAAAGCTCTCAACCTTCGCTGAGATATTCATGGAACAGAACTTCGGCCCGCACATGGAACAGAAGTGCGCATCCTTAAATCCTTCCTCCGGCAGCGTCTCGTCGTGCATGGCGCGAGCGGTCTCCGGATCTAACGACAGTTCGAACTGGCGGTTCCAGTCGAAGGAATAACGGGCGCGTGAGAGTGCGTCGTCGCGATCGCGCGCGCCCGGACGGTGGCGCGCGATGTCGGCCGCGTGCGCGGCAATCTTATACGCCATGATGCCGGCCTTCACGTCCTCGCGGTTCGGCAGCCCCAGGTGCTCCTTGGGCGTGACATAGCACAGCATGGATGCCCCGTGCCAGCCGATCATAGCCGCGCCGATCGCCGAAGTGATGTGATCGTAGCCCGGGGCGAAATCCGTTACCAGCGGGCCCAGCGTATAGAACGGAGCTTCGTGGCACATCTCCCGTTCCTTCTCCACCTGGAGCTGGATCTGGTCCATCGGTACGTGGCCGGGACCCTCGATCATCACCTGCACATCGTATTCCCATGCCTTCTCGGTCAGCTCGCCAAGCGTTTTCAGTTCCGCGAACTGCGCCGCGTCGCTCGCGTCCGCGACCGATCCCGGCCGTAGCCCATCGCCCAGCGAGAAGCTGACGTCGTGCTTCTGGAATATCTTGCAGATCTCGTCGAAATGCTCGTAGAGCATGTTCTGCTTGTGGTTCTTCACCATCCACTCGGCCAGAATGGAGCCGCCGCGGCTTACAATCCCGGTAACGCGTTTGGTGGTGAGCGGAATGTACTGCACCAGCACGCCCGCGTGGATGGTCATATAGTCTACGCCCTGCTCGGCCTGCTCTTCGATGACTTCCAGCATCACGCTTATGCTGAGATCTTCGAGACGGCGCACGCGGCTCAGCGCTTCGTAAATCGGGACGGTGCCAATGGGAACCGGCGAAGCATGGATAATGGCCTGCCGGATGCGTGGAATGTCGCCGCCGGTGGAAAGGTCCATGACCGTGTCGGCGCCATATTTCACCGAATACTCGAGCTTGGCGAGCTCCCCATCGATCTCGGAGGTGACCGCCGAATTGCCGATATTGGCGTTGATCTTGCAACACGACGCCACCCCGATGCACATGGGCTCGAGGTTAACGTGGTTGATATTGGCCGGAATGATCATGCGCCCGCGCGCCACCTCTGTCCGGATCAGCTCGGGCGTCAGGTTCTCGCGGCGCGCGACATATTCCATCTCGCCGGTAATCACGCCCCGCCGCGCGTAGTACATCTGCGTGCGGACCGGGTCGTGACTGCGTTGTCGAATCCACTCGGAACGGATCATAAGAATTCCAGGGCGCAGGCACACGCGTGAGGCGGCGCCTGCGCCACCGGCCTCTACTTTGCCTTCTTTTTCGGCTTCTTTGCTTCCTTGCGGCCGCGGTCCATAGACTTCGCCATAAATGATTCTCCCTTCGCTTTAAAATTATACTCGCGATCACCGGCGCCGTGATGAAGATTCGCGCTTGCGCTCTGGAAAAGGCACGGCAGAGGTAATCAAAACCACCAGCCAGAGCCATGTGATCAGGGGAACCCAGAGAGAGTGGACCCAGGCATGGCGCTTGAACCAGGCTTCGAAATCCGCGAGCTCGGCCCGGGCCAGTGTGGCGCGATTCACTCCCTTCAGCATCCCTAAACCGAGCTGCACCACCAGCACCCACTCCGCGCCCCGTGACCCTCGCACCGACGCCGTAATAGCCGCCGCCATTCCGCCGCAGTAGAAAATGTGCGCCCCGAGCGCGCCCCACCACGACCTTGGAACATACAAGCGGGCGAGGACCATCTGGCGCCGCGCCCAGCCGAGGAACGCGCCGGCGCTGGTGCGGCCGGTGCCCGCGGCCATCGCACCGGGCGCAAAGCTGATCCTCCGCCCGGCTGCGCGCACCGCACGCGCCAATGCGCCATCTTCGCTCGCGGCGAACCGCCAGACGTCCGGAATGCCCAACTCGAAGAACGTATCCTTGCGTACGGCCATCGACCCGGTCCAGGCGAACGGGTTGTCGCCGGGCCCAAGCAGCCCGGCTATGGGTGCATTCCAGACGCTGCGCACCAGCGACCAGAAATCCGGCGGCTCGGGCGCGTACCAGACGTATCCCGTGCTCACGCCCACGCCGGCCTCGACGAGCGGCGCCACGAGCGCACTCAACCAGCCCTTGGAAACGCGGCAGCCGCCATCGGCGAACGCCAAGATCTCCGACCGTTTTCGTGACGCCCGCACGCCGGCCATCAAATTCTGAATCCGCGGATGGGCCTTCCCGTTCCCGCCCAGAGACACGGTGATTCGTCCCGGCATGACCCCCGGCGGAATATCGGCCGCTCTGCGTGCAGCCAGGATCAGCTCGTAATCCGGATAATCGAGCACGGCCAGCGCGGCCAGGCTCTCCCGCAGCCCCTCCTGGGGGCCATCGACCGGCACGATCACGCTCGCCGCTGGAGCGAATCCGTCTCGATCAGCCGCCAGCCGTTCGGCCACGAACCGCGCGCGCTTTCGCTCGCCGCGAAGCGCCAGGATCGAGAGGGCGAGCGCGGGGCCGGCGAAGAACCAAAACCAGAACACTGGAAAAGTCTAACAAGGGAACGGGGTGGCGCAGCCACTGTTCCGACGACAATTAATGCGGGTTCAATATCGCTATACTTGAGGAAAATGCGGCCACTTTATGCAGTCGCGGCGGGTTTAATATTGCCTGCACTGGCCTCCGCCGCGCCCGCGCGTATCGCCGATCCGCACATGATCGAGCAGTACCGTTCGCGCCGCGCCGATCTGCGGAAGTCGCTGCCCGATGGCGTGACAGTGCTCTTCGGCCGCACTGAGGACCGCGAAGAAGACCTGCGCACGGGCTTCTTTCAGGAATCCAATTTCTATTATCTGACCGGCTGGCAGGAGCCGGGCGCGATTTTGCTGCTGGCTCTTTTACCCGAGGATTCCAAAGCTCCCGGCTATAGCCCCAGAGCCAAACTCCCGCGCGAAATTCTTTTCCTGCCGGAGCGCGACCTGGAGCAGGAAAAATGGACTGGCAGGAAGCTCTCGCCCGCGGATCCGAGTGCCAGAGAGATGACCGGTTTCGACACCGTCGTTCCTGCCGACAAATTCGAGAGCGAACTGCTTACCGTTCTGGAAGCCTACGCCCGCATTTATGCGCTGGCCGATCAACCGGCGGCCGCGCGCCTCAGGCAACTGGCGCCGCTGCGCGAGATCGCGAATGCCGCTCCGGCCATCGCCACGCTGCGGATGCACAAGTCGCCGCAGGAGATCGCGCTCATTCAGCACGCGACCGATGTCACGCTAGAGGCTCACCGCGCCGCCTGGCGGCGCGCAGCTCCCGGCCTTTACGAATACCAGATCGCCGCCGCCATGCAGGACGTTTACGTCGAAGCGGGATGCGAGCGGAGCGCTTACGCGCCCATCGTGGGTTCGGGTCCGAATTCCGTTTACCTGCACTATTCGCGTAACTCGCGCCGCATGGATGCCGGCGAAGTGTTGTTGATGGACGTAGGCGCCGAGTGCGCCGGCTATGCGTCCGATATTACCCGCACGATACCGGTTGGCGGCAAGTTCACTTCCCGTCAGCGCGAGATCTATGAGATCGTGCTGGGCGCTCAGAAAGCCGCTATCGCCGCCGTGAAACCTGGCATGACGCTGAGCAGAACCGCGCCCGGCAGCCTGTATCGGGTGGCCTACGATTACATCAACTCGCATGGCAAAGACCTGCACGGACAACCCCTCGGCAAATACTTCACCCACGGCCTCAGCCATCACGTGGGGCTCGACGTTCACGATGCCTCCGATCCCAACGCCGCACTCGCAGCCGGGATGGTGATCACCGTCGAGCCCGGCATTTATATTCCCGAAGAGGACCTTGGCGTGCGCATCGAAGACGTGGTCCTGGTCACCGAGCACGGCGGCAAAGTGCTTAGCGCCGCTCTGCCGCGCGAGCCGGGCGAGATCGAAAAGTTAGTCGGAAGCCACTAAAATGCCCCGCCTCGACAGGCACAGCTTTGCGTACACGGGACTGCTGGCGGCAGTGTTCGTGTTCGCGCTCCTGGCCAGCTGGACGCCAATCGGCTCGCAAATCGATAACTACGTTTACGACTGGAATTTCAGGCTGTACCATCCCAAGCCTTGGCCGACGGAATCGATCGTGCTCGCCATCGACGAGGGTTCTCTAAAAGCGTTCAACGGCCGCCTCGGATTGCGGAAGGCGCTGGCTGATGGCCTCGAGCGTATCGCGTCCGCATCGCCGAAAGCCGTTGCCGTGGATGCGATCCTCGCCGACAGGAGCGACGAGGAGTCGGACGGTGCCCTGGAGCGGGCGTTTCGCGCCACGCGCAATCTGGTTTTGCCGAGCGACCTGCTTCGAGACGGTAGCGGGTGGGACGATCCGCTTCCGCGTTTCCGGCGCTGGGCCGCGGCAGTGGGCCACGTGCATCTGGAACCCGGTTTGGATGGCGTGGGCCGCGCCCTGACGCTCGAAAAAGCCTTCGCCCACGACCGCCGCTGGGCTCTTTCGCTGGAAGCGTTCCGCGTCAGCCGCAGCGCAACAATTCTTGAGACGCCGCGCGACCTGGAAGTGGGCGGCATCACCATACCAGCGGACTACTCGAGTGGGCGGACCATGCGCATTCACTACCGGCCTCCGGAATTCGATCCGATTCCCGTAGTCACGCTGAAGCAGTTAGCCGACAACCCGGCTCTCGCGCGCCAGTTCGCCGGTAAGGTGGCGTTCGCCGGCGTCATCGCGCAAACCGAAACCAACGACCGCTGGCTGACGCCTTACTCCTCGATCCCCATGCCGGGCGTGGAAGTCCTGGCCAACGCGTTTGATACCATCGCGCAGCAGAAATTTCTCACCAGCGCGCCAGCATGGATGGTGGTGGCGTTTTGCATCTTTTTGACCGCCGCCGCCGGAGTGACGTTCGCCCGGCTCTCCGGCAGATGGGCGATCGCCACCGCGCTCGTGATTCTTGCCGTGGCCCACATGGCTCCGTACCAGGCATTCACCAGGGGCACGGTCTTTCCCTTTTCGCCGGGCTTTTCCACGGCGTGGCTCTCGATCGCCGCCGCGGCTGCGTGGCAGCACCTCTACGTCCGCCGTCGCCTCGTTAAATCCGAAGCTGAGCGCGACCGGTATCAGCACGCCGTGCAGTTTGTCACCCACGAGATGCGCACGCCACTCACCGCCATCCAGGGTTCCAGCGAGCTGATGAGCCGCTACGCGCTCACCGACGAAAAGCGCACCCAGATCGCGCATCTTATCCATTCCGAATCCAAGCGCCTGGGACGCATGATCGAAATGTTTCTCAACGTCGAGCGGCTCTCGGCCGGCGAAGTGGATCTCAAGAAGGAGAATTTCTCCGTGCGGGCCATCATGGCGGGTTGCGTGGAACGCGCGGCGCCGCTCGCCGAGCGAAAGCAGATCCGGGTCACTATTGACAAGCTCGTCGATGAAACCCTGACCGGTGATCGCGAACTGATGGAGTATGCCTTCTACAACCTGCTGACCAACGCCATCAAGTATTCGCCCACCAAGACCGAAGTCACCATCTTCGGCGGGCGCGACGGCGATCGCTGCAGTGTGGCGGTGCAGGATCAGGGCATCGGCATCGACCGGAAAGAAGTCCGCCAGATCTTTCAGAAGTTTTATAGAACGAAGAAGGCCGAGCAGTCGGGCGAGGCCGGCACGGGCATCGGCCTCTCGATTGTCGAGCAAATTGTGCTGCAGCACGGCGGCCGGATTGAGGTAACCAGCACGCCGGGCAAGGGCTCTTGTTTTACCCTGGTATTACCGCTGGGGCAACCGGTAGCGGCCAAGCCGCTCGCCGCCAACTAAAATGCAACGCCTACTCATAGTCGAAGACGACGCCGGGGTTCGCACCACCATCGTCAACTTCCTGGAGCTCGAAGGCTATGCCGTAGACGCGGTGTCGTCTACCGACGAGGCTCTGGAGCGTCTGACCAACAACGCCTACCCCATCGTCATCTCCGACATCTATATCGACAGCCGCACGGGCCTCGAAGTCCTCGAGGCCGCCCGCCGCAAAGATCCATCCTGCTCGGTGATCCTCATGACGGCCCGCGGCACCATGGAGACAGTGATGGCTGCCACGCGCGGCGGCGCGTTCGACTACATCGCCAAGCCATTCGATCTGGACCGTATGCTCGAAACCGTCCGGCGCGCCGAGGCCGCGCGGCATAAGGAACCGGACGAAGTCGAGCCCGAGGAAATGCCCGAGACCGAGATGATCGGCAGCTCGTCGGCAATGGTCGAAATTTACAAAACCGTTTCGCACGTCGCGCCCACCGACGCCACCGTGCTGATCGAAGGCGACACCGGCACCGGCAAGGAGCTGGTGGCCCGCATGATCCACCGCAACAGCCCGCGGGCCGCGCAGCCTTTCGTTCCGGTTGACTGCGCCTCCATCGCTCCGACCCTGCTCGAAAGCGAGCTGTTCGGTGCGCTCAAGGGCGCGTATACGGGAGCCGACCGCGATCGCGTCGGCGTATTCGAGGCCGCCCACCACGGAACAGCTTTCCTCGATGAGATCGGCGAAATCGAGCTGGGCTTCCAGTTGAAGCTGCTCCGCTTCCTGCAGGAGCGCGAAATCCGGCCGTTGGGGGGCGCGCGTTCCAAGCCCGTGGACGTGCGCGTCATTGCGGCCACCAACCGCAATTTGCAAAAGATGGTCGAGGAGAACAAATTCCGGGAGGATCTCTGGTTCCGCATCAACGTGGTGCGCATCACCATCCCGCCGCTGCGTGACCGCCGCTCCGACATTCCCCTGCTGGCGCGGTTTTTCGTCGCCAAATACAACCAGCGCTACGAGCACGATGTGAAACTCACCGAATCGGGCGTCAAGGCTATGCAGGAATGCGCTTGGCCGGGCAACGTGCGGCAGCTCCAGCATTTGATCGAGCGCCTGGTGATTCTCGCGCCGGGCGGCCGCATCGACGGCGAGGCCGTCCAGGACGCGCTCGAAGCCATGGAATCACGCGACCATCACGTGGAAACCCTCGTCGACGCCGAATCCGAGCAGATCCGCCGCGTTCTCGCCGCCACCGGAGGCAACAAAAGCCGTGCCGCCCAGATTCTGGGTATCGAGCGCAAGACGCTGTACCGGAAGCTGGAGCGGATGAAGTTGTAGCGCTTTGCCGCTGTGCCGCGGAAATGGGCAAGTATCAACAGCTTTTGCTTACAATATTACGAGGAAGCTCCGATGCGAACATTGCATTCGCTGACTCGTGCCATCTATTGCGGCGCATGGGATTCACTGAGCGCACGCGGGGCAGCCATCACTTGTTTCACAGAAGCGGTGTCGAAGAGATGTTGAATTTGCAGCGCGATGGAAACAAAGCTAAACCGTATCAAGTTCGACAGGTGCGGTCAGTATTATTGCGATACAAGCTTGGAGTCGAGGATTGACACCACACTACGAGATCATCATCTACTGGTCAGGCGAAGATAACGCCTTCATTGCAGAGGTGCCCGAGCTGTCCGGGTGCGTGGCGCACGGAGACAGTCAGGAGAGCGCCCTAGCAAATGCCAAAGAGGCTATCCAGCTTTGGATCGATGCGGCCCGCGAGTTCGGCAGGGAATTGCCTGCGCCTAAAGGCCGGCGTTTGATGTTAGCGTAGCCTTAATGCCGCAACTTTTCCCCATCGCCGCCATCACCGATGAGTTCTCCCCCGACCTCGCTGCCGCCGTGCGATCCATGAGCAAGATCGGCATGACCGCCGCAGAGCTGCGCATGGTGTTCGGCAAGAACATCATCGACCTCAGCGACAACGAGCTCGACCGCGCGAAACAGATCGTCGGCCAGCAGGGAATGAGCGTCATCTCCATCGCCTCGCCCTTGCTCAAATGCGTGCTGCCGGACGCGGCCGAAGTCGATTCCCGGTTCCAGCAGGACATCTTCGCCTCCAAGCACACCTTCGAGGATCAGCCCCGGCTCACCGGCCGCGCCTTCGAGATCGCAAAACGCATGGGCGCGCGTATTGTCCGGGTCTTCTCTTATTGGCGCACTATCGAACCAGAGAAGTGCTTCGACCGCGTAGTTATCGCGCTGCGCGCGCTCGCTGACAAAGCAGCCAAACACGATCTGATCATCGGCCTCGAAAACGAGCAGGCCTGCAATATCGCGACTGGCGAGGAGACGGCGCGCGTACTCGCCGCCATCGATCATCCGAATCTCCAGGTCGTCTGGGACCCGTGCAATGCGCTCGTCTCGGGCGAGAATCCGTTTCCCCAAGGCTACCGGCGGCTGCCGGTCCGGCGCATCGTTCACGTACATGCCAAAGATTGCTTTGTGACCGATCACAAACCCACGTTCGGTCCGCTGGGCGAGTGCGGCATCGATTGGAAAGGGCAAGTCGCGGCGCTCGTGGCCGACGGATACAAAGGTTACATCAGTCTGGAAACGCACTGGTCCGGTCCGGCCGGCGACAAGCATGCCGGCAGCATGATCTGTGGGCGAAATCTCAAGGCTCTGGTAGCCGCGTGATATTCTGAGAAGCAGAAGAGGGCTTCTCCCATGTGCCTCCGCTTCGCCTTTCTTGCCGCTGTCTCCTCGTCCTCGGAAAGAAGTGAGCCGCAGGCCTGCCGCCCCGGTATCGGTTCCATAATGTATGCAATGACGCGCTAGCTGCGCTCGGGCCCACCATTTCGATGTTTGAGTTCCTCTTCAAGTATCCGGCGACGGTTTTTTCCCGCGGCCAATTTGTATTTCTCGTTCCGTGGCCGGCCTGGCTGCTGGCGGCTGCGGTGCTGGCCGCCGCTGGGGCGCTCGCCTGGCATGTCTCCCGAAATCGCGGACTGCTGTCCGGAACTCGCCCCGTGATGGTCTGGCTGCTCGAGACGGCGCTGGTGGCCCTGGTCCTGTTCCTGTTGTGGCATCCGGCTATCAGCATTGCCACCCTGCGGCCGCAGCAAAACGTCGTGGCTGTTTTGATCGACGATTCCCGCAGCATGGCCGTCCCGGAAAACGGCAGCACCCGCCTGGCGCAGGCGGAAAAGCTGCTCGCTGGTGGCTTGCTCGCGAACCTGGAAAAGAAGTTTCAACTCAGGCTGTACCGGTTTGGAAATAATCTGGCGCGCATCCAGAAGCTGGATCAACTGAGCGGCGCCGCCCCGGCCACGCGCATCGGCCCGAGCCTCGAGCAGGCGCTGGCCGAAGCTTCCACGCTGCCGCTCGGTGCGGTCGTGCTGCTGAGCGACGGCTCGGACAACTCCGGCGGCATCGGTCTCGATACCATGGCGCAGATCCGCCGCGCCCACGTCCCCATCCACACCATCGGGTTCGGCCGGGAGAGATTATCGCGCGATATCGAAATCTCGGACGTTTCCCTGCCCGCGCAGGCCATGGCCGATTCCCGGCTCAGCGCCGAAGTCACTTTCCGGCAATTCGGATATACGCGGGAAAAAGCGCGCCTTGTGGCTCGCGAGGGCGAACGTTTGCTGGCGTCCCGCGAAATCGCGCTGAAAGGCGAGGGCGCGCCGCAATCCGAGTCGCTCGTGTTCAACGCCGGGCTCGCCGGACCGCGAACGTTTCAATTCGGCATCGAGCCGCTGCCTGGCGAGGAGAACCTGAAGAACAACCAGATCCCCCGTCTGGTCAACATAACGTCATCGGCCGCGCGCATTCTGTATTTCGAGGGCGAGCCGCGCTGGGAGTACAAGTTCATTCATCGCGGCGTGGAAGATGACCGCAGCCTGCAAATCTCGTCCATGGTCCGTACTACGCAGAACAAGATTTACACTCAGGCCATCGACGCAGAAGATCGGAAGAGGTTGGAAGACGGTTTTCCCTCCAAGCCTGAGAACTTGTTCGTTTACGACGGCCTGATTGTCGGCAACTCTGAAGTCGGATATTTTACGCCGCAACAGCAGGAACTGATGCGCGAGTTCGTCGACCGGCGTGGCGGCGGTCTGCTGTTTCTGGGTGGACGCGCGGCGCTTGCCGATGGCGGCTGGGCGCGCTCTTCGCTCGCCGATCTGCTGCCGGTCCGGCTTCCCGATTCCAAAGACACGTTCCATCGCGACCCCGTCACCGCCGAACTGACCGCTCAGGGACGTGAGAGCGTCATTTGTCGCCTCGAAGAAGATCCGGATCGCAATGTCGATCGTTGGAAGAAGATGCCCGTGCTGGCCGATTACCAGCAGGTTGGCGACGTCAAGCCCGGAGCCCTCACCTTGCTTGAGATGACCGCCGGCGGTCGGCGTCACCTGCCGCTGCTGGTAACGCAGCGCTACGGGCGCGGGCGCACAGCAGTCTTCGCCACCGGCGGAAGCTGGCGCTGGCAGATGATGCAGCCGCTCGCCGACAAAACGCACGAGATGTTCTGGCAGCAGTTGCTCCGCTGGGTGGTGGCCGACACTCCCAGCCCGGTAATGGCGTCCACTTCTCGCCCCATCCTTTCCGACGAAAACCGCGTGCCGCTGCGCGCGGAGGTGCGCGACAAAAGCTTCCGTCCCGTGCCGAACGCCACCGTCGAGGCGCACATCGTCGGCCCGGGCGGCGCGGCCGCCAACGTTTCTCTTGTGCCGCAGCCGCTCGAACCGGGTGCCTACACGCTGGAATGGAGCGCCGACAAGCCCGGATCGTACATGGCCGAAGTCGTTGCCCGCCAGGGACAGCAGGAGCTGGGCCGCGGCGTCGTCATCTTCCGGCGCGAGGACGGGGTCTCCGAGAACTTCCGCCTCACGCAGAATCGCGAGCTGCTCGAGAAGCTTGCGGAGGAAACCGGCGGGCATTACTATCCGGCCAACCGTGCATCGCGGCTGGCGGAGGATATCTCGTACTCCGAAGCCGGTATCACCACGCGCGAAACCAAAGATCTGTGGGATATGCCGGTCGTCTTTCTGATCGCACTGCTGCTGCGCGGTTCCGAGTGGGTGCTACGGCGCAGATGGGGTGTAGTGTGAAGCTCGCGATTCTGGTCCTCGCGTTGCTGCCCGCGGCGCGCGCCACCACTTTCTACCTCACCGTGGCCGGGCTGGGCGGCGAACCGGATTACGAACAGCGCTTCGCCCTCTGGGCTGGTGAAATCGAATCCATTCTGAAATCGGCTGGAGGCGACACCAAGGTCACGACCTTGAAGGGCCCGGCAGCCACGCGCGCCGGTGTCCGGGCGGCCCTCGAAAGCATCGCTCACGAAGCCCGGCCACAGGATGCGCTGGTCGTGATGCTCATCGGCCACGGCAGCTACGACGGTGTCGATTACAAAATCAACCTGCCCGGCCCGGACCTCGCCGCCGCCGATCTCGCCGTTCTGCTCGATCGCGTGCCCGCCGGGCGCCAGCTCATCGTGAACATGACCAGCGCGAGCGGTGGCGCCGTGAGCGCTTTGCGAAAAGATAATCGCGTCGTCATCACCGCCACCAAAACGGGCACCGAGCGTAACGCTACGGTGTTCCCCCGTTTTTGGGTGGAAGCCCTGCGCGATCCCGCGGCCGACATCGACAAGAACCAAACCATCTCCGCGCTCGAGGCGTTTCACTACGCGCAGCGCAAGATTGCCGAGTACTACGAATCGCAGAAACGGCTGGCCACCGAGCACCCGCTGCTCGAGGACACCGGCAAGGGCACGGGCGTTCGCGACCCTTCCTCCGAAAACCGCGAGGGCCTGCGCGCTGCGGCCTTTCCACTGGTGCGGCTCGGAGCGGCGAACACCGTGGCCAGCAATCCCGAGAAGCGCAAGCTGTTCGAGAAGAAAGAGCAGATCGAACAACAGATCGACGTTTTGAAATACAACAAAAGCATCCTGGCGCCGGATGCGTACAAGAAGAAGCTCACCGAGCTTCTGCTCGAACTGGCGAAAACGCAGGAGGAGCTCGACAAGTGAAAACTCTGCGTCTTTGCGCCTCCGCGGTAATCGTTTGTGCCGCGCTTCACGCCCAGTCCCTCGAGCGCGCCGAGGCCCTCTGGAAGGCGCACGATTACCAGGGCGCCAACAGCGCGTTTCGCGCACTCGTCAAGGTCAATCCGAATAATCCGGATTACAAAGTTCGGTGGGGCCGCCTCTTCCTCGAACGTTTCAACAGCGACGAGGCCGCCAAGCTGTTTCAAGAAGCGCTGGCAATCAGGAAGGATCACCCGGGCGCTCTGCTCGGCCTGGCGCTGGTGGCCGCTGACGGCTTTGAGGCTAAAGCCGTCGAATTCGCCGAGCGCGCCCTCGCCGTCGATCCCAAACTCACGGAAGCGCGCGTGCTCCTGGCGCGCCTGGCGCTTGAAGATGACGACACGCAGCGCGCCTCTCAGGAAGCGGACAAGGCGCTCGATATTTCCCCCAATGCCCTTGACGCCATGGCCATCCACGCCGCCATCGACTGGCTCCACGACAAGCCCAACACCCCTTGGATGAACCGCATCCTCGCCCAGAATCCGCACTACGGCCACGGCTACGAGCTTGTCGCGCACTTCTTTATCATCAACCGGCGTTACCAGGAGGGCATCGGCTATTACCGCAAAGCTCTCGAAATCGAACCGGATCTGTGGAGCGCGCGCTCGCAGCTCGGCATCAACCTGATGCGCCTGGGACTCGATGAAGAGGCCCGCGCGGATCTCGTCGAGTGCTACAACAACAACTATCGCGATGCCGCCACCGTCAACACGCTGCGCCTGCTCGATAGCTACAAGAATTTCGTCACGTACCGGACGGACACCACCATTCTGAAGGTCCACAAGAAAGAAGCGGAGCTGCTGCGCCTCTATTTCGAGCCGGAGATGAAGCGCGCGCTGGCCACCTACGAGAAAAAGTACGGTTTCAAGCTCGACCATCCCGTGCAGGTCGAGGTCTACCCCGATCACGAAGATTTCGCCGTCCGCACCATGGGGATGCCGGGACTCGGCGCGCTCGGCGTCACTTTCGGCTACGGCGTCGCCATGGACAGTCCATCCGGCCGCAAGCCCGGCACCTTCCACTGGGCCAGCACCATGTGGCACGAGCTCAGTCACGTCTACGTGCTCACCGCCACCCATCACCGGGTTCCGCGCTGGTTCACCGAAGGCATGGCGGTCTACGAAGAGACCGCCGTCTCTCCCGAGTGGGGTGACCGCATCGATCCGCCGGTCATCACTGCGCTCAAGAAGAAAAAATTACTGCCGGTGGCGGAACTGGATCGCGGTTTCGTGCATCCTACCTATCCGAGCCAGGTCCTTGTGTCCTATTTCCAGGCGGGACGCGTTTGCAGCTACATCGCGCACGAATGGGGTTACAGCAAGTTGCTCGCCATGATGCACGATTTCGCGACCAACGCCACCACCCCGGAAGTGATCGAAAAAGAGCTGGGCATGAAGCCCGAAGAGTTCGACAAGAAATTTTTCGCCGCGGTCGATCAAGAGCTCCAAACTGTTGTGGATGGTTATGAAGAGTGGCAAAAGGGAATCAAGGAAGTCGCCGCGCTGGCCCGTGAAGGTGAGAATCAGCAGGTGATCTCCAAAGGCGAAGCGGTCCGGCGCAAGTATCCCGATTACGTCGAGACCGGCAACCTCTACGAGCTTTGCGCCAACGCCTTTCTCGCCCTGAACAACAAATCCGCCGCTATCGACGAACTGCAGACCTATGCCAAGGTCGGCGGCCGCAATCCCGATACCTTGAAAAAGCTCGCGGATCTGCTCGTCGAGGCCGGCCGTCCCGCCGACGCCGCCGCGACGCTCGACCGGCTCAACTACATCGATCCCGTGGATGAAGACCTGCATCGCCGCCTTGGGGACCTCTGGTTCGCCCAGGGCAACGTCGACGGCGCCATCCGCGAGTACCAGGCGGTGCTGGCATGGAAGCCGCTCGATCCCGCCGCCGCGCACTTCAACCTGGCGAAAGCCTACCGCCGCGCCGACCGGCTTGATACCGCCCGCGATGAGCTGCTGCTCTCGCTCGAAGCCGCTCCCGGATATCGGCCCGCCCAAAAAATGTTGCTCGAGCTGTCGCAGTCCGAACAAGGAAAATGAGAGCCTCATGTCAACTTTAGCCACGCCGCAACTGCAATCCGAAGAACTGAAGGCGCGCATCACCCGCTTTCGCGAGGTGGATGCGGAAATTGTCCGCCAGGTCCGCCGCGTCATCGTCGGCCAGGAGGAAGTGCTCGAGCAGATCATGATCGGGCTCTTCGTCGGCGGGCATTGCCTGATCACCGGATTGCCCGGCACCGCCAAAACGCTCTTGGTCCGCACTCTGGCCCAAACTCTCGGCCTCGCGTTCAAGCGCATCCAGTTCACGCCCGACCTGATGCCCTCCGACATCACCGGAACCGACATCATCGAAGAGGACGCCGCCACCGGACACCGCACCTGGACCTTCGTGCAGGGCCCGATCTTCGCCAACATTCTGCTGGCCGACGAAATCAATCGCACGCCGCCCAAGACGCAATCTGCGCTGCTCGAAGCCATGCAGGAAATGGCTTGCACGGTGCGCGGCAACAACTACAAACTGCCCGCGCCGTTCTTTGTCCTGGCGACCCAGAACCCCATCGAGCTCGAAGGGACTTACCCGCTGCCGGAGGCTCAGCTCGACCGCTTCCTGTTCAACACCGTGCTCGACTACCTGACGCCCGCCGAAGAAATGCAGGTCATCGACCTCACCACCACCACGCACGTTGCCCAGGCCGAAGCCGTCACCAATGCCGGAGAAATACTGGAATTCCAGCAGCTCGTGCGCATGGTGCCTATTGGCGAATCGGTGGCACGCTACGCCGTCGATCTGGTACGCGCCACGCGCAGCCGTGACGAAACCGCGCCCGACTTCGTCCAAAAGTATGTGAACTATGGGGCCAGCGTCCGCGCCGCGCAGTTTCTGGTGCTCGGCGGAAAAGCCCGCGCTCTGATGAAGGGCCGCTATCACGTTTCCTACGAAGACATCCGCGCCCTGTTCACGCCCATTCTGCGCCACCGCATTCTGCTGAACTTCCACGCCGAGTCCGACCGCCTGCGCCAGGATGACATCCTCCGCCAGGTCCTCGACTGGAAACCCGCGCCGAGAGATTAACGAATGCACCGCCGAGACGCAGAGACGCCGAGAGAGAATCACATTACGAAACACATTATCGGTTTCGCTATTGAGGTTCATCGTACCCTCGGTCCAGGACTGCTCGAATCGGCGTACGAAGAGTGTTTGTGTTACGAGATGGCGCAACAAGGCTTGCCGTTTTCGCGGCAGGTGCCGCTTCCTGTTCGCTATAAAGACGTCACGCTGGACTGCGGCTATCGCATTGATTTGCTCGTCGACGACCTCGTAATCGTTGAGCTAAAGGCTATCGAGAGTCTCTCGCCGATACATGAGGCTCAACTGCTGACATATCTGAAACTGGCGGGAAAGCGGGTCGGCCTGCTCATCAATTTCAATGTGCCAATTCTGAAGCAAGGCCTGAAGCGCATCGTCAATCAATTTCCCGACTCCTCTGCGTCTCAGCGTCTCTGCGGTGAAGTTTCCGATGCTACAGCGCTTCCTTGATCCCGCCACACTCGCCGGCCTCTCCGGCCTCGACCTCGTCGCCAAGACCGTCGTCGATGGCTTCGTTGCCGGCCTGCACCGCTCGCCCGACTTCGGCTTCAGCCAGGAGTTCGCCGAGTACCGCTCTTACACTCCCGGCGACGATCTGCGCCATGTCGACTGGAACGTCTTCGCCCGCACCGGCCGCTGCTACCTGAAACGCTACCGCGGCGAGACTAATTCGCAGTTGCTCATATTGCTGGATACCAGCGCCTCCATGTCGTTCGGCACGCCGCCGGTCAACAAACTGGATTACGCGCGCTTCATCGCCGCTTCGCTTTGTTATCTGGCGCACCAGCAGCGCGACGCTGCGGGCCTGATCGTCTTCGATCAGGAGGTCGAGAACTACATCCCGCCCTCCACCCGCCAGGGCCAGCTATTTCGCCTGCTCCACGGCATCGAGAAGGCCGAGGTTGGTACCCGTACTGATTTCGCCAAACCCTTCGCACACTTCCAGAATTTTCTCAAGCGTCGCGGCATGGTGGTGGTGCTCTCGGATTTTTACGAACAGCCGGAAACCATCGTCAAGACCATCGAGCCGCTCCGTTTCCGTGGTAACGACGTGATCCTGTTTCATGTCCTCGATCCTCAGGAGATCGCGCCCAGCATGCGCGAACCCTCGCTGCTCATCGATGTCGAAACCAAGGACGCCATCGAGGTCTCGCCCGACTACGTAAATCACGACTACCGCCAGAAGATGGACGCCCACATCACCGCGCTCGAGACGCGCACGCGCGCTGCCGGCATGGATTACTTTCTGATGAATACCAGCCGCCCGCTGGATGAAGGACTGCGCGAATATCTGGCGATACGACAGGGGAGGATGTAGTGGGCTTTCTCGCCCCATGGTTTTTGGCGGGCCTCGCGGCAGTCGGGCTGCCCATCTGGCTGCATCTGCTCAAACAGCATAAGACCACTCCCCTGCCCTTCAGCTCGTTGATGTTTTTCGAGCGCCGCACGCAAAGCTCGATCAAGCACCGGCGGCTGCGTTACCTGCTGCTGTTCGCCTTGCGAACCGCGCTCGTGGCACTGCTCGCTTTTGCTTTCGCGCGGCCATTTGTGAACTCAACCACCGTAGCTTCGGCGGGCGGCGGCAAATTGCTGGTTATGGCCGTGGACAATTCCTTCAGCATGCGCCAGGGCGACCGGTTCGCGCGGGCGAAGGTCGAAGCGTCCGCGGCCCTCTCCAAACTGCGCCCCGAAGATCGTGGGCTGGTGCTGGCGTTTGGTTCGCAAGGCCACCTCATGGGCGAGCCGTCTACTGACGCGACGGACTTGCGCGCCGAGATTCGCGCTATCCAGCCTTCCGATGACCGCAGTTCCTACGCGGAAATGACGCACGTGCTTCGATCGCTCCAGCAATCCTCGAAGATGCCGGTCGAAGGGCATCTGTTCTCGGATATGCAGCAGTCATCCATGCCGCCCAGCTTCGCTGACCTGGAATTGGGACAAAACATCACGCTCGTTCCCCACCCTGTGGTCCGTGATCCAATGCCCAATTTCGCCGTGGAGACTGTAACCTCACCCCGGCGGGTTTACGACACCAAGAAAGTGCGCATTCAGGCAACGGTCATCGCGTCAGGCGGCGCTGTGGGCCGCAGGCGCGTGTCGCTCGTGCTGAATGGCAAGGAGATCGGCTCGAAACCGGTGGATGTCCCGGCGAACGGGCGGGCCACGGCCGAATTCATCGGACTCGACGCGCCCTATGGCATGAATCGTGGCGAGATCCGCATCGACTCGGGCGACGCCTTCGCCGCCGACGATCGCTATTACTTCGCCGTCGAGCGCTCCGATCCCCGGCCCGTGCTGTTCGTTCACGCGGCGCGCGATGGCCGCGACCTGCTCTATTACCGGACCGCCATCGAGTCGTCACAGGATGCTGCCTTCACGCTCGAAGCGGCGGCCCCGGCCCAGGCCGCTGAGGCGGCGCTTTCGCGCTATGCGTTTGTGGTGCTCTCTGATGTAGGACGCCTTCCTGATTCGCTGGACACGGCCTTGCGCGGTTACGTGCGCGCCGGCGGATCGCTGCTCTTGGCTCTCGGTCCTGCGTCGGCGGCTGGCAAACGTGTGCCTGTTTCCGATGCCGTTATTCGCGAAACGCGTTACACGCCCCGCGACGGCGAGCGTTTTGAAACCGCGGTCACTCTCGACGCCGCGCACCCCGCGACCCGTCAGGCCGGCAACTGGGCTGGCGTGAAATTCTACCGTTCCGCTCGCATTGAGCCTGGAACCGGCCGCGTGCTGGCGCGTCTATCCGACCAGACACCGCTGCTCCTCGAGCAGCAGATTGGCGACGGCCGCGTTCTCGTGTTCGCATCCACTCTCGACAATGTCTCGAACGACTTCCCGGTGCACCCGCGCTTTGTGCCCTTTATCGACGAGACCGCCCATTATCTGGCACGGCTGGACAATCGGCCGGCAAACTACACCGTCGGTTCATATCTGGAATTGCGCGCGGGCCGCGAGCCCTCCGGCGCAACCGTCGAGGTCTTCGATCCCACTGGGAAAAGGGCCATGACGCTGGCCGAATCCACGCGGGCTCAAAATATTCAGCTCACCGAGGAAGGCTTTTACGAAGTGCGGCAGCCTAACCGTCACAATGATTTAGTGGCGGCAAATCCCGACCGCCGCGAGTCCGACTTTGCCGTGATCCCGCCGGAGACACTGGCGCTGTGGCAGAATACCGGACAGGGGGCTCGTGCTCAGTCCACCGGCGGTGGCGAAGTCGAGCGGAAACCTCTGGACTTCTGGTGGTATGTCATGATCCTGGTGCTGGGGCTGGCCGTCGCGGAGTCGCTCGTGGGTAACCGGCATCTTGCAGTGGACAAAGAGGCGGCATGAATCCACTTAACGGCTTAGCGGAGTATTTGCAAAGCATCGAGCGGCGGCTGCGCCTGCTGGCCGTCTCGCGCGGAGTGGCCCTGGCGGCCGGCGCCGCCCTGGCGTTCACCGTTCTCGGGACGCTCATCGCCAATCATTTTGCCTTTTCCTCGGGGAGCGTTTTAGGGGTACGGCTGGTGTTGTTTCTGGCGCTGGCCGGCGCCGTCGGAGCGGGGCTGGTTCTCCCGCTACTGCGCCTCAATCAGCGCAAAGCCGCGCACGAAGCCGAAAACCGCTGCCCCGAGTTTGACCAGCGTCTTGTCACTTTCGCCGAACGAGCCGCGCAGCCGGATGCGTTTCTGGAGTTGCTCGCTGCCGACACGCTCGACGTCGCGCGCGAGGCGCAGCCGGAGCGGATCGCGCCGCGGAACCGGATCCTGAGCTTCGCTTCGGCGGGCGCGCTCGCCGTCGCCGTCTTGCTCTGGCTGGCTCTCGATGGCCCCGGATTTCTCGGCTATGGCACATCGCTCCTCTGGGGCGCCATTCCGCGCAACGGGTTCCAGCCTTTCTATGACGTACAGGTTCGGCCGGGGAATCATACGGTCCGCCGCAAATCCGACCAGCTGGTAACGGCTCGCCTCCGTGGTTTCCAGACCGACCGCGTCCGGGTGCTGGCCAAGTTTCAAAGCTCGTCGAAGTGGGAAGAGGCTTCGATGAGCGCGCAGCCCGGAGCCGCCGGCTTCGAGTTTCTGTTCGCCGGGGTGCCGGAAGCCTTCGACTATTACGTCGATGCCGCCGGTGTACGCTCCCAGCAATACCACATCAGCGTCGTGGATTTGCCCGAAGTCAAGAAGCTCCGCGTGACCTATCACTACCCGGCCTGGACGGATCTTAAAGATACCGTTGAAGATCCCGGCGGCGACCTCCGCGCCGTCGAGGGTACAGAAGCCGAAGTCAAAGTTGTGACCGACCGGCCGCTGGCGAGCGGCGCGCTACTGCTCGACGACGGCACGAAACTTGAGCTGCACGACGGGGTGGCGCGCGTGCCCATCCGGAAGGATGGCGCCTACCACGTCGCGACCGCCGAGGCGGGCGACATCGTGCGGTTGAGCGACGATTACTTCATCGAAGCACAGAAAACCACGCCTCCGAAGGTGCGCGTCGTGCGGCCGGGACGGGACGCCAAGGCCAACCCTATCGAAGAGGTCACGATCACCGTACAGGCGGAGGATGATTTCGCCCTGCGCGGCATGGATCTGCATTATTCGGTGAATGGCGGACCGGAGAAGACGGTTGCCCTGGGCGGTACCAAAGGCAAGAAGGCGGAGGGTTCGACCACCCTGTACCTGGAGGATTATAAGCTCGTCCCCGGCGACATCGTGAGCTTGTATGCGAGCGCGCGGGACGCGCTGGCCGCCAGCCGCAGCGACATGTTCTTCATACAGGCCGAGCCGTTCGAGCGCGAGTATTCACAGGCTCAGCAGGCGGGCGGCGCCGCCGGCGGCGACATGGACCTCCAATCCTCCGAGCGTCAGAAAGAAATCATCGCCGCCACCTGGAACCAGATCAAGATTCCCCCGAAGGACAAAACGACCGAGAACGAGAACGCCAGGCTGCTGTCCGGGATTCAATCGAAGTTGCGCGATCAGGCAAAGTCGCTGGCCCAGCGCATGAATAGCCGCGAAATGGCCGCAGCCAATCCCGCATTCAAGAGTTTCGCCGAAGACATGGGCAAAGCGGTGGAGGCCATGGGGCAGGCCACGGCGAAACTGAGCGCCCGCGACTGGCAAGGTGCGCTGACGCCGGAGCAGAAGTCGCTCCAGCACCTGTCGCGCGCCGAGGCCACGTTCCGCGACATTCAGGTGGCTTTCGGAAACAGCGGTGGCGGCCGTGGCGGCGCGGGGCGCGACCTGGAAGGGATGTTCGACCTGGAACTCGACCGTGAGAAGAACCAGTTCGAGACCGGGCGCAAGGCCGCGTCGCCCGACCAGCAACAGAAGGCCATGGACGAGGCGCTGGCCAAGCTGGAAGAGCTGGCGCGGCGGCAGCAGGAACTCGCGGAGCGGCAGCGGCAGAATCAGCAGGCCTACCAGCAGCGCTGGCAGCAGGAAATGCTGCGCCGCGAGGCCGAAGAGCTGCGGCGGAAAATGGAACAACTGGCGCACAGCCAGTCGCAGGCCAGCCAAGGGCAGCAGGGTCAGGAGGGACAGGAAGGCCGCGAGGGCCAGCAGGGCGGACAATCGGCGGCGATGAACCGTGCTCTCCAGCGGCTGGCGGAAGCAATGCGCGAAATGCAGAATGCCGGCTCGCCGCAAAACCAGGGAACACCGCAAAGCGAAGCGGAGGCGCGCCGCGCGGCCGAGCGTCTGCGTGAAGCTCGGGAGATGCTGGCCGGGGAACGCAAACAGGAAGCGAGCCAACAGATGAGCGAGCTGGCGCGAAAGACACAGCAGCTCGCCGAGGAACAGCAGAATTTCGAAAAGAAGATGCGACAGGCGTTCGGCCTTGGCGGTCAGGAGGATCAGGGAGCGCCGAGTCTGCGGCAGCCGGGAGTCTCGCGGCAGCAGGTGGGTCAAATATCGGCGCAAGAGCAGGAATTGCTGAAGAAATTAACGGACCTCGAAGAGGAGATGCAAAAGGCCGCCCGCGATATGGCCGGCAGCCAGCCCTCGGCATCGCGAAATCTGCGCGACGCGCTGGGCGAAATGCAGCAGCGGGAACTGCGTCTCAAGATGAAGTGGAGCCTCGAGGTGCTGAGGCGCGGCATGGCCGAGTATGCTCTGACGCGCCAGCCGGAAGTGACGCAGGGGCTGAGCCGGCTGCGTGACCGCGTGCAGGAGGCGCAGAGCGGATTGAATCGCCAGCCGTCCGGCGGCCAGGACATCGAATCGGCGCTGGCGCGCGCGGAGCGGCTACGCGAGCAACTGGAGCAAATGAAAAGCGCAGCGCAAGGACGGCCCGCACAGCAGGCACAGAACGGCCAGCGAGGAAAAAATTCGGGTCAGTCTGCGGGGCAGCAGCAGGGCGAGTCTCCGGGGCAGCAGCCGGGCCAGGGGTCACAATCTTCAGATGGCGAATCCAACATGGGTTCAGCGCGGGGCGGCAACTCGCCCGACGGCGTCTACGGCGGCGGACCATCCAGCACTCCCGGCAGGGGTTATGGGATCGACCCGACGCAGGCCGAGCGCACTTTCCGCGAAGGGGCTCGTGATTTGGCGCAGATCGAGCAGTTCCTGCGGGGAAATCGTGAAATGCCGCGCGAATTGTCGCGTGACGTGCACGACCTGATCCGCGATCTGCAACAGGTCGACCCCCGGTTGCTGGGCGCCGAACCCGAGCGTCTGGCGAAGATCATCGACCAGCTTGTGGGCGGCGTGGAGGGAATCGAACTGCAGTTGCGGCGTTTGGCCGATCAGGAGCAGGCGGGCAGCGTGCGCAGCGGCGCATCCCAACCAGTACCGCCAGGTTACGCTGATGCGGTGGCGGAATATTTCAAACGACTGGCACGGGAAAAATAGCGGTAGGGATATAGCTGACTGATCACCGATTAAGCTTTCATTGCACGCACGAATCGCGCCCGTTACACAAGACGCCCCCCAGCAAATAGTGCCGATGGGTTGATGATGGTCACATGAATCACTAACCGCACATCGTTGATGCGTTCATCCACTTTTTGCGGAACAATCAGGCGGTCAGTTGTAACCGAAACACTGCTGACAAGTCTGTCATCCTCAAGTAGACAGAAGAAAGGATTCTCATCGGCAGAGTCTATGGCATACCCGCCTAGCTCCGGGATGCTGTTCGGCATTCTCAGCCCATCCAATAAAACCTTGATCCGATTGTCGATATCGCCACCGTTTGCGATTAAGTTCCCTGGGTTGTCTCTTCGTAGGAATAAGATGTCCAGGGCGCATGTGAAACCTCCGCGCTCGCTAACAAGTGGAACAACCGACCGCCGCATCGTTCATGGCCATCGGCAATATGCTCAATCCACGTTTTGACATTTGTAGCCTTGAGTTCTTTGGATACAGGAACTATGTGCTTTCCGTACTCGCCGCGATCACTGATGTAGAAAAATGATTCCGCCTGCGAGCGAACATCAGGATGCTGTTTCCAGAGTTCACGCAATTGAAGGTGAAAATGCTTGCGTAATCGATGCTTATGTTCTGCCCTTCCACGCTTAGATTCGTCGTCGCATCGTTCCGCCGGCAAGGGTCCTTCGTATGTCAGGCGGAATTCCATGTGCTCTCCCGGATCTGGCTCATAATAATCAAATTTTTGAGTGCGAGGTAAATCACAGATGACTGTTGGCACAATCGGTTTCCACCGTAGCCGATTTCTGCCTGTCACGCCACTGCCCATCTAGCGCCACTGGTCAGCCAAGTATTCATGCCAAGAAATAACCATAGTATTTGCAGGAATTTAGCAGATGCTTGCATCGTACCCGTAATTGGTATAATCTCTATAGACAATACGGAGATTCCGCCGAGCTATGTCTACGCTTGTTGAATCCACCCTGACCAGCCGCGAGGAATTTGACCGCGAACACGAGGAAAGCGTTCGCGCGGAGATCGAGCGGTTCCGCGCCAAAGCGGAGCAGGTGATGGCTGGCGCTGTGACCGAGGATGAGTTCCGCTCGTTTCGGCTGCGCTACGGCATCTATGGGCAGCGGCAGCAGGGCGTGCAGATGGTCCGGACCAAGATCCCGAGCGGCATGGTCACGGCGCGGCAACTGGAACGGCTGGCCGAAATAGCCGACGAGTTCGCGGGCGGCAAGGGGCACCTGACCACACGGCAGAACATACAGTATCATTTCGTGCCGCTGGCTCGCGTTTCGGACCTGATGCACAAGCTGGCCGACGTGGGCATGACCACGCGCGAAGCCTGCTTCAATACCGTGCGCAACGTGACGGCCTGTCCTCTGGCCGGTCTTTCGCGCGAAGAAGTGTTCGACGTGCGGCCTTACGCGCAGAAAGTCGCGCATGCGTTTTTGCGCAAACAGCTCACCGACAATCTGCCGCGCAAATTCAAAATCACTTTCGACGGCTGCCGGCACGATTGCATGGCGGCCGCGGTCAACGATATCGGCCTGCGCGCCATGGTTCGGGACGGCAAGCGCGGGTTCCGGATGACGGTGGGGGGCGGCCTGGGCCCGCTTCCTTACGAAGCGCAACTGCTCGACGAGTTCCTGCCCGAAGAGCGGCTGGTGAGCCGCTGCGAAGCCGTGATCCGCTTGTTCAACAAGAACGGCAACCGGCAGAACAAGAACAAGGCGCGGCTGAAGTTCGTGCTGCGCGAGCGCGGCTGGGAATGGGTGCGCAACGAGATCGAGAAGGAATACGCGGACATTCTGGCGAATGGCGGGATCGCCACGCCGGAACTGGTTCCGGAAGGCTTCGGCGGCTATCAGTCGAATCCGCAGCCTCTGGGACAGGGCGCGCTGCTGCCGGTAGTGAGCACTAACGGCACGGGGCACGCGGAATACGATCGCTGGCACAAGAGCAATGTCCGGGATCAGCGGCAAACCGGTTACGCCATGGTCACGGTGCGAGTGGATCAGGGTAACCTGACCAGCGACCAGATGCGCGGCGTGGCGCGCATTGCTTCAGATGCGGGCGACGGCCTGGTGCGGGTCACGATCGACCAGAACCTGCTCCTGGGATTCATTCCGCTTGGCCGGCTGCGCGGCGTGTACACGGCGCTGGACGAACTGGGCCTGAACGGCTCGGGCGCGCAGGAGATCGAGGACGTCACGACGTGCCCGGGAGCGTACTCGTGCAATCTGGGGCTGACCAAGTCGATGAACCTGGGTGCGGCATTGCAGCAGCTTACCCGACAGTACGATGATCCGCTGGTCCGCAAGCTGACGATCAAGATCAGCGGCTGCCCCAATTCCTGCGGCCAGCACTGGATCTCGGATTTCGGGTTTTACGGCAACGCGCGCAAGATCGATGGCCGCGAGATTCCGTATTATCAGATGCTGCTGGGCGGCGGTTACGATCGGGACGGCGTGATGCGGTTTGGCATGGCGGTGCAGAGCATTCCGGCGCGCCTGGCGCCCGAAGCAGTCGAGCGCGTGCTGAATCACTACATCGCCCACCGGTTGGATGGCGAAAGCTTTCGCGAGTACGTGATGCGCCACAAGGTGGAGTTTTTCCGCGAAACCACCAACGATCTTGCGCGGCCAGCAGAAATCGAGCCCGATCTGTATCAGGACTGGGGCGACGACACCGACTTCTCGCTCAAGCTGGGCCGCGGCGAGTGCGCGGCATAACGCTCAACCCACTCAAGCCTGCCCCGCACCTGCGTTAACCTACAATTGATGGCAAAA
>JACXTT010001248.1_pt1 | contig 42901 bp, 37 predicted proteins | sample 9270951 | NCBI WGS metagenome assembly JACXTT01 (sample SAMN15532306, study PRJNA645909) | rock metagenome | isolation source: weathered quartz diorite | place: Puerto Rico | collected 2017-06-21
CGATCGCGCCGGACCGCGGCGCGCGCAGGCCGGCGAGGGCGAGGATGAGGCTCGTCTTGCCCGAGCCGTTGCGCCCGAGGAGGGACCAGAACGCGCCCGGCGCGAGCGAGAGGTCGAGCGCGCGAACGAGCTCGCGCCCGCCCGCCGAGAGCCCCAGCCCGGCCGCTTCCAGCATCAGCGCAGCCTCCCGAGGAGGAAGAGCAGCACGGGTACGCCGATCATCGCGGTGAGAACACCGACCGGGAGCTCGGCGGGCGCCGCCACCGTGCGCGCGAGCGTATCGGCGAGAGCCAGCAGGCTTCCCCCCAGGCACGCGGAGAGCGGGAGCAGGGTGCCGTGGCGGTGGATGCCCGAGAGCCGCAGCAGGTGCGGCACCACCAGCCCCACGAAACCGATCGAGCCGCCGAGCAGGACCGCGGCGACGGTGGCGAGCGTCGCGCAGCCGAAGGCGATTGATTGGAGCCGCGTCACTGCGACGCCGAGCGAGCGCGCCTTGTCCTCGCCGAGAATCAGCACGTCGAGCGCAGCCGACTGCGAGAAGGCGAGCGCCGCGCATGCCGCGAGCACGACGAGGGCGACGCTCGGGTCGCCCGCTGGCGAAAGGTCGCCGAGCAGCCAGAAGAGCATTCCTTGGACCTGCGAGGAGGGTGCGAGCGAGAGCATCAGCCCGACGAGCGCGCCGAATCCGGAGGCGAGGGCGACGCCGGTGAGCAGCACCCGGTACGGATTCCATCCCGAGCGTCCCAGGGAGAATGCGAAGACCGCGCCGGCCGCGATCGAGGCGCCGGCGAGCGCGGCGAGATTCAGGCCGGCCGCGCCGACTCCGAGCAGGATCGCGGCGAGCGCGCCGGCCGCGGCGCCCCCGGAGACGCCCAGAATGGTGGGTTCGGCAAGCGGGTTTCTGAGGAGCACCTGCAGGAGCGCGCCCGCCAGCGCGAGGAGCCCGCCGCAGGCGAACCCGGCGAGCGCCCTGGGCGCGCGCACGCCCCAGACGATTTCGCGAGCGATCTCGTCGCCGCGGCCAACGAGCGCTTCCGCGAGCTGCCCTGGGCCGAGGTCGACGCTGCCGAACGCGATCGCGAGCGCAAGGCTCGCGGGAACGAGCGCGACGACGAGAACCGGGACGATCTTCATTCCAGACTGATGATCTGCCAGCCGCGCGCGCCCGCTTCCCGGCGCAGGATTTCGTCGGGATCCACCGCGACGGGGTGCGTCACGCGCTCGAGCAGCGGCAGGTCGTTCTGCGAGTCGCTGTAGAACCAGCTCGCCGAAAACGACGCGAGCGTCAGGCCGCGCTCGCTCAGCCACTCCGCGAGACACTTCACCTTGCCCTCGCGGAAACAGGGCGTCCCCGAGGGCTTGCCCGTGAACCTCCCGTTGCGGACTTCGAGCTCGGTCGCCAGCAGGTGTTCGACCCCGAGTTCGCGCGCGATCGGCGCGGTGATGAAAGCATTGGTGGAGGTGACGATCGCGCACAGGTCGCCATGGCGGCTGTGCCGTTGCACGAGCTCGATCCCCTTTGCACGGATCATGGGCTCTATCCGGGTCCGCATGAATTCACCGTGCCATTGGTCGAGCTCTTCACGGGAGTGGCGCGCGAGCGGGGCCAGCTGGAATTCGAGAAACTCGTCGATGTCGAGCCCGCCCGCCTCGTACTGGAGGAGAAAACGGTCGTTCTTCGCCTCGTACTCGGCGCGTTCGAGGGCGCCGCGCTCGATCAGGAACTGCGCCCACTCGTAATCGCTGTCCCCCGCGAGCAGCGTGTTGTCGAGATCGAAGAGCGCCAGTTCCAAGTCGCCGTCCTTTCGCGTCAACGCTTGGCGGCGTCGAGCGAACCCAGCGCTTCCTTGAGCAGGGGCAGCGTTATCGGGCGCTTGCGCTGCAGCGAATACCTGTCGAGTGCGTCGAGCGCAGCGATCTGCGTGCCCATGTCGCGATCGAAGTGCGTGAGGAGGTAGCGGATCAGCTCTCCGTCGAGCGCGATGCCGCGCGCGGCGGCGTGCGCGTGAAGAGCGGCGGCCTTGTCCGCGTCGCTCAAGGCGTAAAGCCGCAGCACGAGTCCCGACGCGAGGCGCGAGCGCAGATCCGCCCGCAGCGCGAGCCGCGCGGGCGGCGCGTCGCCGCTCGCCGCGAGCGCTCCGCCGGAAACACGCAGCCGGTTGCACAGGTCGAAGAGCGCGACCTGGCCGGCGTCATCCAGACGCGAGACTTCGTCCACGGCGACCGCGGCAAGGTTTCCGGTGAGGGGCCAGTCCGCGCTCGGGGCCTGCGCGTAGGCCGCGCGATCCTTCGCGGCGGCCGCCCCGGCGAAGGCGCGCAGGAGATGCGTCTTGCCGCTGCCGCTCGGGCCCCATAGAAAAACGAAGCGCTCGCCGTCCTCGAGGGCCTCGCGCAGCGCCTTCAGCGCCGCGGCGTTTTTCCCCGGGGAAAAATTGTCCAGCGTCGGGGGCGGAGGTGGGGCGAGCTCGAGCAGGAGTTGTTGCATCGATCCACGCCGCCTCAGGCGGGCGGCGGACATTTCAATTAAAATTCGGGGGGCGGAAACACGTCACTTTATCTGCAACCCCCAGTCTTGACCAGCAAGAAGCCGATCACCTACCGCGACGCCGGGGTGGACATCGACGCCGGGGACGCGCTGGTCGAGGCGATCAAGCCCCTCGCGAAGAGGACCCTGCGCCCGGAAGTGCTCGCCGGAATCGGCGGATTCGCGGCGCTCGCCGAGATCCCCAAGAAATACCGGCAGCCGGTGCTCGTATCCGGGACGGACGGCGTCGGGACCAAATTGAAGCTCGCGTTCCAGCTCAGGGTGCACGACACGGTCGGTATCGACCTCGTGGCGATGAGCGTCAACGACATTCTCACGCAGGGTGCAGAGCCGCTCTTCTTTCTCGACTATTTCGCCTGCGGCAAGCTCGACGTAGCGGTCGCCACCGAGGTCGTCAAGGGCATCGGGCGCGGCTGCGAACTGGCTGGTTGCGCGCTCATCGGCGGGGAGACCGCCGAGATGCCGGGAATGTACGCCGAGGGCGAATACGACCTCGCCGGATTCGCGGTCGGCGTGGTGGAGAAAAGCGCGATCGTCGACGGCCGCGACATCGTGCCGGGCGACGCGGTGCTCGGGCTCGCCTCGAGCGGCGCACATTCCAACGGCTTCTCGCTCATCCGCAAGATTCTCGAACGGACGAAGCCCGATCTCGGCGCGGACTTTCACGGCAAGCCGCTCGGGCGAGCGCTGCTCGAGCCCACGCGTATCTACGTAAAGCCGCTGCTCGCCCTGATGCAGCGGATTCCGGTGAAGGGCATGGCGCATATCACGGGAGGTGGCCTGGTGGAGAACGTGCCGCGCGTTCTGCCCGAGAGCGTGAAAGCGGTGATCTCGCGCTCCTCGTGGCCGATTCCGCCGCTCTTCCAGTGGCTGCAGCGCGAGGGCAAGGTCGCCGATGCCGACATGCAGCGCGTGTTCAACTGCGGCATCGGCATGGCGGTCGTGGTCGCTGCCGAGCACGGCGATGCGGCAGTCCACGCCCTATCCGGCGCCGGTGAAGGCGTGTTTCGCATCGGCAGCATCGAAGCGCGCAAAGGCGCCGAGCCGCAGGTGTCGATGGCCTGAAAATGGAAAAGCGCACCGAGCAGATCATCCAGGTCGCCGCAGGCACCGCGCTCGCGGTCGGGTGCCTGATGGTGCTGCGGCCGTTCCTTGCGGCGCTGCTGTCGGCCGCGATCCTGTGCTTTTCGACCTGGCCGCTCTACAGGCTGATCGAGCGCAGGCTCGGAGGCCGGCGCACGCTAGCCGCGCTCGCCATGACCCTGCTCATGATCCTGGTGCTGGTGTTGCCCCTGGCGCTGATCGCTGGGTCCTACGTGGACGACGTCCCTCAACTGCTCGAAAGACTGCGCGACACGCTCGCCCAGGGATTGCCCAGGCCCCCGGGCTGGGTCGCCTCGATTCCGCTGGTGGGCGAGTCGCTGGACGCCGGCTGGCGCGAGATAGCCGGCAGCAAGGCGGCGCTCGCGGAAGCGCTGAAACGGATCGCTCAGCCGGCGCGCGCGGTGCTGGTGCAGGCCGGCATCATCGTCGGCGAGGGAGTGCTGCAGTTCACCCTGATCGCCTTCATCGGATTTTTCTTCTACCGCGACGGGGCGGCGCTGGCGCGGGCTCTCCGCAACGGCCTTGACCGCGTCGCCGGCAATGTTGGCGGCCGCCTGCTCGAGATCGTCGGCGGCACCATCAACGGCGTGATGTACGGCATCGTCGGCACCGGGCTCGCGCAGGGCCTGGCGGCGGTCATCGGCTTGCTCATCGCCGGCGTGCCCGGAGCGCTGATGCTGGGTTTCATCACCGCCATCCTTTCCATCGTTCCGGCGGGACCGCCGCTGATCTGGATCAGCGCCACGATCTGGCTGCTCTTCCAGGACCAGCCCGGTTGGGCCGTGTTCATGGCGCTGTGGGGGTTCTTCGTCGTGAGCGGAATCGACAACATCGTGAAGCCCCTGCTGATCAGCCGCGGCTCGAGCCTGCCGTTCGTGCTGGTGCTGCTTGGCGTGCTCGGCGGGATACTCGCATTCGGTTTCGTGGGCATCTTCCTCGGCCCGACGCTGCTCGCCGTCGGCTTCAGGTTCGTGCGCCGCTGGGCCGCGCCGCAACGCGGAGCCGACGAGGCCGCTGCGGAAGGAAAATGACGAAAATGTAATCGAACGGTCAGGATCCCGTTCGGGGTGGGTCCTAGAGTGGCGGCACATCCAGCACGAGATCCGGAATCAAGCTAGTCGCGAAGCTGGTTGCGCTGGCGGTAAGCTTCGTCCAGCCGGGCGCGAGCCGCATCGGCTTCGGCGGCCAGGGCGCGCTGCCGCTCGAAGTAGTCCGGCGTCAGGCGGCTGCGCCCGCCGACGTTGCCCAGGCGCTCTCCGGCCAGCGGCTCCACGCCCGCCTGCTGGCGCTCCAGGGCCTCTTTCAACGAATGCTCGGTTGCCTTGATCGCCGCGTCGGCCGCGTCCAGATCCTGGACGCGCTGGTGGGCCAGCTCGTCGGGATCCTTGACCGCGCCGCGCCCGGGCCCCGCGGGAGCGGCTTTTGCCGGCCGTGGAACCGGGACGAGCTCAAAGCGGCCGATCAGCTTCGCTCCACGCAAGGGCACGTCCGAATAGAGCGTTGAGCCGTCGAGGCGCTGGTACTTGTAGACCGTTTCCGCCGCGGTCAAACGCGGCGCGAGCGCGAGGACGAGGATGAGCGCGACTAGTCCTTTGATCGGGGTCATGAATTCCTCGCGGGGGCGACTCTCACGGGAACGCAAAGCATGCCGCAATTTTTCGATCGCGGTCAAATTTGCGTCGTCGGGTGCGGGAGCGGGTGGTAAAATTTTCGCCTCGTCCGTCCCCGCAAGCCGATGCCGAATCCCGCCTTCGTCCACCTTCGGCTCCACAGCGAGTTCTCCATCACCGACGGCATCGTGCGCATCGACGAAGCCGTCGCGCGGGCGGCCGCGGACGGCATGCCGGCCCTGGCGATCACCGACCTCGCCAACGTCTTCGGCATGGTCAAGTTCTACAAGGCCGCGCGCGCCGCGGGCGTGAAGCCCATCATCGGCTGCGATGTCTGGATCACCAACGAGTCCGAGCGCGACAAGCCGCACCGGCTGCTGCTGCTCACGCAGTCGCGCCCGGGCTATCTCAGGTTGTCGGAGCTCCTGACGCGCGCCTGGCTCGAGAACCAATACCGGGGCCGCGCCGAGCTGCGCAGGGCCTGGTTTGGCGCAGGCACGGAGGGCCTGATCGCGCTCTCCGGAGCGATGCAGGGGGACGTTGCCGCCGCTCTTCTGCAGGATCACCCCGAACCGGCGAAACGGCTCGCAATGGAGTGGGCGCGGCTTTTTCCCGGGCGGTTCTATCTCGAGCTGCAGCGTGCCGGGGCGCCGCAGACGGAGAGCTACGTCGACGCGGCGGTGCGGCTCGCAGGAAGCTGCTCCCTTCCGGTGGTCGCGAGCCACCCGGTGCAGTTCCTGAAGCCTGCGGATTTCACCGCCCATGAAGCGCGCGTGTGCATCGCCGAGGGCCAGGTGCTCGGCGACCAGCGGCGCCCCCGGCTATTCACGCGGGAGAGTTACTTTCTGTCCCAGGCGGAAATGGCGAAACTCTTCGCCGATCTGCCCGAGGCGCTCGCCAACTCCGTCGAGATCGCGCGCCGCTGCAACCTCGCGCTCGAGCTGGGAAGGAGCCGGCTGCCGAAGTTTCCGACGCCGGGGAACGCGAGCCTCGAGGACTACCTCGCGCAGACCGCCGGGCAGGGCCTGGAGCGGCGGCTCGTGGCGCTCTATCCCGACTCGGCGTGGCGGGCAAAGGAAGAACCGCGCTATCGGGCACGCCTCGAGCTCGAAACCAAGACCATCGTCCAGATGGGGTTCGCCGGCTATTTCCTCATCGTCGCCGACTTCATCAACTGGGCGAAATCGAACGGCGTCCCGGTCGGCCCGGGACGCGGCTCCGGTGCCGGGTCGCTCGTCGCCTACTCGCTCGGCATCACCGACCTGGACCCCTTGCGCTACGATCTTCTGTTCGAGCGCTTCCTGAATCCGGAACGCGTATCGATGCCCGACTTCGACATCGACTTCTGCGAACGCGGGCGCGACCGGGTGATCGAGTACGTCAAGGGGAAGTACGGCGCGCAATCGGTCTCGCAGATCGCGACCTTCGGAACGATGGCAGCGCGCGCCGTGGTGCGCGACGTCGGGCGCGTCATGGAATGGAACTACACGCGCACAGACGAGTTGGCGAAGCTCATTCCCTTCCAGCCCGGCAAGCGCATCACCTTGCAGGATGCGCGCGAGATGGAACCGCGCCTCGCGCAGCGCGAAAAGACCGAGGAGGAGACGCGCGAGCTGCTCGCGCTCGCCGGGCAGCTCGAAGGTCTCGCGCGCAACGTCGGCATGCACGCAGGGGGCGTGCTGATCGCCCCGGGCAAACTCACCGATTTCTGCCCCCTCTACGCCGCCCAGGGAACCGAGAGCACGATCTCGCAGTTCGACATGAAGGACGTCGAGCGCATCGGCCTGGTGAAGTTCGACTTCCTCGGCCTGACTACGCTCACCGTGCTCGACTGGGCGGTGCAGTCGATTCGCGCAATGGGCAAACCGGAGTTCGCGCTGGAGAAGATGCCGCTCGACGACCCGGCCGCCTACGCGGTGTTCTCGAGCGCCAACACGACCGCAATATTCCAGTTTGAGTCGCGCGGCATGCGCGACCTCGTCAAGCGCGCGCGGCCCGACCGCTTCGAGGACATCATCGCCCTGGTCGCCTTGTATCGGCCGGGTCCGATGGAGCTGATTCCCGAGTTCGTCGAGCGCAAGAACGGCAAGCGGGTCGAGTACCTCGATCCGCGCCTGGAGCCGATCCTGAAACCCACTTACGGGATCATGGTGTACCAGGAGCAGGTGATGCAGATCGCGCAGGTGATGGGCGGCTACTCGCTCGGCAGCGCTGACCTCCTGCGCCGCGCAATGGGGAAGAAGGACGCAAAGGAGATGGCGCAGCAGCGTGACGTGTTCGTCGCAGGCGCCGAGAAGAACCGGCTGCCGCGCGCCAAGGCGATCCTGCTCTTCGACCTGATGGAGAAGTTCGCGGGCTACGGGTTCAACAAGTCGCACGCGGCCGCGTACGCGCTCATCGCCTACCAGACCGCGTATCTCAAGGCGCACGCCCCGGCGGCGTTCATGGCGGCCAACCTCTCCGCGGTGATGGACGACACCGACAAGGTGCACCAGTTCTACGAGGACTCGGTCGCCAACGGGCTGAAGGTCCTCGCGCCCGACATCAACTCGAGCGAATACCGCTTCGTTCCCGTCGACGCGAGCACGATCCGCTACGGGCTGGGCGCGGTGAAAGGCACGGGCGAATCGGCGATCGCCGCGATCCTCGCGGCAAGGAAGGACGGTCCGTTCCGGGGCTTGTTCGACTTTTGCGAGCGTGTGGACAAGCGCAACGTCAACCGGCGCGTGGTCGAGGCGCTGGTGCGCGCCGGCGCCTTCGACGACATCAGCGCGGGCGACCATTCCGCGCGCGCCAGCCTGCTCGCCTCGGTCGGGATCGCGCTGGAGGCGGCCGAGCAGACCGAGCGCAACGCAAGACAGGTGAGCCTCTTCGGCGCGGGCGAGGGCGGTTCGCAGGAGAAGCCGGCGCTGGTCGCTGCGCCGCGCTGGGAAGAAGCGCAGCGACTGCGCGAGGAAAGGGCGGCCCTCGGCTTCTATCTTTCGGGGCATCCTTTCGCCGTGTACCGCGCCGAGATCGGGCGCTTCGTCCGAACCAATCTGCGCAGCCTCGCGGCATCGGCGGAGGGCGAGGGCGGGACGCGCACGCAGCTGATCGCGGGCGTGGTCGAATCGATAAGGGTTCAGAGGACCCAGGGCGGGCGCATGGTGGTCCTCAACCTGTCGGACGGAACCGCGACCCAGGAGGTCACTGTATACAACGAGGTGTTCGACCAGGTCCGCGACCTCGTCAAGGAGGACGCGGTCGTGGTGATCGAAGCCAAGGTGAGGAACGTGCGCCGCTCCCTTGGCGAGGAGGGCGAGGCCCAGTTCATGCGCATCGCCGCCGAGCGAATCTACGACATCGCGGGCGCGCGCAGCCGCTTCGCGCGCGCGGTGCGCCTCTCGATGAACGGGGAAGTCTCCAACGCCGGATCAGCCGCTGCGGCGACGCTCAAGACCCTGCTCGAGCCTTACCGCAACGGGCGGTGTCCGGTCGAAGTGCTCTACAGGAACGGCGGAGCGAGCGTCGAGATGCAGCTCGGCGACGCTTGGCGCGTCAACCTCGACGACGCGCTGATGAGGTCGCTGAACGAGTGGTTGAAGCCGGAGAACGTGGAGGTGCTGTATCCGTAGGCGGGGTCGGCGGATGCAGCCGTCGACGCGGGCGAGGTCAAGCTGAAGCCTTGCCCGCGCCGCCGATTCGGTTCAGGAGATCGTCGACTTCGTCGGGCGGGACCGGCCGGCTGAAGAGATAGCCCTGCATCTCGTCGCAGCTGAGCAGCCTCAGGTACTTCGCCTGCTCCTCGGCGTCCACCCCTTCGGCGATCACTTTCAGATCCAATGAATGAGCGAGGGAAATGATCGTCGAAACGATGGTCATGCTCTGCGGGTTGCTGGTCATGGTGACGATGAACGAACGGTCGATCTTGAGCGCGTTGACCGGCAGCTTCGCGAGGTACGCAAGCGAAGAATAACCGGTGCCGAAGTCGTCGATCGCGATATGCAGCCCCATCTCGCGGATCGCGGAGAGTTTTTGAATGTTTTCCTCTATGTTCCGCATGATGAGGCCTTCGGTGATTTCGAGATCGAGCTGACAGCCTTCGACTCCCGCTTCCTCGACGGAGCGGCGCACGGCCTCGACGAAGTTCCGTTGCTGCAGCTGAATCGGCGACACGTTCACGGCGATGCGCGGCGGACTCCCGTCATTCATACGCCAGCGGCGGGAGTCTTGCAATGCCTTGCGTATCGCCCACTGGCCGACCTCAAGGATCATCCCGGTTTCCTCGAGTATAGGAATGAACTTCATAGGAGGGACCAGCCCCGTTTCCAGGTCCTGCCAGCGGATGAGGGCCTCCAGCCCGGAGACGCGGCTGCTCCTTCCATCCACTTTCGGCTGATAGTGCAGGACGAACTGATCCCCCTTGATCGCCTGGCGAAGCTTGTTCTCGAGCAGCAGGGTTTCTGCGACCCGCGAGTTCATCTCCGGCCGATAGAACAAGTACCTTTCGCCCGATTCCTTGGCCTTCTCCAAAGCCGCCTCGGCGTTTCTGAACAAGGTGTCGGCGTCTTCTCCGTCGGTCGGGAACACCGCGACGCCGGCGGTGGTTGCAATCCTGAGCTCTTTCCCCTCGGCAGCGAACGGGGCCTCGAGGATCGCCGCAACCGTCCTGTCGATTGAATAGGCGATGTTGCCGGGATCACGGACATCCGCAAGAGCGCCGGCAAAGACATCCGCCGAGATTCGCGCAACATGGTCCGGCTCCGGCCAGATTGTCTTGAGACGTTGTGCGAATTCGCGCAGCAGCGCGTCCCCCGCCTGCCGCCCGAGAGTGTCGTTGATCAAGCGAAAGCGATTGATGTCGCCGGCTGCGACGACGACCCGGGTATGGCCGTGCTTGGCCGCATGCAGGAGCTGCGTGAGCCGTTCGTGAAACAACGCCCGGTTGGGAAGCCCCGTGAGCGCATCGTAGTACGCCAGATAGGTGAGCCTCTCCTCCTGGCCGATGTGCTCGAGCGCGAACGCGATATCGCCGGCGAGTTGCACCAGCAACTGCATTTCCGCGCTGTCGAAGAACCCGATCTCACCGGCGTACAGGGAAAGAACGCCCACCGCCTCGCCGCCGACGATCAGCGGTAGCGCGGCCAGCGAATTGATCCCGCGCTCCAGGCATTCCTTCTTCATCATTCTCTGCGGATCGTTCCGAATGTCGCTCGAGATCACGGGCTTTTTTTCCCTGACCGCCTGCCCGACCAGGCTTTGTCCCCCCGTCTCTGTCACGGCGAGAGGCGCATTGTCGAAGAAGCCCCGAACCTCGCCGTCCCAGGCGACCGGGTTTACGCGCATGGCTTCGCGGTCGACGACGCCGACCCAGGCCATGCGGAACTGTCCGGCGCCCACGGCGATGCGGCAAGCATCGCGGAACAGCTCATCCCGGCCGTGCACGCGCAGGATCGCCGAGTTGATTCCGCTCAGGACTGCGTGGACGCGGCTGAGCTGTGTGAGCTTGCGTTCGTGCTCGCGCCGCTCGGTGATGTCCCGGGAAATCACGTCCATGCGGAGTACATTGCCTGCTGCGTTGCCGGCGAAGCGTCCGCGGCCCTGAATCCACCGCATTTCGCCGCCTGGCTTCACGATCCGGTACTCCGCTTCGAACGTCTCGCCGATCGCCGCGTTTTGCCATAGGGCCATCATCCGCGGGCGGTCTTCGGGGTGGATCAGCTCGCCCCACAGCGTGCGGCTCTCGTAAAACTCCTTCTGCGTCCTGCCGAAAACGGTCTCTGTGGCGGGGCTGACGTAAAGGATCTCTCGCGAAGGAACCGCAACGGACCAGACGACGTCGGGCAGGGTTGAGACGACGCTCCGCAGCCGCTCGCGGAGCGCCTCGAGCTCCCCTTCCACCTTGCGGCGGGCGGCTCGCTCCTTTCCCTCTCGCAGTGCCCGCTCCACGGCAGCCGGCAGGCGCACGAGATTCGTCTTCATGACATAGTCGGTGGCGCCGCTCTTCAGCGCGCGGACCGCAAATTCCTCGCCGATCGCTCCCGAAACGAAGATGAAAGGCGTCTCCGGGCATATCTCGCGGGCCGAGGCGAGCGCGGCCATGCCGCCGAAGCCCGGCATAGAAAAATCGGACAGGATCACGTCCGGCGCAAATTCGCGCAGCGCGCCGGCGAACGACTTCTCGCCATCCACGACCCGCTGGTCGGCGTGCAAGCCGCTGCGCCTCAGCTCGCGCAGCACGAGCTCGGCGTCGTCCGCAACGTCTTCCAAAAGAAGAACTCTGAGTCGCTCTGTCATATACCGCTTGCCTGGATCCCGGAAGACTAGAGGATGAGGGGATCCAACGATGTCGGGCCAGCTCAACGATCTGCGTCAGGATTTTCCTTACGCGGCATCGAGGATTCTCTACTCGAGCGAAGTGATCCCGTGCTGAATGGCGAACTTCACCAGCGCCGGCAGATCGTGGATGCCGAGCTTCTGCTTGATCCGGCTTCGGTAAGTGTCCACGGTCTTTGGAGACAGGGCCAGCATGTCGGCGACCTCCGCGCTCGGGCTGCCCTCGACCACCAGCTGGAGAATATGCCGCTCCCGACTGGTGAGGCTCTCGAGGGGGCTCGGAGAGCGGGACTCGCCGATGTAGTCGCCGATGAGTGCCGCGGTGATCTTGGGGCTCAAATAGCGCTTGCCCTCGCGCACGGCCCGAACCGCATTGACGAGCTCCGATCCCGAAGCTTCCCTGGAAAGGTATCCCCTCGCACCGGCCCGAAGGGCGCGAAAAATGATTTCCGGCGACGCCATCGTGGAGAGCATCACGATCGCCGTCGACCTGGATAGCTCGCCGATTTTGAGACTCGCCTCCATTCCGTTGAGGCTCGCCAGGCCCACGTCGAGGATTGCGACATCCGGCCGCAGTTTTTGTATTCTCCTGACGGCGTCGTGCCCGTTCGTCGCCTTGCCGACGATCTTCATGTCTTGCTGGAGCTCCAGCAGCACTTGCAAACTGTCCAACAGGATGACGCGGCTATTCGCCAGAAACACTCTTATCGCCATTTTTTCTTGCCCGGTTTCGGCAGTTCTTGCCACGTGGCGTTGGCTTGATATCCTTGCTGAAATTCGATTCCTCGTCTGTAGGGAATCCTTGAGAAGTCGGTTTAGGAACCCCCTCGGATAGACCCGCGATCAGAGCGCCGGCGCTCAGCCAGAACTCTAGTTGTGGAGACCCTCGGATGCTGTCGCGTACGGCCGACAGATTGCGTCAGATATTTCCTGACGGCCCTTGCGCCTCTATTCGAGAGGCGTCACGCCCTGCTGGATCGCGAATCTGATGAGGCTCGCGAAGTCGCGAATGCCGAGCTTCTCCATCATTCGGGCGCGGTAGGTTTCCACGGTCTTCGGTGAAAGGGAGAGCGTTCCAGCGATTTTGGCGATTGCGTGTCCTTCGGCGAGCATTTGCAGGACTTGCCGCTCGCGGGAGCTGAGACGTTTAAGGGGGTCGTCCGAGGCGGATTTGTGGACGACGTGCTCGATCAGGCTTTCGGTCAGCTGTCCGCTGAGATGCTGTCTTCCTTGGTGCGCCTTCCGAATCGCATCGACCACTTCCTTGGCGACCGATTTCTTCGCGATGTAGCCCGAGGCGCCTGCCTGCAGTGCACGGTACACGTGAACCGTGTCCGTGTACGCCGAGAGCATGATGACCCGGGTCCCGGGGCGCCGCTCGCGGATGATCCGCGTCGCCTCGGTGCCGTTCAGGACGGGCATGCCGATGTCCATGAGGACCACGTCGGGGCTGCTCTCCATTGCGCGGCGCACGGCCTCGCGGCCGTCCTCGACCAGGGCGATGACTTTCATGTCGGTCTGCGCTTCGATCAGATTGCGCAGGCCTTCGGCCACGACGCCGTGATCGTCGGCGATCAGAACCCTGATAGTCATGTCAGCGCGGTACCCGCACGGTGAGTTGCGTTCCGCGGCCGGGCAGCGGCTGAACCTCGAAATGACCGCCGATTGCCTGCGCACGTTCTCTCATCGTCACCATACCGAGTCCGGGCTTCGGCTTGTCCGACGCATCTTCCACGCCATCGAAGCCGATTCCGTCGTCCTGCACGGACATCACGCATTCGCCGTTCGCATGATCGAGCGCAATTTCGACGCGGTGAGCGCGGGCGTGCTTTGCGACGTTGTTGAGCGCTTCCTGGGCGATGCGAAAAAGCGCGATCTCGACTTGAAGCGCCGGTCGCCCGGCCGTCTCGCTGGCGCGCACGGCAACCGCGATCCCCGTTCGCCTGGAGAAGTTCCTCGCGTGCCAGTCCAGCGCCGCCGCGAGCCCGTGGTGGTCGAGCATGGGCGGGCGCAGCTCGGACATGACGTTCTCGATCGTATCCATCGTCGACTCGAGAAGCGCCGCCGAGTCAGCGACTCGTGCAAGAACTTCGGCGTTTCCCCGTGAAGCGAGCGCTGGCTGGAGGATATCGATGTTGATTTTCAGGGCGGTCAGGCTCTGGCCAACACGGTCGTGCAGCTCGCGCGCGAGCTGCTTTCGTTCGGACTCCTGCAGCTCGACCAAGCGCCGCGACAGCGCCTGGAGCTGCACACCGGAGTCCCGTAACGCATTTTCAGCCCGTTTGCGCTCGGTGATGTCGACGTTCGTTCCGTAGACGCGAAGGGGACGCCCGGCTGCATCCCGGACCACGGTGGCCCGCCCGAACAGCACGTGGACGCTGCCATCGGGCCACACAACGCGGTACTCGATGTCGCGCGGCCCCCCCTCGGCGAGCAGCTGGGCATGCCGCGCGCTCACGTACTCTCGATCGTCCGGGTGAACGACCCCGGCGAAATCCTCGAAGCGCGCGCCCTTGCTGTGATCGTCGCCGAAGAAGAGGCGCAGGTTCCCCTCGGTGTTGACGATTTCGCCGGTGACCAGGTTGTGCTCCCAGCTGCCGGTGCGGCCCAGGACCTGGGTTTCGCGCAGGAGCTGCTCGTTTTTCTGCAGCGCCATCTCGACCCGTTTTCGGTCCTCGATATCGGTACTCGTTCCGTACCACTTGACGATATTTCCCCGATCGTCGCGCAGTGGCACCGTGCGGACCAGGAACCAGCGATATTCCCCGTCAGCGCCGCGCAAACGCATTTCATCCTCGTGCGGTTCCCCAGCCGCCATGCTCGCGCGCCACTTTTCCAGGACCCTTGGAATGTCTTCGGGTTGAACTGTTCCCATCGGGTCTGTTACAAATTGCTCCAGGGAAAGGCCGGTATAGTCCAACCAGCGCTGATTGACGAAATCAACGACGCCGTCAGGCCGAACGCTCCAGGCCATGATGGGAATCGTGTCGATGACAAGCCGAAAGAGATCTTCCTTTTGCTGCGACAGGGTATGAATCTCCTCGGCCATTCGCAGGGACGTCTTCTCCTTGCCCTTTGCCTCGATCGCCACGCGAGTCTGTTGGCCGGTCGCGTACGTCGTCATGAGTGACCTCCCTTTCCGGTCCCGATTCCCGCGCGCGCGAGAAGCAGCACACCCACTTCCTTCGCCCGCCGCGCCGCGTCCCGGTCACCCGCGTAAGCGGCGACGATGGAGCCCATCATCACCATCTGAAATTGTCGTGCGAATGTGTCGACGTCGCGCACGCCCGCATCCGCTGCCAACCGTCTCAGGAACGCGCGGATCGTCTCGATGTGAGCTTCTGCGGCCTTTCGAACCGGATGCACCGGGTCGCTGTGCTCGAGCAGCACTTTGGCAAACGAACAGCCTTCGAAATCTGAGCGACGGAACCACTTGTCGAAGACGTCAAAGACAGCGAGCAGGCGCTCGGCCGGTGCGTGCCCACGGCGTTCGACTTCTTGTTGCAGCCAGGACCGCGTCCACAGCTCCTCGCGGCGACGCAGGAAGGCAAGGGCGATGTCGTCCTTGGAGGGATAGTGGCGATACAAGGTCATCTTCGCGACGCCCGAGCGCGCGCTGATGGTGTCAACACCTACTGCACGGATGCCGTGCCGCGAAAAGAGCTCGTAGGCGGTCTGGTCGATGCGCTCCCGAGGGCTGGCCGGGCGGGTGCGAAGCCTGCCGGAATGATGGGGGTTCACTGTCACCTCGACGGTATACAGAACTGTCTACATAATTGCCTAAGAAGGAATGGGCGAAGTCTAGCACAGTCGATACAGATCTGTATAGATCGGGAGTCAAGCCCGGGCGCTACATGAAAAAGGCCTGGAGATCCTCCAGGCCTTTCTTTGCGCCTGTTTCCGCCGGCGCTGCGGCTGACGGTCGCTTCCTAGAGGAACGGGAGGTAGCGCGAGGACCCGAAATTCACCACGTTCGGAAGGACGAGCGGCACGTCGGTGTCGCTCACGCCCAGCCAGCGCGCGAACGTAGCGGCGTACTGGTCGACCGCGATTCCCGGCACCATGTTTCCCTGCCCGACGTCGACGCTGGTGCCGAAGGTGGTCGGAGTGAAGGTTCCGTATATTTCGTGGCCGAGGACCGACCCGCCCAGCACGAAGTGATGCGAGCCCCAGCCGTGGTCGGACCCGTCGCCGTTCGAGGTGAGGGTGCGTCCGAAATCGGAGGCGGTGAAGATCGTGACGTTGTTCTGCACGCCCATCTGCACGAGCCAGCCGTAGAACGCTTCCAGCGCGGCGTTCGCGATCGTCAGCTGCTGAGTGTGCCGGGTGAGAAGGAAGTCGTGGTCGTCGAAGCCGCCGAGGCTGACCAAGAACACCTGCCGGTTAATCCCGAGGGCGCTGCGCGAGGAGATGAGGCGGGCGACGACGTTGAGCTGCGCAGCGAGGTTGCTCGCAGGGTTGGGCAGGGGGAATGTCGATGCCGGCGGCAAGGCGGCGCTCAGCAGCTGGTTCGACGTGATCGATCGATTCGTGATCACGCCGAGTTCGTTCTCGAACAGGTTTGCGCTCGTGTCGGTGATGAGGCTGCGGTAGGCGGCCGATGCGCTCGGGGAGCTGTAAAGGGTGCCTGAAATACCCGAGATCGACACCGGGCCGCCCGAGCCCACCTGATATTGGATGACGTTCTGGCCCGAGAGGAACACGGCGTTGCCGCCTGCCGAAATGCAGGTGAACTGGACGTTCGCGTTCTGGCTGGCAAGCAGGTCGCCGATTCGGCCGCCCCAGCCGAGCTGCGCGCCCTCACCGAGCGGCGCTTGCGCCTGCCACACGGACTGCTGGTCGTTGTGCGAGAAGAGCTTGGGCGGAAGCGGCACCGAGCGGGCTTTGTATTGCGCAACGGTCGTCGGCACGATGAGCGGCCCGACGTTGGCGACTACTGCGAGCTTGCCCTCGTCCCAGCGCGTCTTGAACGAGGTCAGCGCCGGATGGAAGGCGAACTCGCGTCCCCCCTGGGACGCGACCGCACCGGTGGCGGTGGCGGTGAGCTGGTCGCGCGCGATCGCGATCGTGTCCCGCGCCGCAAAATACTGGTCGTAGGACGGCTGGTCGTACGGAATGAGCGTATTGGTGTGGTCGTTTCCACCGTAGAGAAAGAGGCACACGAGAGCCCGGTAGCCCGGGGCGGTCTGAGCCGAGGCAGCGCTGATCGCGGAGAGGTTGAGCGCGAAAGGACCGGCCACCCCCGCCATGGACATCAGCGAAGCGGTCTTGAGGAATCGGCGTCGGGACGCACGCATGGCTTGCTCCCTTATTTCTGCACCATATAGTCCGGCGAGGACAGCGTGAAAAACACCGCGAGCTGCACGCGGCTCTGGCGCGCGGTCCCTTGGTTGGTGGCGGGCATTGCGATCGAGTTGACGGCGTCTCGGACTATCGTCCTCGTCGCCGCGCTCATGGAACCGGCCGTAAGGAGCAGGCTAACGCGGTCGATCAGGAGATCGGCGTTGTCGGCGAGCGCCAGCTCGGCGGTGTAGTCCGGCTGGATGTCGCGCGGGCTGCCCGACCCGAGGCCGTTCTGGACCGCGGAGCGCATGAAGTTCGAATAGCCGACCACCGAGACCTCGTTGACGATCTGCATCTCCGGGGCGACCAGCCCTGCCGTCGCGATGGAGGTGTTCGGCGGCACGTACCCCGGCCGGTAGAAATTGAACACCGTCGGCGAGCGCATCGCCGATTGGCCCAGCGAGGTCGTGGGGTCGTCGGTGACGCCGAGCTGGAAATTGCCCGAGGCCGAGCTCGCGTTGAAGGAGCGCATCCAGTTCGCCGCCCGGAGAATGGGCTCGCGCACCTTACCGAAGCCCGGGTCGGCGAGCCGCGCCGCCGTCCGCGCTTCCGCGTCGAGCAGGATCGCAGCGACGGTGGCGCGCAGATCGCCCCGCTGGCCGGTGCCCGTGCTCCAGAGCCCCGAGGTGTAGCGCCCCGCGTTGAACGCCTGGGCGACGCGCGCGACGTAAGCCGGAGTGGGGTTGCTCGTCACGAGGCGCTGGATGAGCTGTCGCGATATGAATGGGCCGACGTTCGGACGGCTCGCGATCTCATCGAGCGCGGTGCGCAGATCGCCGTCGGGATCGGCGCTCGCGCCCGCGGGGATCACCGCTGTGAGAAAGCGCTTCTCCGAAATCGAATGGAAGCTCGGGTAGCTCTGCATGAAGAGCACCTCGCGGTCCGGATCCTGCATGCCGCCGCCGAAGAAGCGGGTGTCGGACTTGTCCGGGCCGGCCCAGCTGAAGCCCGTGAACACGCGCGACAGGCCGACGATGTCGTCGTTGTTGTAAGTCTCCACCGGCAGCCCGCCGACGAGCTTCGGCGTGCCGTCCGGGTTCAGTTCGTAGAGACCGATGGAAAAAAGCTGCATCACCTCGCGCGCGTAGTTCTGGTCGGGCACGCGATTGCGCGCCGGGTCCTCCTTCTGGTTGCGCAGGTGCGACAGGTAGAGGCCCATCATCGGATGGAGCGTCACCTCATTGAGCAGCTGGCGGTAGTTACCGAAGGCGTTCCGACCGAGCATGTCGAGATAGGAAGCGACGCCGCGCTTGAACTCGGAGACGGTCGAATCCTGCAGCGAGACCACGAAGATCTGCGACAGCGCGAATGCGACGCGCCGGCGCAGCTGGTCCTGGCCGGTCGCGGCTTCCCTCCAGAACGTATTCATCACGTGGCCGTCGTTGAGGCTCTGTCCGGGGGCGAGGCTCGCGCTCACGGTGTTGATGTACGCCTCGTGCGAGCGGCCCGGCATGAAGAACTGGTCCTCGAGCCAGGCGCTGTAGCCGTAGGTCTGTACTTTATTGACCTCGGCCTGGGTCGCGCCGAAAGACGCTTGATTGAGGAAGCGCGCCGCGTCCGTGGAATTCGGCAGGGGATAAGCGGACGGAGGCACGCTCGAGAGATCGACTCCGCTGCCCCCCGGGACTTGCGGGCCGCCCGACTTGGAGCAGCCGCCGGCCAGACAGGCCAGTGCGACGACGAAAAGCGCGGCGCGTATGTGCTGGAAGCTGACCCCTGTCCGCGGTCTGCGGGAACCAGGGTCCAGGGGCCGCGCGGAGTCCGGCGCGGTCGCGTGTCGTAACATCGCTGCACCCTCGATGTAGTGGCCTCCCCTTTTGGTCACGCTATCTTAGGTAGGAACGTCGCAGGCATTGTCGCCCCCGAAAGCCCGGGCGGGCGTAGCAATGCTGCGCTCCGTGTAACGCACTTACGCTTATTCCCGTTGACTCTGCGGTTCTCCCCTGGGGAAAGGGTGGCTGGCGGGCTTCTCAAGCCGCTTTCTTTCGATTTCTCTCCAGCCAGCCGTCGACTAAAGCGACGGTCTGATCGACCGCAGCCAGGCGCATGCCTTGCTGCGCTGCGATGGCCTGCACTAGGCGGTCGGTGCGCTCGATGTTGGGCGCGCCGTTCGCGAGAGCGCGCGCCGCGGAGGACGGGGTCAGGAGCGAGAGCGCCGCGCTCGCGTACTTTTCGAAAGGCACGAGGTCTTTCTCGTTCGCGCCCAGGGACACGCACAGCTTCATCACCCAGTTGTATACAGCGCGCGAGGCTTCGAGGTCGCTGTGCACGGCTTCCTTGATGGGCCGCACGCTGTCCTTCAGCACGCAGCGGTAGTTGCCGGCGAGCAACATGGCCCACTTCGCCAGCGGCACGAAGACCGAGTCGTGCACCTTGAGCTTGACGGGCAGCTCGATCCCTTCGAAGCGTGCCGCTTCGATATCCGACTCGAGCCCGCGGAGGATGGCGGTGTGGGTCTCCGAATCGAAGCGCGCCGACTTGAAGTTGGTCGGCAAGCGCACCTGGAGCACGTTGACCTTTTCCTCCGGCGGGCGGAACGCTTGCGGGTCCGGGCTGCAGAGCGTGACGAGCTTCGGATCGAAAGCGTCCCATACGCTTGCGTCGGTGTAACAGCTCCGCAAGGCATCGGCATCGATGCCCGGAATGCGCTTGAGATACGGCAGCGGTGGCATGTTCATGATCGACATGCAGGGCACCCTGGCTTTGGCCACCGCGGCGAGAAGCTCGCGCACGCCGGGCGAGCGATACTGCGGTTCCTGCATGGCGAGCGCGACCAGATGGTAGTCGGAGGGGTTGACCCCGGCGGTGCCGCCCGCGGACATCTTGCCCGGAAGCTTCTTCGAGTTGATCTCGACGAGCCCGTCACGGCCCTTCACCGGCATGCCCACGATCGCACCTTCCTTGTTGATCAGGTCGGCCTCGGCGGGCAGGCACACGAGGTGCACGGCGTGCCCCGCGAGCGCGAGCTTGGTCCCCAACAGCGAACCGTACGAGGCACCCATGATCAGAATCTTGTATTTGGTGCCCATCACTCAACTCCTCCTTTTCGTCCTCTTGCGGAGTGTGGGATGGTAGTCAGTTCGTTGCTACAGAGCAATCATGACGCGAGCATTGGCGTTTGCGGCGCTGCGTCATCGGAGAAGCGTCCCCGCCAACGCTAGGCCCTGCGCCGCAAACGTTCGATCTTCCTCTTATCGGCGCGCCGCAGCTTGTTCCTTGCGGCCCGCACGCGCTGCTCGCTGCGGTGGCCGCGCCGGTCCTCGCGGCCAAAGCGCTTCTTCTTCGAAGCCGAGGCGAAGATCTGGCTCCACTTTCCGTTCTTGAAGATGATCTGGTAGCCGCCGGATAGGATCTGAAACGGCTTGCTGACCTTCTTCATCTGATCGAAGCGCACCGAGCCGGGCTTGTGAAAGACCTCGAAATAGGCCGGATAGACGAAGTCCGTCATCGGGATGCCGTTGACTTTGAAGCTGAGCTGCTCGACCGGATCGGCGCTTTCGTAGGCATACATGACCTTCGGGTCGGGGCCCGTCGTCATGATGTTGATCGCCGGGTCGACCAGCATCTCGACGAGTTCGTGTGACGCCGACACGCTTACCAGGTCGTGGTTGTCCAGGGTCGTTTTGACGAAAACCTTGGACTGCGGCAGCCCGTCGGGCGTGAGATCGTGATACGCGAGGGCGCCGGGTTGATCGGCATTGTCGAGGAAAACCATCGCCCAGGCGTTTTTTACGAATCCCTTGGACTTGACCAGCTTCGCCGGCGTTCCCCACACCGGCATCACGCAGCGATCCACGAACGCCTGCATCGCGGCGATCAGGGCGTCGAAGTCGACGCCTAGCGGTGTCGACGCCTGATTGAAGCACGCGACGGTGGGAACTCCTCCCTGATTGAATGCACCGAACGTCGGTCTTGCGGCCCTCATGAAGTCCTCCTTGGGAAATGCCGGGAGAAAGCGCATCCTGCCACATCCGGGTTGGACAAGGCGCTTGCGCTGGAGTACGGTGGGCGCCGTTTCGCGCGAGAGGAGAGGAGGCGACATGCGCGGCAAGAACGTCAGGGTCCGTTCGAGCGAGGGCGGCGAGTTCGATTGCTATCTGGTCACGCCCGGCGCCCGTGCAAAGGTTCCGGCGATGGTGATCGCTTCCGCGGTGCACGGCGTGAACGCGGACGTCCGCGCGATCGCCGACGAGTTCGCCTCGCGCGGCGCCATCGCGGCGGCACCCGATCTGTTCTGGCGCTCGATCCCGGGGCCGCTCGCGCGCGACGACGATCGCACGAAGGAGCGCTCGCAGCCGCGCCTTGAAAAGATCCGGACGGGGGAGGCCGACCTCGCCGATACGCTCGCGGGGCTTCGAGGGGAGCCGCTGTGGAACGGGCGCGCCGCGGTGATGGGCCTGTGCTACGGCGGCCCTTATGCCATCGTCGGACCCAAACGCCTGGGCTACGACGCGGGCATCTCCTGCCACGGCTCGCAGATGCTCGATTACATCGGAGAGCTCGATGGCCTCGAGCTGCCCGTCTGCATCATCTGGGGCGACGCGGACCATCAGGCGCCGGCCGAGGTGCTGGCCGCCTATCGCGGCGCGGCGGCGCGCATGAAGAACCTGGAACTGCACGTATTCCCGGGCGTGCTCCACGGCTACATGATGCCGGACAACGCGAAGGCGTTTCATCGCGAGACGCGCGAATTCTCCATTGAGCGCGCGCTTGCGATCCTCGAGGGACTCCGCGCCGGCAAAGCGGGCCGGCGCAAGGCGGGGTGATGCGAGGTTCGCCGTGCGGCATGAGCTCCCTCGGCCTGCTTGTCGTGCTCGCGATCGCGATAGCGGCGGGCTATTACGCGTACACCGCGGTCTCGGGTGGGGACGCGGCGCCCGGCTGCAAGGGCGCCTTCACGGCCTGCATGCAGAAATGCCGGCGCACCACGACCGAAGCCCCCGCCGCACAGGCTTGCCAGGAAGGCTGCCAGCGAAACCTCACCGCGTGCGAACGACCGGGTAGGTAAGTGACCGCGGCCCGCTGCTATCCGGTGGGCCGCAGCTCGAATCGCTCGAAGCTCCCGGGAATTTCCGATACCTCGACTCCGGTCACGCTCGCGCCGCGCGGCCCGCGGCGCGCCCAGGCGAGGATTGCGTCCACTGCATCGGTCGCGCCGTCCACCACCGCCTCGACCGTCCCGTCGCGGCGGTTCCTCACCCAGCCGGTGATTCCGAGCCGCTCGGCTTCCTCGCTCATCGAGTAGCGGAATCCCACCCCCTGGACGCGGCCCGAAATTTTCAGGTGCTTCGCCACATGCGCCCGGGAGGCACCGGTTTGATGCCGCGCAGTCGTTTTTTCAATTCGCCCATACCACCGCATCGTCGACCGCGTACAGCTTGCACGCCCCTTGGCCGTCCCTGTTGCAGGTGTCGAGTGCGCGTTTGTGCGGGTCGGTATCTCCGCTTGCCGACGCCCACGCGCCGTTCGGCGCAAGGGCGAACGCCCGGGGGAAGTCCTTGGCGAGAAAGGCCGCGTAACCCGCCTTGCCTTTTTCCCTGACGTAAGGGACCGACTCGAGGTTGTAGAGCGGGGCGAAATCAGTTCGCGGCGGTACCGGCAAGGAGAACGGGTTCGCGTATTGGGGCCGCGTGACTTCGTGGGGAAGGCCGAGCTGCTGCAGGAACCCGGAGACTTCGGGTTGCCAGATCCCCCGGCCCGCCAGCGAAGAGAACATCAGATGGGCGTCCCTGCCGAGCTTGCCGAAGGCGACCAGCCGCGCCCTTGCACCGGCGGAAATGTACGCCGCGTGCATCAGGCGAAAGGTCGTCGGCCCGAAGTAGCTGTCGTTGTCGCCGTAGAACCACAGTGAAGGGACCGTCGTTTCGGCGCCATAGGTGCGGGCGGCGTTCACCAAGTTGGCCGTCCAGGGTCCGCAGGAGTCGTGTCGCAGCCCACCGGCGAAATTGACGAGTCCCTTCACGCCGGGATAGTTGAGCGTGCCGAAGGCGAGCGTCGTCCACCCGCCGTGTGACTGGCCCAGCACCAGGATCTTGTTCCTGTCCGCGTAGGCTTGCGAGGTGACGTAATCGAGGACGGCCCGGACGTCCTCGGCCTGTTCGCGGCCGTTGCTCTCTATGTTGCAGCCCGCGTCGATGTAGTTTCCGGTCGAGTTCGAGAATCCCTGCCGCATCGGCACGACGACGACGTAGCCGCGCTGCAGGAAGTAGCGGGCCGCCATCAGGGGACGATAGCGGCCCTGATGGCGCACATCGCCGGGAGACTTGCCGTGATTGATCACGACGATGGGAAAAGGGCCGTCGCCCGCCGGCTTGAAGACCGTGGTTTCGAGCCTGGCGGTAAAGACGATCCCCTGCTTCGTGACCGTGATGACCGTTTCGTTCAGCGCCGCGTTCAATTCCTCAGCATGCGCGCCGGTCCCGACGAGGAGGGCGAGGGCTCCCGCGCGCAAGGCTCCCATCGTCGCGCGGACCGCGAACGTCGATGAAGTCCAGGGAAATTTCGCCATGAATGGATTTTCCAGTTTGGCGCGATTCGCGTACAGTGTACCGGGCCTATCGAGTGAAAGGAGTCCGACGTGACGCTCACCGCGAACCTGCTCGCCGTATTGACGCTCTCGCTCGCCTCGGCAGCCTCCTGGGGACAGGAGAAAGCCGTCTACCACTTCGACAGCGGTGTCGAGCAGGCGACCAAGGGCTTGCGCAACATCAACAACCATCTCGAAGTCGATCCCAAGGCGAGGCTCATTGCGGTGACCCACGCCGACGGCGTCGATTTCCTGATGGAAGGAGCCAAAGACCGCTTGGGCCCCTTCGACGCGCGCGTGCAGGATCTGATGGGCAAGGGCGTGAAGTTCCAGGTGTGCGAGATCACGCTGCGCAACCGCAAACTGAAGAAGGACCAGTTCATCCTCGGCGTCGAGTTCGTGCCTTCGGGCGTGGTGCAGATCACGCATCTGCAGCAAAAGGAAGGCTACGCCTACCTGAAACCCTGAGCCGGTCAGGAAAACGCTTTCATCGCCTCGGGGCTGCGCAGAGTCACGATGGTCGCCGCGCAGATCGCGATGACCGGAATCAGGATCAGCGTGATGCCCGCGATGGCGCCCAGCCAATTGACCGGGGGCCGTCCTGGGTCGGGCTGTCTGAGAGCGTAAAGCCGCGAAGCCGCGGAAAGTGGCAGCAGCACGACCAGCGCCCAGCAGAAGAGCTCCAGCAGGTATCTTCCCCACGGCTGCAGGCGGATCACGCCGATTCCTCCGGCGAGCCCCAGCACCCAGATCGCCGCGAGCACCACATCGTTCCAAATGCTGTAGGCGAGGTAGCGCCGCTCCAGATCTCCCGCGGTCGCGAGCATCGCGATCAGCGCGGCCCCCAGAACGAGCGCGCCGGCCGAAGTGAGCGTGAAGAACCAGCCGATGAACGCGAGAGAGAGTTCCATTGGTTCAGCGGCGCGGCATTATCGCGGTGAGAATTCCCTGCAGGATCGCGACCGGGGTGGGCGGGCAGCCGGGAACGGCGACATCCACCGGGATCACGTTCGAGACCCGGCCGCAGCTCGCGTAGCTCTCGCCGAAGATTCCTCCCGTGCAACCGCAGTCGCCCATCGCGACCACCAGCTTCGGGTCGGGAGTGGCTTCCCAGGTGCGCTTGAGCGCGGTCTCCATATTGCGCGACACGGGGCCGGTCACCAGGAGCATGTCGGCGTGGCGCGGGCTCGCCACGAACTTGATGCCGAGACCTTCGAGATTGTAGTAGGGGCTGTTCATCGCGTGGATCTCGAGCTCGCAGCCGTTGCACGAGCCGGCATCCACGTGACGGATCGCGAGCGCGCGGCCGAAGTGCTCGAGAATGACCCGCCCGAGCCGCTGCTCGAGCGCTCGCAGTGCAGAGTCCGGAAGCGGGGCGGGCTCGCTGACGATCCCGGTCTTGGCGATTTGTTTCAGCAGTTGGTACATTTCACAAATCCACTCCGCTGTAGCTCAGGTTGAACGACTTGTTGATGAGCGGGAAGTCCGGAACGATGTTCCCGTGCACCGCGTGCTCGAGGAGCGGCCAGTTCTGCCAGGACGGATCGTGCGGATGCAGGCGGTGGATGCGGTTCGCCGCTGCGGTCTCCAGCGCGATCAGCACCTCTCCGCGCCAGCCCTCGACCCAGCCGATGCCGCGCGCGCCCGCTGCAGCCGCCCCGAGCGGCACGCGGATGTCTCCGTCGGGGAGCTGCTGCACGAGCGTCCGTACGAGGCGCATCGATTCGAAGATCTCTTCGAAGCGCACCGCAACGCGCGCGGCGACGTCGCCGCGCGTGTGCGAAGCCGCACGCGGATCGAGCTGCTGCCAGGGCGGGATCGGGTAATCGACGCGCAGGTCGTGCGCGATTCCGCTCGCTCGGGCGGCAAGTCCGGTGAGGCCCATGCGCTCGGCGAGCTCGGGCGTCACCTGCCCGGTCATGATGAAGCGGTCCTGTGCGCCCGCGTGCTCGTCGTAGATCGATTTCAGGCTTGCGACCTCGCGCTCGATTCCCGCCAGGCGCGCGATCAGGGATTCGCCGGCGGCGAGCGGCAGATCCCTCGCGACGCCGCCGGGAACGACAGCGTCCATCAGGTAGCGGTGGCCGAGGAGTTGTGCGTGGGTCCGCAGCAGGTCCTCCTTCAGCCGCCAGAACTGGAAAAACCCGAACGAAAGAGACACGTCGTTCCCGAGATAGCCCAGGTCGCCGAGGTGGTTGGCGATGCGCTCGAGCTCGAGCAGGATGCCGCGCAGTGCAAGCGCCCGGGACGGCGGCTCGGTCCCGGTGGCGCCTTCGACGGCCATCGCGTACGCCCAGGCGTACGCGACCGTGGAGTCGCCGGAGACGCGGCCGGCGAGCTTCGCCCCCTGCTCCAGCGTCATCTGCTCGAAGCGTTTCTCGATGCCCTTGTGCGTGTAGCCGAGCCGTTCCTCCAGCCGCAGGATCTTTTCGCCGACGATCGAGAAACGGAAGTGCCCCGGCTCGATCGTGCCGGCGTGGACCGGACCGACCGGGATCTCGTGCACGCCTTCGCCCTCGACCGGTATGAACGGATAGCGGTCCTGGCCTTGAGCGAGGCGGGCCGCGGCCTCGGCGTTCTTGCGGAGGGGAAACGCGCCTTCGGGCCAGGCTCCGTGGCGCAGCCACTTGCGCCGGTCGGCGTCCGCGGAAGGGATGATTCCGAGCAGGTCGGCCGTGGCGCGCTGCATGCGGTTCGCGCTCGGGTAGATGTCGGCGATTCCGGGATAGTGCGGGTCCTCGCGCGAAAGCGGCACGCTCACCCAGAGCAGGCCCGAGGGGAAGCCGAGCGCGAGGTGCAGCGCGTAGCCGGCGCGGCGCGTGGTCTCGTCGCTGCCCCACAGCGCGACTAGACGCGCCTTGCGCGCCCGGGCCTGCTCGCAGGCGCCGCGCAGCCCGTCCGCCGGGATCGAGGCGCAGAACGCGGGCATCGCGGCGGCAAGCGGCGTGGCGTCGAGTCCCAGATCCTTGAATGCCTTGCTCATGATCAACCGATCAGCGCCGCCGCCTGACGATACCAGCCGACGAGATAGGGTGGAATGTAGAGGCCCAATGCGAGCACGATCGCGAGGTGCGTGAACACGGGCACGAGCGCCGGCCCGCGCGGCAGCCGCTGCGCCGTGGTTTCGCCGAACACCATCGGCTGCACCTTGCCGAAAACGGAAGCGAAGGCGACGACCAGCGCGACCAGCAGGAGAGGCGTCGCCCAGGAGTGCTCGTGCATCGCGGTCGTAAGCACCATGAACTCGCTCGTGAACACGCCGAAAGGCGGAAGCCCGAGGATCGCAAGGCTCCCGAGCGCGAGGCCCCAGCCTATGGTCGGGCTCGTCTGGATCAGCCCGCGGATCGAGTCCATGTTCTGCGTCCCGGCGGCCTGCGAGGCGTGACCGACGGTGAAGAAGATCGCGCTCTTGGTGAGCGAGTGCACGGTCATGTGCAAGAGGCCCGCGAACGCCGCCACCGCTCCGCCCATGCCGAAGGCGAAGGTCATGATGCCCATGTGCTCGGCGGACGAATAGGCGAACATGCGCTTGATATCGCGCTGCCTGGAAAGGAAAAACGCCGCGACGACGACCGAGAGCAGCCCGAAGCCCATCATCAGTCCGCCCGAGAAATTGCGCCCGAGCGCTCCGTCGACGAGCACCTTGCTGCGCACCACCGCGTAAAGCGCGACGTTCAGGAGCAACCCCGAGAGCACCGCCGAGATCGGCGTCGGGCCCTCGGCGTGCGCGTCGGGCAGCCAGTTGTGCAGCGGCACGAGGCCCACCTTGGTGCCGTAGCCGACCAGGAGGAACACGAACGCAAGGGAAAGCACCGTCGGCTCGAGCTGGCCGCGCACCTGGTGGAGATGCGTCCATAGGAGCGCAGTGCCCCCCGCACCGAGCACTTTCTCCGCGGCGAAATAGAGGAGGATCGTGCCGAACAGGGCCTGCGCGAGCCCGACCGAGCACAGGATGAAGTACTTCCACGCCGCCTCGAGGCTCGCGGGGGTGCGGTACAGGCTCACCAGCAGCACGGTCGAGAGTGTCGCGCCCTCCATCGCCACCCACATCACGCCCACGTTGTTCGAGAGCAGGCACAAGAGCATCGTGAAGGTAAACAGCTGGTACATGCTGTGGTAGAGCCGCAGCCGCGCCGCGTTGACTCGGCCGTGGTCCTGCTCGGTGCGCATGTAGGGTCGCGAGAACAGGGCCGTGGTAAACCCGACGAAGGCGGTGAGCGCGACCAGGAAAACGTTGAACGGATCGACGAAAAACTGTTCCTTGAGCAGACCCGCCAGGGCCACGAGAAGCACGTTCGACGGATCGACGATGAATCGCTCGTCCAGCCAGACCAGCGTCCCGCCAGCGATGACTCTGGCCGTGAGCAGCGCGGTGGCGAAGAAGGTGGCGAAGCTCATCGTCGCGTTCAGCTCGGGTGCCCAGCCCCGGTGGCCGGCGAGGGCGAGCAGCAGCGCGCCGAGGAGCGGAACGCCGAGGACGAGCGCGATTTCCACTCAGTCCTCCTTGAGCCTTTCCATATGCCGGATGTCGAGGCTGTCGAAGCGCTCGCGGATATGGAAGAAAAATATTCCGAATATGAAGGTGCCGACCAGCACGTCGAGCGCTACGCCCAGCTCCACCACGAGCGGCATGCCGTAAGTGGCGCTGGTGGCGGCGAAGAAAAGACCGTTTTCCATTGCCAGGAATCCGATGACCTGCGGCACCGCTTTCTGGCGCACGATCATCATGAGGAAGGAAAGCAGCACGCTCGCGAGGGCGATCCCCAGCGTCGAGCGCGTGAGCGTGGTCGCCATCTGCGAAATCGGGGTGGCCAGGGCGAACGCGAATATCACCAGCCCGATCCCGATCAGCATGGTCGTCGGGATATTGATCAGGGTCTCGATGTCCCAGCGCACGAACAGGCGGTCGATCAGGCGGTGCAGCACCCAGGGGATGAGGATCACCTTGAGCAGCACGGTGATGAGGGCCGAGTAATAGAGGTGCGTCTGCCCGGTCGACCAGGCGACGATGGCCGTGGAGGTGGCGAGCGCGGCGCCCTGCCAGGCGAGGAGCTTGATGAGCGTGAGCACGCGCCGCTGCGACAGCATCGCGAACGCGATCAGCAGGAGGAACGCAGCGAGCACGTTGACCAGTTGGCCGAGAAGCGGGATTCCCACGTCAGCCCTTCACCAGGAAATGCGTGAGCATGCCGAGCACGGCGAGAAGGAACGCCGTGGACAGGAACTCCGGCGCGAGAAACAGGCGCAGCTTCGCGAGCAGCGTCTCGATCAGCGCGAGGCCCGCCCCGGCGAGCGCGAGCTTTCCCGCGAGCGCGGCGAACGCGTACGGCAGCGCCGACCAGTCGCCGGCGCCGGCGATTCCCCAGGGCGCGAACAGGGCGATGCCGATGGTCATGTAGGCGAAGAGCTTGATCGCTACCGCCCACTCGATCAGCGCCAGGTGGCGCGCGGAGTACTCGAGGATCAGCGCTTCGTGAACCATGGTGAGCTCGAGATGGGTGGCCGGGTTGTCGATCGGGATGCGGGCGTTTTCCGCGAGGAGCACCATGAGGAAGGCGACCGCCGCGAAGGCGAGGCTCGGGTAGAGAGCGAACTCGCGGTGCGCGAGGGTGTCGACGATGGTGGTGAGCTGGGTCGAGCCGGAGATGAACGCCGCGGTGAACAGCGTCATGAGCATCGCGGGCTCGGCGAGAAAGCCGATCAGCATCTCGCGCCGCGCGCCCAGGCCGCCGAACGCGGTGCCTATGTCCATCGCCGCGAGCGCCGAGAACATGCGCGCGAGGGCGAAAACGCCCACCAGTGCGATGATGTCCGCTGCGGGCGCGAAGGGGAGGCCGGTCGCGAGCACCGGAACGATGCCCGCGGCGAGCCACATGCAGCCGAACAGAATGTACGGCGTCCAGCGGAAAATCGGCGATGCGTCGTGCGCGAACACCGCGTCCTTGTGGAACAGCTTCGCAAGCGTGAAGTACGGCAGCAGAATGGAAGGCGCCGAGCGGTTCTGCAGCCAGGCACGGCACTGGTTCACCCAGCCCGTCAGAAGCGGTGCGGCGAGCACGACGAACACCGACTGCAGGATCTGGAAAGCGATGCCGGGAGCGCTGTTCATCGCACGAACACCAGGAGCGCGATCAGGGTGATGAAGCTGTAGAGCAGGTAGATGCTGATCCGGCCCTGCTGCAAGAGCGCGATCTTCGAGGAGACGAATTCGGCCGCGCGCGCCACGGGCAGGTAGAGCCAATGCCAATGGCGGTCCTCGACCTGTAGCGAATATCTGGGCTCGGCGTCCTCGGGACCGGGCAGCCGGCGGTCCACGCGGTAAATCGGTCCGAACACGTGGCGGATCGGCTGGCCGAAGGCATCCGCGGTGTCCTGCATGCGCGGAGTCTGCTCGGGATAACCGCAGTCCCAGGGATCGGAGAAGCGCAGGCGGCCGTGGTAGAAGCGGCGCACCAGCAGGAAGGCGAGCAGAGTTACGGTTACTATCACGACGAAAAATATCACCGGCGAATAGCTTGCCTGCCCCACCGCCGTGGGCACGAGCCAGAGCCAACCCGAGCCGAGAAGCGCATCGTCGGACAAGCCGTGCCCGGTCAGCGAGACGCCGACACGGTTCAGCATCAGCAGAAAGGAACTCGGGAAGAGCCCGAGCACGAAGCAGCCGGCCGCAAGCCAGGCCATGCCGTAGCGTTCCATCGGCCCGGCGTCGCCGGCGTGGGGCAGAGGCGATCGATTGGCCGGCTCGCGCGGCCGGCCGAGAAAGGCGATTCCGTAGACCTTGACGAAGCACATCGCCGTGAGCGCTCCCGCGAGGGCGAGCGTCGCGGCGAAAAGCGGCAGGAGGCTGCGCACAACGCCGTGCTGAAGGACCGTCGCCTGCAGCGCGGCCTGGAAGGTCAGCCACTCCGATACGAATCCGTTGAGCGGCGGCAGGGCCGAGATGGCGAGCGCGCCGATCAGGAAATAGAACGCGGTCTTCGGCATGCCGCGGATCAGGCCGCCCATGTCGTTGAGATTGCGCATTCCCGTGGAGTGCAGGATCGAGCCCGCGCCGAGAAACAGGAGGCCCTTGAACACGGCGTGGTTGAGCGTGTGGTAGAGCGCGGCGATCAGGCCGAGCACGCCGGCCGCCGGATGGCCGAAGCCGATGAAGACCATGGCCATGCCGAGTCCGAGCAGGATGATGCCGATGTTCTCGACCGAGTGATAGGCGAGCAGGCGCTTCAAGTCGTGCTGCACCAGGGCGTAGAGCACGCCGAAGAGCGTCGTGCCCGCGCCGACGACGAGCACGACCATGCCCCATTCCCAGCGGACATTGCCGCTCATTCCGCCAATGAGGTCGAAGATCACCCTGACCATGCCGTAGATCGCCGTCTTGATCATGATGCCGCTCATCAGGGCCGACACCGGCGAGGGCGCGGCCGGGTGCGCCTCCGGCAGCCAGGCGTGAAGGGGAATCATCCCCGCCTTGGCGCCGAAACCGAAAAACGCGAGCACGAACGCCACGTTCGCCCACGCGGGCTGCAGCTGGGCGGCGCGCAGCGCGTCGAAACTGTAGTCGCCGCGGCCCCCGTGCAGGACGCCGAAGCACAGCAAGATCGCGATCGCTCCAAGATGCGCGATCAGAAGATACAGGAACCCCGCGCGACGGATCGCCGGCAGCTGGTGGTCGGTGATGACCAGGAAATACGAGGACAGCGCCATCGTTTCCCAGGCCACCATGAAGAGATACGCGTCGTCGGCGAGCAACACGAAGGCCATGCTCGCGAGGAACACGTGGTACTGGAGGCAGATGAGGATGAGCCGTCCCGAGGGCTCTTCGCGGAAGTAGCCGGCGGCGTATATGGAAATGCCGGCCGAGACCGAGCCGAGCAGCATCAGGAAGAATCCCGCGAGAGGGTCGATGCGCAGGTGGAATGGGAGATCGGGCAGCCCGAGCGGCAGCGTCATGGTCTGCGGGGGGAGCCACACTGACTGGAGGCCCAATGCCGCGAGCACGACGCCGGCCGCCGCGCCCAGCGGAAAGGCGAACCGCCTGGCGAAGCCGGCGTTCCCGGCCGGAATCAGTCCTGCGACCGCCGCGACAAGCCAGGCCACCGCGACGAGCAACGAGCCTACTAGCGGCGACGACAGGACGTCCATCCCTACTTCACCTTCATCCCCGGTTGTGCGCCGCTGTCGGGAGAAAGAAGGAACAGACCCGGCCCGTCCCCGGAAGCGGCGAGCACCATGCCTTCGGAAATGCCGAACTTCATCCTGCGCGGCGCGAGATTCGCCACCATCACCGTGAGCCGGCCTTCGAGCTTCGCAGGATCGTATGCCGACTTGATGCCCGCGAACACCGTGCGCGTCCCGTCGCCGATGTCGAGCGTGAGCTTCAAGAGCTTGTCGGCGCCGTCGACGTGCTCGGCTTTGACGATTTTCGCGATGCGCAGATCGATCTTGGAAAAATCGTCGATGGAGATCGTTCCATCTGTCGATGGAGTTTGAGGTGTGGTCATCGCGGATTTCTCCGATGGCGGTTCGAACAGCGCGTCGAGCTGTTTTTCGTCGACGCGGATCATGAGGTGTTGATATGGTCTGATCTTGTCCGGCAGTGGTTCAGCATCAGACCATGAGAAAGGCCGATTGAGCGCGAACAGGTCTTTCGCGATGCGGTGCGCTAAATGAGGCAGGACGGGCGCAAGTAGTACCGATAACAACTTGAAGCCGTGCAGCGCACGCGAGCAAACGTCCTGCAGTTCAGCTTGCTTGGACGGGTCTCTTGCCAGAACCCAGGGTTGTCGGGCATCGAATGCCTTATTGATGCGGTCGGCAACGGCCATTGCGTCGCGTACTGCCTTGCCAAATTCGCGCGACTCGTAGCTTTCCCGCGCAAGAAAGGCCGAAGCACGCGCCCCTTCGACCAGCGGTCTTGTGTCTCCGATGAATTTCGTTTCTCCATCGAAGTGCTTGGTGATCAGAGTTGCTGCCCGACTCGCGATATTGATGTACTTCCCGATGAGGTCGCTATTGATTCGCGCGATGAAGTCATCGGAATTGAAATCAAGGTCCTCGACGTTGGCATTGAGTTTCGCGGCGATGTAATAGCGCAGCCATTCCGGATTCATCCCGAGCTCGAGGTAGCGCAGCGGGTCGATGCCCGTCCCGCGCGATTTCGACATCTTGTCGCCCGATACCGTGATGAAACCGTGCACGTTGACCTGGTCGGGTATCTTGTAGCCGGAGAATTTCAGCATCGCCGGCCAGAACAAGGTGTGGAAGTAGATGATGTCCTTGCCGATGAAGTGGATCATCTCGGTGCCCTCTGCGGCAAGGAACTCGGCGAAGCTGCGCGTTTCGCCTTTCGCCTTCGCCTTTCCCGAGTCGAAGTAGTTTTTCAGAGAGGCAAGGTATCCGATTGGCGCATCCAGCCAGACGTAGAGGTATTTCTCTTCCTTGATATCGGGAATCCTGATTCCGAAATACGGCGGGTCGCGCGAGATGTCCCAGTCGGCGAGCGTTCTATCGCCCTTGCCCTCGAGCCACTCTTTCGCCTTGTTCGCCACTTGTGGCTGGAGCCGGCCCGACTGGTCGGTCCACTTGCGCAGGAATTCCTTGCATTTCGGATCGGAGAGCTTGAAGAAGTAGTGCTCCGAAGACTTCAGTACCGGCTTCGCACCGGAGAGGGTCGAATACGGATTCTTCAGCTTCGTGGGCGAATAGACGGTGCCGCAATTTTCGCAGGCGTCTCCGTACTGATCCTTCGCGCCGCAGTTCGGGCACTCGCCCTTGATGTAGCGGTCGGCGAGGAACATGCCTTTCACCGGATCGAAGAGCTGCGCTATCGGTTCCTTGTAGACGAGTCCCGCCTCGTCGAGCTTGCGGTAGATGTCTTGCGAGAGCTCGGTATTTTCTTTCGAGTGGGTCGAGTGCCAGTTGTCGAACTCGATGTGGAAGCCGTCGAGGTATTGCTTGCGTCCCTTGGCGATTTCAGCGATGAATTGCTCCGGCGACTTCCCCGCTTTTTCGGCAGCGAGCATGATCGGGGCCCCGTGCGCGTCGTCGGCACCGATGAAGTGCACCTCGTGGCCCTGCATGCGCTGGAACCGCACCCAGATGTCTGCCTGGATGTATTCCATGACGTGGCCGATGTGGAACGGGCCGTTCGCGTAAGGCAGGGCGGTGGTGACGAACAGCCGGCGGCGCATGCTGACTTTCAAAAGCCGTCATTCTATCGCCTCGCGCCTGAGTCGGGCGCGCTGCGGGTCCGGGTTCAGACCAGAGCGATCACCGTCGCGATGACGACCGCCGCCCCGACGGTGGCGGCCATGATCACGTTCTCGCGCTGCCCCCAAGGCCGCTCGCCGGGGCGCAGGGCCCGGTCGCGCGAGATCGCCGTCCCCGAAATGGATTTCGTCGAAATGAACTCCGTCGTGCCGTCCGCGCCGATCTGACGCATCAGGCGCTGGGTCGCTTCCTGCGAATCGAACGCGCGCGAGATGCCCTTGGTCGGGGAGGGCGCCGGCGCGTCCTCTTCGCCCGATTCCCCTCCCGGATTCTGCACAACCGGGGCGGCCGCCGCGCTCTGCGGCGCCACCGGAATCGGCGGGCGGGTCGATAAGAGTGCGGGGCTCGCGCCCTGCTGGCCCCCTTCCATCTGCTGCCTGCACTCGCGCAGGTCGTTCGCAAAATCGGCTGCGCTCTGGTAGCGCGCCTCCGGTGCCTTGGCGAGCACCTTGGCGATGATGTAGTCGAGCATCACCGGCACTTGCTGATTGGCCGCGCTGGGCGGCGCGGGGTCGTGGTTGGTGATCTGATACATCAAGGCGCTCAGGCCTTCTCCGTTGAAGGGGGTGGTCCCGGTGAGGCACTCGTAGAGGATCACCCCAAGGGAAAAGATGTCCGAGCGGTGATCGGCGCGCTTTCCCACGACCTGCTCGGGCGAAATGTACTTGGGTGAACCCATGATCACGCCGGTCTGGGTGCGCGTTTCGCTCGAGCGCATGCGGGCGATGCCGAAGTCGGCGATTTTCGCCCGCCCTTCCGGCGTGATCATGATGTTTGCGGGCTTGATGTCCCGATGCACAACCTGGTGCTGGTGTGCGTAGGCAAGGCCCTCTCCGACCTGAGCGGCGATGTCGACCGCCTGCACGACCGGCAGCGATTGCCCCTGGGCGAGCATGTCCCGCAGCTCGCGGCCCTCGATGTACTCCATGGCCATGTACACGAGGTGCCCGCTCTTTCCGATGTCGTAGATGATGATGATGTTCGGATGGTTGAGGCTGCCCGCCGCCTTGGCCTCGGTGTAGAAGCGCGCCTCGTACTCCGCCATGCCCTCGTGCCCGGCCTCCTCCGTGTTGATGGTCTTGATCGCCAGGATGCGGTTGAGCATGGGATCGTTCGCGCGATACACCACTCCCATCGCGCCTTTGCCCAGTTCGGCGACGATCTCGTAGCGGCCCAGCAGCCAGGGTTCAGTCATCGTCTGGCTATCTCTTCGGTTTCACGCTGCGGAATGCGGGACCCCAGATCGGGTGTCCGGTCTCGTCGTCGCGGAGGTCGAATGAGGAATCGACCTCCAGCGCCATTCGGAATTCGTCGCGGCACTGCTGAATCCGGCCCGAGGCGCAATGGATGAAAGCAAGATATTTGTGGGCTCTCATCCGGTTGGACGTGCCGCGCAGCCCGGAGTCGAGGCTCAGCTGCAGCAGCTTCGCGGCGTAAGCGTGCTCGCCGTCCTCGTAGGCTCTTATTCCGAATTCAAGTTCCGTCTCGCCCTTGCTCGAGAACGTCCCGCATCCGGACATCACCAGGCAAACGAGCAATGACGCGAGTGCGCGATAAGCGGCCATAGCCCCCTTAGCGGCGGAATCGGTGGCTGATGCTGAGCTCCGTGCCCGGCTTCAGTTCGACTGTCTGGACGTGGGCCGGATACGACCCGTTCCGCAACTCTACCCGATGCCTGCCCGGCCTGAGAGGGATAGTTCGCAGGGGCGGACTGACCCCTAGTCTCGTTCCGTCCACGAAGACCTCGGCCCAGGGCAGGGCAACGATATTGAGCGTGGCATCGCGTGGGGGGGCGGGGACTGCTGCGGCGACCTCCGGTTCGCCGGGCGCGGGCGGCGAAGTCACTTCCTTGAGCGCCGCCCCGGTTTCTTTCACTCTCGCCGTTTGCACTGGCGCGCCGGCTTTGGGAGCCACGACTGCGTCCCTGCGCGCCGTGGTCGGGTCCCTGGCTTGCGGCGGAGCCTTCGGCTCCTGCACCTTCGGAAGCGCGGATTCAGGTGCCGCGACTTTGCCCGGCTCGACCCGGGGCGCTGCCGCCGGCGGAGCGACCGATACCACGGTTCTCACCTCGCCGTCCGAGCTTCGGTGGCTGCGCGCGATGACTCCGGTCCCGACGATCAGAGTGAACGCGAGCGGTGCGGCAACCAGCAACTTGCCGTTGACCGCCAGCGTGTCTGGCCAGGTCCTCACCCGCAACTTCAGGAATTTGGGGATGTGCAGGCTCGGAAGACGCAGGGTCGGTTTCGGTGCAGGCGCGGGGACCGTGCGCCGCAGATTGCTCGGCGCCGAGCTGATCGCGTAGACTTCGTGCTCGCGCACGTGTTTGTCGGTCTTGGCTCCCTCGTAGTGAAACAATTTCGCGTAGTCCTCGGACAGGCGCGCCATCACGTCGTAATAGGAGCGCGAAACGAGGATCTGGCCCGGCTCGGCGAAGCTCATGACGCGCTGCGCGACGTTGATCCCGTCGCCGATGATGTTGGGCTGGCCGTTGATGTCCTTGACGAGCCTCACGGGTCCGAGGTTGACGCCGACCCGAATCTGAAGCTGCGGGCCGCTGGTGACGTCCTGGCCGGCAACGGCATCGCGCAAGCTCATTCCCGCGAAAAGGGTGTCTTCCGGGTCCCCGAGAAAGCTCACCGCCGCGCCGTCCCCGGTGTCGAGGATGATGCGGTCGTCGGTAGCGACGCCGGCGATCGCCTCGGTGAGGACGGCGTTGAAGCGTTCCTTCAGCGTAATTTGCTCGGCGACCGAGCGCTGCGAGTACTCGACGATGTCGAGAAAGAGCACGCTGCAGATGAATGTTCGATTGGTATGCTCCGCCATCTTTGTCCGCCGCAGTCTGGCTGCCGGGCTACTCCGCACGTGCGCGGCCCGTGTTCCCTTGGAGTTCCATTCTACCGCGGCAGGGCCCGGCAGGCACCGGAAAGTTGCTAGAATATCAACCCATTGCTAGAGCCGGTAGCTTCCGTCCGAGCGAATCGCGTGAATCACCATGTCAGTCACCCAGGAACAAGTTCACGGTGCGCTCAAGGAAGTCCTTGACCCGAACACCGGCAAGGATTTTCTCGCGACCAAGTCTGCGAGAAACATCAAAGTGGAAGGCGGCAGCGTCTCGCTCGAGATCGAGCTCGGCTATCCCGCCAAGACACAGCTCGATCCGATCCGCAAACTCGTCGCAGGAAAGCTCCGCCGCGTACCGGGCGTGAGCGCCGTGAACGTCAGTGTCACGAGCAAGATCGTTTCCCACACGGTGCAGCGGGGGGTCAAGCTGATTCCGGGGGTGAAGAACATCGTCGCGGTCGCCTCCGGCAAGGGCGGAGTGGGGAAATCGACCACGGCCGTGAATCTGGCGCTTGCGCTCGTGGCGGAGGGAGCGAGCGTCGGGGTGCTCGATGCCGATATCTATGGACCTTCGCAGCCGATGATGCTCGGCATCGCCGGTCGGCCCGAGTCCAGGGACGGCAAGACGCTCGAGCCGATGATGGGCCACGGCGTCCAGGCGATCTCGATCGGCTTTCTCATCGACATCGATACCCCCATGGTTTGGCGCGGGCCGATGGTGACGCAGGCTCTCGAGCAGCTTCTCAAGGATACGCGCTGGAAGGACGTCGATTACCTGATCGTCGACATGCCGCCCGGAACCGGAGATATCCAGCTCACCCTCGCCCAGAAAGTGCCGGTCACCGGGGTGGTGATCGTCACCACGCCTCAGGACATCGCGCTCATCGACGCCCGCAAGGGACTCAAGATGTTCGAGAAAGTCGGCATTCCCATCCTCGGAATCGTGGAGAACATGAGCACCCACATCTGCTCACAATGCGGCCACGAGGAGCACATCTTCGGGCAGGGCGGGGCCGAGCGCATGTGCAGGGAGTACGGCACCGAGCTGCTCGGCTCGCTCCCGCTCGACATCGCAATCCGCGAGCAGGCGGATTCGGGCAAGCCGACCGTGGTAGCCGACCCGGAGGGCCGCGCGGCGGAGATCTACAGGGGGATAGGGCGCAGGCTTGCGGTCAAGATCGCGGAATCCGCCAGGGACATGACCTCGAAGTTTCCGAACATCGTCGTGTCCAAAAACACCTGAGGGGCTTCTCGCCGATGAGCATCAAGTCGGACAAGTGGATCCGCCGAATGGCGGCCGAGCGCCGCATGATCGAGCCGTTCGAGCCGGGGCAAGTGAAGGAGCTCAAGGGCCAGCGCATCGTTTCCTACGGCACCTCGAGCTACGGTTACGACATCCGTTGCTCGAACGAATTCAAGCTGTTCACTAATCTCAACTCGACCATCGTCGACCCCAAGAATTTCGACGACAAGTCCTTCGTGGACGTCAAAGGCGACTCCTGCATCATCCCGCCCAACTCCTTCGCCCTGGCGCGAACCGTCGAGTACTTCCGCATCCCGCGGAACGTGCTCACCATCTGCCTGGGGAAATCGACCTACGCCCGCTGCGGGATCATCGTCAACGTCACGCCGCTTGAGCCCGAATGGGAGGGGCACGTCACGCTGGAATTCTCCAACACCACGCCGCTGCCCGCAAAAATCTACGCGAACGAAGGCGTGGCCCAGGTCATCTTCATCGAATCCGACGAGGTCTGCGAGACCTCCTACAAGGACCGCGGCGGGAAATACCAGGGACAGAAAGGCGTCACACTGCCCAAGATCTGAAACTCTCCCCACTCCCTATTGCGTTTCAGGTTCGTCCGGCCTACCATTAGTTGTGGTCTCACCGCGGCGGAGCGGGCCGCCGGCGCGCGCGGGAGGCGCGCGGAATGCCGAAAATTCGGCTTGATTTCGGAAGCGCAAACCCTATAATCGCCCCCATACGGGCTCCGGTTCGGTTGTCTGCAAAGCGGACGGTCAAACCCGGGCCCGATGCTTTTGGAGATCGGATTTTGACTGCAAACCACCCGCAAAGGAGGTCATCATGACAAGCAAGAGAGAGCACTGCGGCTCGCAGGATTTTTTCGCACTCGACATTCCCGTAACCTAGGTTCGTCCTGGAGACCCAAACGATGCAGATGCGCGCCGGCGTAGCTAAAAAGACCATCCGATCCATCCGACAGCAGGCATTCGAAGCAACCCACCTCTTCGACTCGCACCCCGAGTCGAGCCTGGATTTCGAGAAAGTCCGGGCGGCAGTCAAAGACGGCTATGACAAGCCGTTCCTCCTGATCGATTCCGCCATCGTCCGCGAGAAGACTAGGCGCTTCACGGCGGCGATGCCGCGCGTGCTGCCGCACTACGCAGTCAAGGCCAACCCCGATCCCCGCATCCTCAAGCTCATGCTCGAGGAAGGCGCCGGGTTCGAGGTCGCTTCCGTCGCCGAGCTGGACCTCTTGGTCGCCTTGGGCGCCCCCGCAGCCGATGTTTTCTACTCCAACCCGGTGAAATCGCGCGACCAGATCGCCTACGCCGCCTCTAGGGGCGTCTACTGGTACGTGATCGACTCGGTCGAGGAGCTGAAGAAAATCCAATCGATCAAGGCGGACGCCAAGCTGTACCTGCGGGTCGACACTCCCAATATCGGCAGCGACTGGCCCCTTGCCGGCAAGTTCGGCGCCCACGCCTCCGAGGTGCGCGACATCGTCGTAAACGCGGCGCGGCTCAAGATCGACCTCGCGGGCGTGGCCTTTCACGTGGGCTCGCAATGCCGCAACCCCGAAAACTGGCGCGTCGGCATCGAAAAATCGCGCGCGGTTTTCGACCAGATGCTAAAGGCAGGCCTCAAGCCGCGGCTTCTGAACATCGGCGGCGGTTTCCCGGTGAGGCACGTCAAGCCTATTCCCGCGATCGAGGTGATCGGCGAGGTCGTGAACCGGGCGCTGGACGCTTTTCCCGCTTCGGTGAGGGTAATCGCCGAGCCGGGCCGGTTCCTGGTCTCCGACGCCGGCTATTTCGTCTGCCGCATCATGGGGACGGCGACCCGCGCGAACAAGCGGTGGATGCATCTGGACGCCGGGCTCTTCGGGGGCATCATCGAGACGGCCGAAGGGCTTAAGTACAAGATCCGCACCGACCGCGCCGGACCGGACATTCCGTGGAACGTTGCGGGACCCACCTGCGATTCGATCGACGTGGTGATGCGCGACGAGCCGCTCCCTTCCGATCTTCAGGAGGGCGACTATATTTACCTCAGGAACGCCGGCGCCTACACCACGGCGTACGCGAGCGGCTTTAACGGGTTCCCGCTTCCAGAGATCCGCGTGATCTGACGCCCGGGGCGCGCAGCAAAGAGCGGGCCGCGAGCCGGGGCTCGGGAGGCGCCCGCCAGAACAGCACGCCCTTCGCGGCGGCCTGAGAGGAGCGGTGGACACGAGTTTATCGCAAGCGAGCATCTTGATCGTCGATGATGACTCGAAGAGTCTCCTAGCCCTGCAAGAACTCCTGCAAAGCGTGACGCGAAGAGTCGTTCTTGCACATTCGGGCGAGGAAGCGCTGCGATGCGTCTTGAAAGAGGACTTCGCCGCCATCCTCCTCGATGCGCGCATGCCGGGAGTGGATGGATTCGAGACCGCCAGATTGATCAGGGAACGCGAACGATCGCGGCACACGCCGATCATCTTCCTGACGGGCGCGTACGAAGACGTGCACTCGGTGTTTCGCGGGTACGAGGCGGGGGCCGTCGACTACATCGTCAAGCCGCTGGTTCCGGAAATTCTGAAATCCAAGTTGTCGGTTTTCGTTGAGCTCTACAACAAGAATGCGGTGTTGATTCGTGAGATAGCCGAACGCAAACGGGCCGAAGAGCACTCGAGGAAATCGGAGGAGAATTTGCGTGCGCTGTCGCGTCATTTGCAATCCGTGCGCGAGGAGGAATGGACGCGGATCGCGCGCGAGATCCACGACGAACTCGGCCAATTGCTGACGGGGCTGAAAATGGATTTGACCTGGGTGGCGAACAGGCTGCCCGGTGATCAGCGGGCGCTCGCCGAGAAGACGAAATCGATGTCCGGATTGATCGACGACACCATACAGTCCGTGCGCAAGATCGCCTCGCGACTGCGGCCGGAGGCGCTCGACCAGCTGGGGCTGACCGCCGCTATCGAATGGCACGCGGGGGATTTTCGCAAGCGCACCGGCATCCGCTGCAAGCTCTCCCTTCCTTCCGACCCGCCGATGCTCGATCGCGAACGATCGACTGCGGCATTCCGTATTTTTCAGGAGTTGCTGACGAACGTCGCGCGGCACGCGAACGCGACCAGAATCGATGTCGCGATGCAGGTCGAATTCGGCGCTCTCGTGTTGACGGTAGAAGACAACGGCAAAGGCATCGCGGAGTCCGCGATCGACGATCCGAGATCGCTGGGGCTTTTGGGAATGCGGGAGCGTGTCCTTCCGTTTGGCGGGACTATTGAGATCGCCCGTGCTCAGCTTAGGGGGACCAAGGTGAGGGTGTCCATCCCCCTCGGCTTGAAGTAGAATTTTACCCACACCCTGCGGCGACCCAATGCCGCAACCCAATTGTTCTGGGGAATCGCTCCGGCGGAGGTTACGCCATGAGAATTCTAATCGCGGACGACCACGCGGTCGTCCGGCGTGGCCTGAAAGAGATCCTGGCTTCGGAGCACGACATGGAAGTGGTCGGTGAGGCCACGAACGGCGATGAAGCGCTCGAGCTCGTTCGCAAGCTCGACTGGGACGTCGCCGTTCTCGACTTCTCCATGCCCGGCCGAGGCGGGGTGGAGCTGATCAAGGAAATAAAACTCCTGCACCCGGGTCGTCCTGTCCTCGTTCTGAGCATGTTCCCTGAAGAGGCGCATGCCGCGCAGGTGTTCAAAGCCGGAGGCTCCGGCTACATCAACAAGGAAAGCGCGGGCGAGGAATTGACGGCCGCCATCCGAAAAGTGGCAAACGGGGGCAAGTATGTCAGTGCGAGCTTTGCCGAGAAGCTGGCGACCGACCTTGCTCCCGACGCCGAAAAACCTCTTTATGAGTCTCTTTCCGACCGCGAGTACCGGGTGATGTGGCTGCTTGCGTCGGGCAAGCAGATCAACCAGATCGCGGCGGAAATGTTCCTGAGCCCCAGCACCGTCAGCACCTACCGGGCGCGCATTCTCAAGAAACTGAAACTGACGGACAACGCTGCCCTTGTACGTTACGCCGTCAAACAACAGCTCATTTAGCGCAAACGCCCGCTCGGTGCGACCGCGCCTGTCGGGCGATTCGATCCGAACGAGCCACGCGATTGCGTGGCTATACGGCTACATGCAGTCACCGATTCACCACAGGAAGATCAGGCCTTCGCGATACTGAGCGGAAGGGCAGCCCAGTAACTGGAGAAAGCATCGGACATCTGACGCACTATCATGATTTTATATCTGGATATCATGGTGTATCTGGATATCATGGTCATCTCCTGCCCAGGATCGTGAGAGTCCTTATCGCAGTCGGGCCAGCCAGAGTTAGAGAGCGAATCTCGCGAAGGCACCAAGAAAAGACTACGAAGCGAAGCAGTGCGATTCCGAACGCACGTGAGAGGTCGAAAATGACAAATCTGCAATTTATCCCGGACGTACTGGACCGCAAAGGCCTCTTGAGCGCCCTGCGGGCGTTCAAAAAGGGCGATTTCTCGGTTCGCCTCCCCATGGATCTGATAGGGATCGACGGAGAAATCGCACAGGCGTTCAACGACGTCGTCGAAATAAACGAGAAGGTGACCGACGAGTTCGCGCGTATCCGGGACGAGGTCGGAAGGGAAGGGCAGATCAATCAACGCGTCCGGCTGCCCGCCGCGACAGGGTCGTGGGCCGATTGCGTTGACTCGGTGAACGCGCTGATCGGAGATCTCGTCCGGCCGACCTCGGAGATGGCACGGGTCATCGAATCGGTCGCGAAGGGGGATCTTTCCCAGCGGATGCTGCCGGAGATCGACGGCAGGCCGTTGCGGGGTGAATTCCTGCGGATAGGAAAAGTCGTCAACACGATGGTGGATCAGCTCGGCGGGTTTGCCTCGGAAGTGTCGCGGGTGGCGCGCGAGGTGGGCAGCGACGGCAAGCTCGGGGGCCAGGCGCAGGTGCCCGGAGTGGCCGGGACCTGGAAGGACCTTACCGACAACGTCAACTCGATGGCGGCGAACCTCACCGGCCAGGTGCGCAACATCGCGGAGGTGACGACCGCGGTCGCGAAGGGCGATCTCTCGAAGAAGATCACGGTGGACGTGAAGGGGGAGATCCTGGAGCTGAAGAGCAC
>JACXTT010001249.1_pt1 | contig 42896 bp, 38 predicted proteins | sample 9270951 | NCBI WGS metagenome assembly JACXTT01 (sample SAMN15532306, study PRJNA645909) | rock metagenome | isolation source: weathered quartz diorite | place: Puerto Rico | collected 2017-06-21
AACTAAAAGCCTATATTATATGTATCGAATGTCATATTGATAATTAGAATAAACAGTATTTGAAAAGCAAACAAAAATCCGTACCTTTGCGCCCGATTTGGCGATGTTGCCAGATTCGTTATTTAAATTCATGAACCCATTTATTGATCTGGGAATCCGTCATGATATTGTTAATGCCATCTCTGAGTTAGGATTTGAAAATCCTACGCCAATCCAGGAACAGTCAATTCCGGTATTGTTAACAGGCAGCAACGATTTTGTCGGATTAGCCCAAACCGGGACCGGTAAAACTGCTGCCTTTGGACTGCCATTATTAGAACTTCTGGACTTCGAAGAAAATTATCCGCAGGCGCTTGTATTGTGCCCAACACGCGAACTTTGTTTACAAATTACCAACGACATTAAGAACTATTCCAAAAAAATGGGAAATGTTCAGGTTGTTGCCGTTTATGGTGGTGCCAGCATTTCTGACCAGTTGCGCCAAATCAGGCGCGGTGTGCAGATCGTTGTTGCTACCCCAGGCCGTATGCTTGACATCATCAACCGCAAAGCGATTGATTTTAGCAAGGTGAAATTTGTAGTATTGGACGAGGCTGATGAGATGCTCAACATGGGCTTCCAGGAAGACATTGACAGTATCTTATCCACCACACCCGAAGAAAAGAAAACATGGCTGTTTTCGGCCACTATGCCTGCTGAAGTTCGCCGGATCGCGAAGAAATACATGAAAGATCCGTTTGAGCTTACCATGGGCGAAAAAAATACCGGTAATGCTAACATTGAGCACGAGTACTACATTGTACGTGCCCGTGATAAGTATGCCGCGTTTAAACGTATAGTTGATTTTAATCCCGATATTTTTGGTATCGTATTTTGCCGTACCAAAATTGAGACCCAGGATATTGCTGAAGCTTTAATAAAAGACGGTTACAATGCCGACTCACTGCACGGCGACCTTTCGCAGCAGCAGCGCGATAAAGTGATGAAGCGTTACCGCGAACGCAACCTGCAGCTTTTGATAGCTACCGACGTTGCCGCACGTGGTATCGACGTAAACGATGTTACCCACGTTATCAACTATTCATTACCGGATGAGGTTGAAAATTACACGCACCGCAGCGGACGTACCGCCCGTGCAGGTAAAACAGGGGTTTCTATCTCTATCATCAACGCAAAGGAACTTGGTAAAATACGCCAGATCGAGCGCGGCTTAGGCAAGCGTTTTGTTAAGGTTGAAATACCAACAGGATTTGATGTTTGCGAAAAGCAATTGTTTTCAATCGTTCATAAAGTGCACAATGTGCAGGTGAATGAGCAGCAGATTGAGCAATACATTCCGCGTATAATGGAAGAGTTTAAGGATATGAGCAAAGAGGAGTTTATAAAACGCTTTGCATCCATTGAATTTAACCGCTTTTTAGATTATTATAAAAATGCGCCTGATTTGAACGCGCCAATTGAAGAAGGACGTCGCTTTGAAAGGGACGAGCGTTCATCAGATCGTGGTGGCAGTGGTGGTAAATCAGAATTTACCCGCCTGTTTATAAATCTTGGTTCAGTTGATGAATTTAACCGCGGCGATTTGCTGGGTTATATCTGCAACCAAACCAAAATAAGCGGCCGCACTGTTGGTAAGATCGATGTTAAAGGTGTTTACTCGTTTTTTGAAGTACAACACACTGACGTTGATAAGGTAACGGCAGCATTTAAAGATGCAGATTTCAAAGGTCGCCCTGTTCGTATAGAAATTTCAGGTGAAGGCACCAGCGACAATCGCAGCAGCGGAGGTGGTTACCCACGTCGTGAAGGCGGTTACAACCGTGAGAGAAGCGGCGGCGGCGAAAGGCGCGAAGGCGGCAATAACCGCGAACGTAACGGCTCTGCCGGTGGTTTCCGTGACTTTTCGGGCAAACGCCGCGAGGATCGCCCCGAACGACGCAGAAGATTTTAGTAATTTAAGTTTAGTTTTAGTTTAGTTAGTTTGCAAACCCCTTCCCACCCGGTTGGGGTTTTTGCATTTGATGATTTTTGGGGTAACGGTAATAACGACTATTGGCCAATGACCAAATTATCGGCTATACTCCATAGCCACAGAATCCGGCCCCATTAACTTAAGGTAATGGTCATCCAGTTTTTGAATCACAAAAATGGTGTATGGCTGGTTTCCCTGGAACGAGGTAAAGATGGTATCGCCTTTTATAAAATAATCTTCGGTAATGGCATTACCATCATCCATCATAAATCCTTTGTCGCTGATTTTGAGTTTGCCCAAACCGTCTTTTGAGTGCCAGTTTCCCTGGATTTTATGCTTCACTGGATTGGAGCACGCGGCAGCTATAAGTATAAAAAATGAAAAATAGGTAAGGGTAAAGTTTTTCATGAATCGCGCTAAAACAAAAACACCCGTTTAAAAAACGGGTGTTTCATTTTAATTAATCTTCTTTTTCCATTTTCATCTTCATCTTGCTGGCATCCATCAGATGAGATTTGGTTACATAAACCCTATGTCCCATTTTATTCACATAGAAGTATTTGGAATCTTTATTAATATAAACGGTTTCGCCATGCGGGCCGCATTTACCTTCGTACTTTTTGTCGGTAATTGTCGCAGCGCCTTTGGCCGCTACTTCAGATGTTTTGTGGCCAACGGTCTTAGCCGCGTCTTCGGTTTTTTCGCCAACTGTTTTGGCAGTACTGGTGGTTGCATGGCCCACTTTTTTAGCGGTGTGGCTCATTTTGTGGCCAATCGTTGTATCCTGGCCCATTGGTTTTGCCTGGCTCTGCGTGAAGGTGAAAACACCGGCAGCCACTACAGCAAGTTTTAACAAATTTTTCATAACTGATTAATTTTTAAGTTGTGAAAGTATTAACTCAATTGGTCGGCCAATTGTTTCATTTTTGTTACAGGCGATTGTTTCCGGTATAAAATATCATACACCGCATTACATATTGGCATAAAAACTTTGTATTGTTTATTTACCTGGTGCAGGCAGTTTACGGCGTAGTATCCTTCGGCTACCATATTCATTTCCAATTGCGCCGATTTTACGGTGTAACCCTTCCCGATCATATTGCCAAAAGTGCGGTTTCGGCTAAATTGTGAGTATGCAGTAACCAGCAGGTCGCCCAGGTAGGCCGATTCTTTAATGTCGCGGTCAATAGGGTGCACGGCTGCAACAAAACGCTCGAGTTCGCGAATGGCATTTGAAATTAATACGGCCTGGAAATTGTCGCCATAACCTACGCCATGGCAAATGCCGCTGGCAATAGCATAAATATTTTTTAAAACGGCGCCATACTCGGTACCGTAAATATCATCTGATACAATCGTTTTAATATAGCGTGTACTAATCATTCCCGCAAAAGTGGCAGCCAGTTCCGTATCCAGTGATGCGATGGTGAGGTAAGATAATTTTTCAAGGGCTACCTCTTCAGCATGGCACGGCCCGCTTATGACCACAATGTTTTCAAATGGTACGCCATAGTTTTGGTTCATAAACTCGCCGATGATCAGGTTTTCATCAGGCACGATACCTTTTATGGCCGAGATAATTTTTTTTCCGGCAAGGTCTGCAGCCGTTATGTCCATTAAAGCGTCTTTCAAAAAAGCCGCAGGTACGTTCAAAAGAATGAAATCCGACCGGTGAATCACTGATTTCAAATCCGTTGAAATATTTGCCGCCGGAACATTGATCTCAACCGAACTCAAATAATTTGGATTGTGCCTGAATTTGTGGATATGCTCAACAGAGCTTGCACAGCGCATCCACCAGAAGATTTCCTTTTCGGTGGTGTTATCAGCGAGCATTTTGATATTGGCTGTAGCCCAGCTGCCGCCGCCTATTACAGCGATTTTGGTCGGTTGTTTATGCATTAACAAATAAAAATGTCCTGCCAGGTGTATTTGGCAGGACAAATTTAGTTATAAAAGCTAATAGTTGATGGTTCATAGTTCATGGAATATCCAACCATGAACCATCAACTATCAACTATGAACCTTTTTCTACTTACCGTCCCCTACAAATAGCTTGCTCTTATCTACTTTTTCAACAGCCATATTATCATTCAATAACTTCGAAATAGTGGCAAATGGCGCCGAAACTACTTCATCGCCAGATTTTAACCCCGATACGATTTGGATATAGGTATCATCCTGTATACCTGTTGTAACCATTACCTGTTTTACTTTGCCGGCGTTGTAAACAAATACATACTCTTTAACGGGCGCGGCAATTTGTGGTTTGGCGTCATCCTGTGGCTGGCTGTCGTTATTATTGTTGCCATTATTGTTATTTCCGTTAACAGGCGCTTTCTTTTGTTCGCGGGTGGTTACGGATTGAATAGGTACTGCTAATGCCTTTGCGTGATTGGTATTGATATCAACCGTCGCAGTAAGGCCCGGACGAAACGGCGAAGGGTTGGTGGCCGTTTTTACAAGTAAGTTTTTGTAAGAGTCGGCGCTTATCCTTACCTTAACGGTAAAGTTGGTAACCTGGTCGGCATTGGTGCCCACCACGTTGGCCGAGCTGCCGATCTCAGATACAGTACCTGTAAAATTCTTACCTAAAAAAGCATCTACCTGTATTTTTGATGTGTCGCCAAGGTGAATGCGGTTAATATCGTTTTCGTTTACATCCACGTTTACGTCCAGTTGGCTCAGGTCGGATATGGTCATGATCTCGGTGCCGGCAAATTGCTGGGTACCCAGTACGCGTTCGCCTTTTTGAACAGAAAGTTTAGATACAACCCCGTCAACCGGTGAGTAAATAGTTGTTTTAGCCAGGTTATCCCGGGCTTCTTTAACTGATGCGGACGATTGCGCCAATCCATAGGTCGACCCTATAACATTTTGCTTGGCCGCCTCAAGGGCCGCTTTTGCACCTTGATAACTCGCTTGCGCCGCTTCAAATTCGGCCGTAGTTAATACCTTGTTTTGATACAGCGCTTTATCACGCTTATAGATGGATGACTGGTTATCAAATGTCGCCTGCGCTTGTTTTAGCATTTGCCCCGAATTCCCAACGCTCGCTTTTTGGGTGTTGTACGAAGCCACAGCCCGATCAAATCCCGACTTTAAAATGTCGGGCCGTATTTTACAAAGCAACTGGCCCTTTTTAACCACGTCACCTTCTTTAATAGGCAGCTCAACAACCTCGCCCGAAACCTCGGGACTTATTTTTACCTCCACATGCGGCTTTATTTTACCGCTGGCGGATACTGTTTCGTTAATCGTGCGCTCAACGGCTTTTTCGGTGGCTACCTGTGTCAATTTAGGTTTGCCTATAATGCCTGTCATTTTAGCGATAACGACCAAAACGATCAGTACGCCTAAGGAAATCAGAATATATTTTGTAGTTTTTCCCATGATTCAATGTGTATTTCGGTTTTGTTATTATTTTGAATGTCGAATATTCAATTCGGATTTATAATGTTAATTTTTGACTTTTAAATTTTTCAATTATAACGTAATAGGGTTTCCTAAGTAGTAATCAATTACCTTGCTTCTGAAAATTACCTGGTACCTGGCCTCTATCATATCATTTTGCGATTTGTTGTAATTGGTAAGCGAAGTATTATAGTTCAATGTATTCTCAAGGCCTGCATCATATCGTTGCTTGGTAACATTTAACGCTTCCTTATTCGACTGATATGTTTGTTGTGCCGATTGATAGCTTTTTTCGGCAGCTTGCAAATCAAGCACCGCCTGTATAATCGTTTTGCTTAAATTGTTTTTTGCCAGTTGGGTGCTCAGCTCCGCATATTGATAATTTATTTTAGCCTTCCGCACAGAAGTCCGGGCCATAAAACGGTTAAAGATTGGGATTTGTATGCTTACGCCGACAGATTCGTTGATGTTGTTGCTAAACTGGCTTAATGCAGAATAGGGGCCATATACCGGCTGAACCGTGGTAATATTAACAGCCTGTCCCGTTCCCTGTACAGTACCTATCTGTTGCGTTACCGGCGTTGTGCCTATTACCTGTGTAGTAACCTGGTTAGAATAATTTGAACCGATGCCACCAAACAGCGAAACGGTAGGGTAGTAATTACTTTTCGCAATTTTAATAGCCTGGGCATAGGTTTGCTGCCTTAACTCGGCAAGGCGGATATCTGGATTGGTTATGAAGGCCGTTTTTATTACCTCGCTGGCATCATAAAGGGTTTTTATGTCGGTTAGTTTGCTGATGTCCGGCTTTTCAACTGTTATATTTTTAGCGGGATCCATCTCCATATATTGCTTTAATATCAAGATGGCCAGGTCGGCCTGGTTTTGGGCATTAGTTAAATTTAATTGCGCGGTTGAAACTTGTGCCTGTGCCTGTGCAAGATCGGCCCGGGTTTGGTTGCCTGCTTCAAAATTCTTCTGCGCGCGGTCAAGTGTTATGTTAGCCAGCGCAATCTGTTGTTTAGCGGCAATAACTAAATCCTGATCCGTTAATATGGTCAAATAATCGGTAACGACATTCAAAAGCAAATCGTTTTTAACTTTTGCAGTACTGGTTTTGTCTACATCAAGCAGCAGTTTGTTTTGCAATATCTGGCTACGCAACTGCCCTCCCTGGAAAAGGGTAAGCCCTACTGAAGCGGTTCCGTTAACATACAGGAAAGATTTACTGCTGTAAGTGTATGTTGTAAGATTGGGGCTTCGTCCGAAATTATAAGATGCCTGCGGATTGGCATTGATCGTTGGCAGCAGGTTGTTTTTGGATTGTTTATAGTCCTCTACGCCAAGCGCTTCAGTCAATACAGCCTGTTTAATGGTCAGATTGTTTTTTAAAGTGGAATCAACAGCCTGTTGTAATGTAATTACCTGCTGGGCGTTTGCAGTAAAGCTTAGCGCAGCGAGTAATAAAGTAGATATACTTATCCTTTTTAAAATTAATATAGGGTGTGTCATAAGGTTATGCTGAATATAATTTGAGATTTGAAATTTGAGGTATTAGATTTGAGATGTCAATGGTATTCTTTGTAACCATTGTTTATCTATCTCATACCTTACGTCTAAAATCACATATCTAATAATGTACCTGGTAAAAACGCCCTGGTTGCTTAAAGCACTTTATCCTCACCTCACGTGGCATGTTAATACAAACTCGCGGTGTATTTACCTCACTTTTGACGACGGCCCTATACCTATTGTTACACCGTTCGTTTTAAATATTTTGAAGCAATATAACGCAAAAGCTACATTCTTTTGCATCGGCGATAACGTACGCAAGCATCCAGACATTTTTGAACAGGTAAAAAATGAGGGGCATGCAATCGGCAACCACACCTATAATCACCTAAAGGGGTGGCATACAGACGACCAAACCTACTTAAATAATTTTTTACAGGCCGACAAATTATTAAATACCAACCTATTCAGGCCGCCTTACGGGCGGATGAAGCGGTCGCAGGTAAAATTGCTTAAGGAAACAAAACCTGGATTGGATATTATGATGTGGTCGGTGTTGTCCGGCGATTTTGATGTTGATTTAAAACCTGAAAAGTGTTTGGATAATGTGTTAAAAAATGCCCGCGGTGGGGATATCGTGCTTTTTCATGATAGTTTGAAAGCGAAGGAGCGGGTGGAGTATGTGTTGCCGAGAGCTATGGAGTTGTGGGCGAAGCAGGGGTACAAGTTTAAGGCACTGGGTTAATTCGGAGAACCGGTCGGCTCAGTTTTTTCAGTTTCGACCGTGAAAATGACATTCCTGTCATTATAATTTAGGTAGGTTAGTTTGACGTACATATTGCCTTTAATTATTCCGCCGTTAATTTGGGCCGTATTGTAACCAGGATCAGGTGAATTATCATAATATTCAAAGTATACGCCGTTCACTGTAAAATGTTCGGTGTCGTGTCCGCCCGCGGGCATTGGATGAAAATCTTTTACAATCCCTTGTATCGTTTTGCATTTGCCGGAATTAAAAAGATATTCTGCGATATTTTGAGCGTCAAGTTTGCTTACAATTACCATACGCGACAAGGAGAGCGCAAACAATGCAAAACCTAACCCGAAAAACATATTGAATTTCCTGCTATTAATACCCCAGCTGTTTACGCTCTCCCGATCAGCGAAAAAAGCATTATAAAGGAAGACCGCCAGCCCGATAATTACAAATAATAACGGAAACCAAGCGAAATAAGGGATAAGACGCTCATTGTGAAAATCATAAACTGTATGTAGATTTTGCAAGGTAGAAGGCTTGGTTATTTTCGATAAATTTAGTTATTCTTCGACAAATATCTAATAAACATATCCCTGCGTTAGGGATGGAAGCGGATACCGGCCTGCGCCTAAGGCCTTGCAGGCGTATGAGCGTACAGCCCGGTCCGCCGACAGGCGGAAACGCCCAAATAACAACTGCAAAGAGTAATATAAGCCTTCACACAAATATACAAACGCGCGATCAAAACATTCATAAACATTTCAGTATCCACTCCAATTTCATAAACCCGCCCGACTGAAGTCACCAGGCTACCAAACTCACCCTGGTCAATTCCCGCAACTCAAATCCTAACCCATCAACTTAGGCATCACAACACAACCCGATCAACACAACCCAACCCAATCAACCTCCCACTAATTTAGAACATCTCCAAATAACATTTGTCTAAATCACCGTATCACATTACCTGTAATTTTTGTAAATTCGCGGCGTTAGCTTGCCCTGGCATGCTAAGTCAGATTTTACTCACCTTAAGTTCTATACAATGGCTTTTGATTTAGATATGATCAAAAATGTTTACGACCGCTACAGCGCCCGTACGGCTGCTGCCCGTAAGGCGACCGGTAAACATCTTACATTAACCGAAAAAATATTATACGCCCACCTGTCCGAAGGCGATGCGAAGCAGGCTTTTGGCCGCGGGGTAGATTATGTTGACTTTGCCCCCGACCGCGTAGCCATGCAAGATGCTACGGCGCAAATGGCGCTGCTGCAATTTATGCAGGCCGGAAGGCCGAAGGTAGCTGTACCGTCGACCGTGCATTGCGACCACCTGATACAGGCTAAAACAGGCGCTGCTGAAGATTTGAGCACCGCCAAGGATGTAAATAAAGAAGTATATGATTTCCTGGCTTCGGTATCTGATAAATACGGCCTGGGTTTCTGGAAACCGGGTGCCGGTATTATTCACCAGGTTGTGTTGGAAAACTATGCTTTCCCCGGTGGAATGATGATCGGTACCGACTCACACACGCCTAACGCAGGTGGTTTGGGTATGATTGCCATTGGTGTTGGCGGTGCCGATGCCTGCGACGTAATGGCCGGCTTGCCATGGGAGCTTAAATTTCCGAAACTTATAGGTGTTAAATTAACCGGGAAATTATCCGGCTGGACATCAGCTAAAGACGTTATATTAAAAGTGGCCGGTATATTAACCGTTAAAGGCGGTACCGGTGCTATTGTTGAATATTTTGGCGAAGGCGCGCGTTCATTATCAGCTACCGGAAAAGGTACGATATGTAACATGGGCGCGGAGATCGGTGCAACTACGTCGATTTTCGGATACGACGAAAAAATTGCCGATTACCTGAAAGGTACCAAACGTGCGGATATTGCACAATTGGCAGATGCCGTAAAAGAGCACTTAACCGGCGATGATGAAGTTTATGCCAACCCTGAACAGTATTTCGACCAGGTAATTGAAATAAACCTTACCGAGCTTGAACCGCACATCAACGGCCCGTTCACGCCTGACCTGGCGTGGCCGATATCTAAATTCGCCACCGCGGTGCGCGAAAACCACTGGCCGTTCCAGCTGGATGTTGGTTTGATAGGTTCATGTACCAATTCATCTTACGAAGATATTACCCGTTCGGCATCTATCGCTAAACAGGCAACCGAAAAGAATCTGAAGACCAAAGCTGAGTTTACGATAACGCCAGGTTCTGAGCTGGTTCGTTATACCGTTGAGCGCGATGGCTACCTTAAAACATTTGAAGAAATGGGCGGGGTTGTACTGGCAAATGCCTGCGGTCCTTGTATCGGCCAATGGGCGCGTCATACCGACGACCCATCACGCAAAAACTCAATCATCACCTCGTTTAACCGCAACTTTGCCAAACGTAATGACGGTAACCCGAACACACACGCGTTTGTTGCATCGCCCGAGATTGTAACGGCGTTGGTTATCGCCGGAGATCTGACGTTTAACCCGCTTTGCGATACTTTAACGAATACACTTGGCGAACAGGTTAAACTGGATGAGCCACTGGGCATTGAAATGCCGATAAAAGGTTACGCGGTTGAAGACGCCGGTTACCAGGCGCCAGCCGAGGACGGCAGCAACGTTGAGGTTAAGGTTGACCCTGCATCGTCACGCCTGCAATTGCTCGACCCGTTCCCGGCATGGGAGGGTACCGATATCACCGGCTTACGGCTGCTGATAAAAGCAAAGGGCAAATGTACCACCGATCATATTTCAATGGCTGGCCCTTGGTTGAAATTCCGCGGTCACCTTGATAATATTTCAAATAACATGCTTATCGGTGCCATTAATTACTTTAACAATGCATCCGATAGTGTAAAGGATCAGCTTACCGGCGAATACGGCCCGGTACCGTTTACCCAGCGTGATTATAAGGCACATGGTGTTGGTACTATCGTAGTAGGCGACGAGAACTATGGCGAAGGCTCATCGCGCGAGCATGCAGCTATGGAACCGCGCCACCTGGGTGTGCGTGCAATACTGGTGAAATCATTCGCACGTATCCACGAAACCAACCTGAAAAAACAAGGAATGCTGGCCATAACTTTTGGTGACAGCGCCGATTATGAAAAAATACAGGAAGACGACGTTATCGATATCAGCGGCTTAAAAGAGTTTGCCCCAGGTAAACAGTTGGCGGTTGTATTGCACCATAAAGATGGTTCGGAAGAATCATTCCCTGTAAACCATACCTATAATGCACAGCAGATCGAATGGTTTAAAGCCGGCGGCGCGCTAAACATTATTCGCAGGCAAATGGCATCTTAGGGATTTCGGAAGTTCGTCCCGATAGCTATCGGGATCGGAATTTTGAATGGATATTTTAAGCCTTTCCAGTTTGGGAAGGCTTTTTTTGTGAGAAAAAATGTATCTCAAGTTCGAAGTCTCTTGATACTAACCACTTGATACCGACTATTGATACTATTTTTCCCAAACACTGTAACCTCATCCAAAACTATGTGGTCATAGCTTACAAATACGCTACAAGGCGGAACCAAAAACAATTTATTAACAAATAAAAATTAAATATTATGGATGACCACGCAAAAGAATTAGGTGTTATGGTAGCTATTTTAGTGCCAATAGCATTGTTCGCAATGATTTTTGGAATAGTTTACCTGGCCAAACGCGAAAGAATGGCAATGATCGAACGCGGCATGGACCCGCGCCGCTACAAGCCGCAGTCAGCGCCGTTTGTCAATTTAAAATGGGGCTTACTTTTAATGGGCGCAGGCCTGGGATTATTTTTAGCTTATGTGCTCGATCTCAGTATCTTCCGCCAGTTGTCGGCCCACGATTTTGAGGATGGTAATCCAGCCATTTACTTCGCACTCATAGCCATATTTGGCGGCGGCGGCCTGGTCTTATCCTACCGTATCGAGAAAAAGGAGAATGATAAGGAAAAGTTGATTAGCGAATAGTTGATTGGGTGAGCAGTTAATATACTTACCGCTCAGCCCAATCTAACCCGATCAGCCAATATACCGCTCCCTTAAAATATTCAGGTGATGCAGCTCGTGCCCGGCTGTAATATAAATCAAAGCCCTCACAGAAACCGGGTTGCCACTGGCAATCCCTTTCTGCGTTTGCTGCCCGTCGCTTATCGACCGGAAGAGGTACAGGTTTGATTCGCGCACGGCTTTAAACTCTTCAGCCAGATCAGCCAGCGAACGTGATTTGAATGTTGCTTTAAGCATGTAAACGTCCTGATCAAAACCTGGTAATATGGTTTCCTCGCGCGAGAAGCAAAGTGCCCGGTAAGCAAACGTACGTTCGGCATCTATCAGGTGCCCTAAAACTTCCTTTATCGTCCATTTTCCTTCGGCGTAAGCAAAGTCGCCCTTGTCTGCTGGTAAAGCGGATAAAAAAGCATAGGTATCATTTTTCTGCTTTTCCAGGACATCGAGTATGGGCTCGTTTCCTACAAGATTTACATATTTTGCATAATAGGGTGCAAATTCATCAGACTGCGGTTGGTTTATCATCTTTATTATTTTTTAATACAATTCTAAAAGTTGTTCCTTTTCCTACTTCCGACTCCCGAACAAATACCTGGCCGTTGTGATAGTTTTCAACCATTCGTTTAGTTAATGACAGGCCAAGCCCCCATCCCCGTTTACGGGTGGTATAGCCCGGCTGAAAAACCGTCTCGAACTTGGAACGCGGGATGCCCTTCCCGGTATCGGTAATATCAATGAATACTTGCCTCTTTACTTTATTGGCTGATATTTCAACCTTTATTTCACCTTTTCCTTCAATGGCATTTACGGCATTCTTAAGCAGGTTTTCCAGTACCCAATCAAACAAGGGCACGTTTAATCCCGCTGTTAAATCGGGGTTGCCGGCCATTTCAAAGCGAATGTTTTTACTTACCCTAACACTGAAGTAATCGATAAAATCCTTAACCACATTAAATACGCTATATTCTTCCAGTTTTGGTGTCGAACCTATTTTCGAAAAGCGGTCGGCCACTATTTCAAGCCGTTTTACATCATTCTCCATTTCGGCAATCAGCTGGTCATCTTCGGCATTGAATTTTTCCTTCATCAGTTCTATCCATGCCATCAGCGATGATATTGGAGTGCCCAACTGGTGTGCCGTCTCTTTAGCAAGCCCTACCCAAACCTGGTCTTGTTCTGATTTTCGTGATGAGCTAAAGGCGGTATAGGCCAGCAGTAAAAAAATAGCGATCACCGAAAGCTGCACGTAAGGAAAGTATTTCAGCTCGGTAAGCAACGCCGAATCTTTATAGTAAACTAGCCACCGTGAGCCAAAAACAGGGAGTTTTATTGGCTTGTGCTGGCTTTTCATATAGGCAAGCTCCGACTGGAAATAAGCCATATCGTAGGTTTTACGCGCTTTGCCTTTGCTTTTATCTTCAGCCTCGAGCTTTATAAATGTTTTGGTGGAATCCAGGCCTTTTGACAACTGAATATCGCCGTGTTCATCAGTAACAATAGCCGGTACGGTCAAACTATCGCGGACGGCAAAAACATAATTTAAAAAATCATTATCGTCCGATGCGCCCACCTGCTTCATGCTCATGGCCCAAACCTGCGCGCGGGTCCGCTCGGATTTTGCAATATTCCGTACCAGGTAATTGGTGTATAACAACGATCCGCTGGCTATGATCACCGCGAAGGTAAGCAGCGAATATTTCCAGCGTTTTTTCTGTTGGTAGGGGTTCATGTCTGAGCCGGAAAATTCAGTAAAGTCCGAAATGTCCGAAAGTTGGCAAAATACATAAAATGTTAGGAAGTAGGAAAATGCAGCGGTTGTAAAAGGAAGTCGCCTTTTAAAAAAGTGATGAGGCTTTTATCATAGCGATGGGTTTCAAACCCATCGCTATATGCAATAAAAATGGCTTTCGGACTTTACTGACTTTCCCGACTTTCGGACTAATAAAACTATCTTTGCGGCACTATGCCTGATAAAAAAGTTAGAGTACGGTTTGCACCCAGCCCCACCGGTGGATTGCACCTGGGTGGTGTGCGTACCGTTTTATTCAATTATCTTTTCGCCAAAAAAAACGGCGGCGATTTTATATTACGGATCGAGGATACCGACCAAAACCGGTATGTGGAGGGGGCTGAACAATATATACTCGATTGCTTAACCTGGTGCGGGTTAAACCCGGATGAAAGCCCGGTAGCCGGCGGCCCTTTTGCGCCGTATCGCCAAAGCGAACGTAAATCCATTTATCGCGAGTATGCCGAAAAACTGGTTCGCCAGGGACATGCTTACTACGCCTTCGACACGCCGGAAGAACTGGAACAACAGCGCCGCGATATACCGAACTTTCAATATGGTTTGGCTTGCCGCGATGGTTTGCGTAACTCGTTATCGTTAACCGAACACGAGGTTGATACATTGCTGGACAAGCATACCCCGCACGTTATCCGCATTAAAATGCCGGCTGATGAGCGTGTGAGCTTTGACGATATGATACGGGGGCATGTGAGCTTTGAAACCAACCAGGTTGATGATAAGGTATTGTTAAAAGCCGATGGGATGCCAACTTACCATTTAGCTGTGGTGGTGGACGATTACCTGATGAAGATATCACACGCTTTCCGCGGAGAGGAATGGCTGCCCTCGGCGCCGGTGCATTTATTGCTATGGGAATATTTAGGCTGGAAAGCCGATATGCCGCAGTGGGCGCATTTACCGCTGATATTAAAACCGGATGGTCATGGCAAATTGAGCAAGCGCGATGGCGCGCGCCTGGGTTTCCCGGTTTACGCCATGAGCTGGTTTGATGCCAAAACCAATGAATTAACACCCGGTTTCCGCGAGCTTGGGTTTTTGCCTGAAGCGTTTTTAAACCTGCTTGCTACCCTCGGCTGGAACGATGGTACCGACCAGGAACTATTTACGCTGGATGAATTGGTCGAAAAATTTTCTATTGACCGCGTAAGCAAGGCGGGGGCAAAATTTGATTTCGAAAAAGCCAAATGGTTCAACGCGGAGTGGATTAAGAAGTCCGAAGTCGGGAGTCTGAAGTCTGAAGTCAGGAAGGTTTTAGAGGATAAGGGGATCGACATTTTAGATGATGATTTTTTGATCAAAGTAATCGAGCTGGTAAAAGACCGCTGCGTTTTGCTGACTGATTTCTACCAGCAGGCGGCCTACTTTTTTGAGCAGCCGAAAGAATTGGATATCAATTCCGTAAAACCAAAATGGACCGATGCTAAAACTGAATTTTTTACTGCTTTCATCGGCATCATAAACAATGCCGAAACATTGGAACCAGCAGCGCTCGAAGCCTCATTTAAGGCGTTGGCCGAAGAGAATGGTATTAAAGCAGGCGAATTAATGCTGCCCTTTCGCATTATGCTTGTGGGCGGTAAATTCGGCCCGGGTGTTTTTGATATCGCGGGCTTGCTGGGTAAACAGGAAACGGCTAAAAGGATAGAGAAGGCGCTATCTATATTTAACGGATAAAAATGTAGAGACGCAATGCATTGCGTCTCTACAGAAATTTCTTAATTATATGGCACTATCTAAATAAGCCGCCAGATTATTAATCTTATTCGCCACCACCGCAATTTGTTCCTGCGCTTCTGTCCAGTTGCGCTGCTCGATAGCTTCGCGAATGCCCGGAAGTGTTTTTACGCCATACCCGGTATAAAATCCCGGCGCGTAAATGGTATGCCTGTACCATGGCCTGCGGGGCAGGCCATCTGATAATAATTGCTGTTCGGCATGGTAAAGCAATTTATTCAGCTTGTCTTGATTTTTATCGGTTTGCGAAGCAATAACCCATTTTGCAGCCAGTCTGTCGGCGCTCTTCTTTAAGGTGTCCATAGCGGCTTTTAGTACTGAAAAATCCAGCTTGGGCACTTCGGCTTTCGCAACAGGTAATTGTTCGTGTTTATTAGGATCAGCTGCCAGTGCGTAATCATTTGCCTTGATCATTTCGTTTTCCGAAGCGGTATTTTCGCGCATCTTATCGGTTAGCTCGCTAACTTCGGTAACATACTTATTGATCGTTGTTTGTAAATTTCTGAAATCAAACGGCAGCAAATCAGCATCAGCCATACGTAATACCGCATGCCCGGCAGTTTCAGACAGGGCCACACCGTATTTAAAGTCGCCATCTTTGAACCTGTGGTAATCGTCGTATGAATCATATATCGAATGATATTCACCACCGCCATCTTCGCCACCGAAACCGAGATCCAATGTGGGTATTCCCAAATGCTGCAGGAACGATGAGTAGTCAGATCCTGAACCCAACGACTCAAGCGGGCTAACCTTGCGGTCCATTATTTCCTTTTTATCCTTTACCGATGATGCATTCACCAACTCTCGTGCCTTTTTGCGCTCGAATAGGCTTACATTGGTTTGCGGATCATTTACGTATTGCGTGATCTCATCCATAAAATTTTCCAGTGCCTGTGACCCGCCCGAGCCTAAAAAGCCGCGGCCGTTACTATCTGAATTGATATACACTACCGCTTTTTGCTGCAGCTCTTTCGCGTGCTCTTCGGCAAATTCCGTTGAGCCTACCAGGCCTGGCTCCTCGCCATCCCATGAGCAGTAAACAATGGTACGTTTCGGTTTCCAGCCGATTTTCAGCAAATCTCCCAATGCTTTTGCTTCGTCAAGCATGGCCGATTGCCCGCTTATCGGGTCGCTGGCGCCGTTTACCCAGGCATCATGGTGGTTGCCGCGCATCACCCATTCATCGGGCCAAACAGTGCCTTTTATTTTGGCAATAACGTCATACGCCTGCACCATGTCCCAATTGAATTCAAGCTTCAAATGCACCATCGCTTTGCCAGGTCCAATATGGTACGTGATAGGCAGGCTACCCTGCCAGTCGCGCGGTGCCACGGTACCGTCGAGTGCCGCCAGCAGCGGTTGTGCATCATGGTAGCTGATCGGTAATACCGGTATTTTTAATATGGTGGGTGCATCTTTTCTGTCTAAACGCTTAGCATCTTTGGTTGCGCCGATTCCCGGCGTAAGCGGGTCTCCGGGATAGATAACCATATCCATTACCGAACCACGCTGCACGCCGTATTCGTTTTTATAAGCTCCTTTGGGATATACGTCACCTGCGGTATAACCATCGTCGGCCGGGTCCGAATAAATGATACAGCCGATGGCGCCGTGCTCATAGGCTACTTTCGGTTTTATACCGCGCCACGAGCGGCCATATTTGGCGATAACGATTTTCCCTTTTACGTCGATACCCATTTTGGCGAGTGTTTCGTAATCATCCGGCAAGCCATAGTTTACGAACACCAGTTGTCCGCTTACATCCCCATCGGCGCTCCATGCGTTATAGGTTGGCAGTTGATTGGCCTGGTTGGATGTGGCGTCCTGCGATAAACCAGGCTCCTTCAATAAGGCTGAATAGCGTGTTGGTCCTGTAAGCTCAAGCACACGTGTTTTTGGTGTAGGATAAAGCACGGTAAATGCTTCAAGATGTGCATCCAGGCCGTAACTTTTATATTTCTGAAGGATTTTTTCAGCGACAACCTTGCTTCCTGCCGAACCTAAATTATGCGGAACTGTCGAAAGCTCTTTTATGGTTTCCCCGATCCGCGGGGCGCTTAGCGAAGCATCAAAGGTTTGTTCGGTTTGCAATTCTTTAGCTGCCGAGGTTTTTGTAAATCCTGTAATGGTTGTTTGCTGCGCGGTCGCAATTGCCGTGCTGGCAACCAATAAGCTTAGGGTAATGGTTTTCTTCATTTTCGCAATATGGTGTGATGCGTGAAAGTAGGTAATTTGCGATGGATTGACAAATAGGCTGGAGTTTCTCCAGGGATCGCTTTTAAAATGCCAGACTCATAATTTTGAGGCTAAAGCCATTTAATTATTCAATTTGGGCCGTTGGCTAAAGCCAAACGGCAATGAATAAAAAAACAAGCGGTTAAATTCATTGCCGTCACTTTTAAGTGACGGGTGAAGATAAACATGGAGCTGAAGGCTTTAGCCAAAATAACCGATAGATTTTAAAAGCGATTTCCCTGACAAGGTGCAGATTAATTGTCGTATTTATAATTTGAGTATTATTTATTACAACAATTTTTGTCATGCTTGAACGACATGAAGCATCTTCTGCGCCCAGACATACGGGTAGCTTGTCGCTTCAAGATTCTTCACTACGTTCAGAATTACTTCAATTCCGCCACAAAATCCCTCATCGCAATACCGGGATCCGCTTGTTTCATAAAGTTCTCACCAATCAGGAAACCGTTGAAGCCAGCGGTCTTCAGTTGTTTAATGGTTTCGGGGTCACTTATAGCGCTTTCCGATATCTTTAAGAATTCATTGGGAATGTGCGGCGCCAAACTATAGCTGGTTTCCACCGAAACAGTAAAATCAGCCAGGTTGCGGTTATTTACGCCGATCGCATCGAGGTTTGGACTAATACTACGCTCCAGCTCTTCCAGGTTATGCACCTCGAGTAACACATTTAAGCCAAGGCTTTTTGCGACGGATGAAAGATTTTGAATTTCAGTTGGTGTAAGAATAGCGGCAATCAGCAAAATAATGTCGGCGCCCCAGGCTTTTGCTTCCAATACCTGGTATTCATCGATCATGAAATCCTTACGCAAAATGGGGATGCTATTGGATGCCCGGGCCTCCAAAAGGTCGGCTTTGCTACCCATGAAAAAGTCTGTATCCGTAAGTACGGATAATGCCGATGCACCGGCTGTGGCATATCCAGTAGTTACATCTTCAACCGATACAGTATCATTAATTATGCCCTTTGATGGCGATTTGCGCTTAAATTCAGCGATAATACCGGTACGCTGTGGGTTAAGCAAAAAATCTTTGAATGAATAACAGTCCCGGGTAAAAAACGCTGATTCTTCCAATTCAGCACGCGAAACGCGGCTTTTAGCCAGTTCTACTTCTTTCTTTTTATTGATGACGATTTTATCGAGTATGTTCATTGATGAGTCTTGAGTCTTGAGTCTAAAGTCTTGAGTCTAAAGTCTGATTCGACTACGGACTTAGAACTTTAGACTCAAGACTTTTTAATATGATGTGCTATTAGCTTTAATTAATTATTCAGCGCGAGCCAATTTTGCATAAGTTCTTTTCCATATTCCGTTAATACCGATTCCGGGTGAAACTGCACGCCGCGCACGTCAAATTGATTGTGCCGCAATGCCATTACCGAATTATCGGCCTCATCAATGGCCGTTACTGTAAGCGACTCAGGTATTGCATTTTCGTCAACCACCCATGAGTGGTAGCGCCCCACCTTAAAGGTTTGCGGCAAGCCGATGAAAAGCTTTTCGTTGGGGTCGGTAATTTTTACAGGTGTAGCAATGCCATGCATGGGCTGTCGTAAATTATATAGGCTTCCGCCGAAAACTTCAGCAATGGCCTGCTGCCCAAGACAAACGCCAAAAATACTTTTGGTTGATGCGTACTTTTCAATTACCTCCAGCAGCAAGCCAGCCTCGGATGGTATGCCCGGGCCGGGCGACAGAATAATCTTTTCAAAAGCCGCAACATCCCCAATCGCGAACTTGTCGTTGCGCCAAACTTCGCATTGCAGTCCTATTTCGTTGACCAGGTGAACCAGGTTGTAGGTAAAAGAGTCGTAATTGTCTATTATTAAAATTTTGGTTTCCATTTAGTTCCCCTCTAAGCCTTTCTGTGTTTTGTAATAGTTTATTGTTGTTTCAAGGCTTATAATTTCTCCGCCAACTCAATGGCTTTTCTTAAAGCGGCAATTTTATTGTCCACTTCTTTCAGTTCATTTTCGGCTATTGATCCGGAAACGATTCCCGCACCCGCCTGGTAATGCAGCGTGTTGTTTTTGCTTAAAAACGAGCGGATCATTATAGCGTGATTAAAATCGCCATTGAACCCCAGATAGCCTATGGCGCCGCTGTAAAAGCCACGTTTCGTTTTTTCATTTTCATCGATGATTTCCATCGCCCTGTATTTTGGCGCGCCACTTAAGGTGCCGGCCGGGTAAGTATCTGCCACTACTTTAAACGGGGAAACCCCTGGTAGCAATTTCCCGCTCACGTGAGAAACCAGGTGGATAAGGTGCGAATAATATTGAACCTCTTTAAAGGCTTTAACTTCAACATCATAACAATGGCGGCTTAGGTCATTCCTGGCCAGGTCAACCAGCATAACGTGCTCGGCCGATTCCTTTGGATCATTCTCCAGGTTACGGGCAATTTCAGCATCTTTTTCGTCGTCGCCGCTGCGTTTGAATGTGCCTGCTATTGGAAATATACTGGCCTCTCCGTTTTTGATGATGATCTGCGCTTCGGGCGATGAGCCAAATATCCTAAAGTCGCCATAGTCAAAATAAAATAGGTAAGGCGAGGGGTTGATGGAGCGCAGCGCACGGTATACGTTAAACTCATCGCCCAAAAATGTTTTTGAAAATGCCCGCGACGGAACAATCTGGAATACATCACCCCTAAAAATATGCTCCTTCATTTTCTCAACCAGCGTTATAAAGTCCTCGTCGGTTAAATTTGATTGTTCGTGGTCCCTGCTGTTAAAATGATATTCGGGGAAATTTTTATTCCTGATGAGGTCGTAGAGTTTTTGCAAAGCGTTATCATCCTCGGCACCTTCGGGCATGTTATAAAACATGTAAAGCTCATTCTTGAAATGGTCGATAACAATAATGTATCTATAAATATGATATTGCATCACCGGGATTGTCCGCGTTAAATCGGTTTCCTCTTTCAACCGTATCGTTTCAAAATGCTCAACGGCCTCGTGCGTAAAATACCCGAATAAACCATTTGATATTACTTTAAGCGGATTTGGCGTTATTTCAAAGCTTTCTAAAAAATTATTGATCTCGCTGATTAGTTCAAATTCACCAGGCAGATAGGTTTTTTCGCTGCCGTCAGGATAGGTCTTCTTTAACTTTCCGTGGTTTAATGCCATTCCTCCAATGGGCTCACAACATACATAGCTTAAACTGTTTTCGCGGCTATGATAATCAGAGCTTTCAAGCAATAATGAATTTGGGAAAATATCCCGCAGCCTCAGATAGATACTGACAGGGGTGGTGGTATCGGCCAGCAGCTTTTTATACGTCGTGATTATTTTATGTTTCTTCATTAGTTCTGCAATATCCTTAAAACAAAAAACCCAGCAAATGAGGTTCGCCGGGTTTCCTATTAGGTTTAAAATTGATTAGTTTTCAGATCAAAATTTCTCCGGCTGCCAAATTGAATTGGTGCCACCAGATGTTTTTATGATTGATTTTGATCATTTAGATCACAAATTTATAAAGAAATTTGAATTAGCAAATTTTTTCTGCGCTTTTTTGCGACGTTACCCCAAAATAGGCAGGTGCCCCGCCAATATTGCCCCGATTATTATAAATATGGCTATTGTGTAAAATATAAATACAGTTTGATGCTTGCTTTCGGGCATTACAAGCTTTTTCGATTTGCTGTACCCAATAGTAATTAACGCGATAGCAATCACCATCATTACCCAATGCTCAACAGTGAAATACCGCGAAACAGGGTCTTTCATAGTGTTGCTGTTAAATTGAACCAGCGGGCTCACAAAAAACAGGATGATCCCGATAAGGAGTTGTGTATGTGCCGAAATTAAAGTAAACAAGTTCACCCGGCGGTTTACATCGGTATACGGCTTTTTCCCAAGCCAGCCTACTAGTGCCTGAATGATAGCCAGCACGAGCAATATAAATACTACGTACCTGAATCCTGAATGTAGACCTTTAATAAAAGAATATGCGTTCATTGTCGAAAAGTTTTTCCGAATATACAATGAATATCGAATAAAAGCAGGTGAGAAAGGTAAAAGCCCAAAGGCGCGACAAATTAAAGCCGAATCGCGACCTGGTAACTTCGAATCAAAAGCGTAGGATATTAATAGGTTTCACTGAAGGCAGGTACGCCTTTATGTTCTGGCGTCTCGTCGCTTTTTTTTCCTGTGAGGTTGGAAAAAATTGATTTTGCTTTATCCCAAATGCCGGTTACAGAATCCTCATTAATAAAACGCGAAGCTTTTTGAGAAACAAGCCCTACCAGGGTTTTTACAATGAAGCCGGAATTTTTGAAAAGCGTTTTGTTGAGGGTAAAAGGCAATAAAATACGCGATAATAAAGCTACAAAGTCCTGGTCAAAAATACTGCTTTTTGAACCTCCGTCCGATCCGTGTGAGCCTGAGAACAACGAATATATACTGGCGAATATTGCAGAAGGGCTGCCAAAACGCTGCTTTAAAATAAACTCCTGTTCGTCCTTAACTTCTTTAAGCCGTGCAATTTCAACTTTTAAATCATTGATATTTCTTATTGGTAACTCCATTATCTTTTTTTGAATATCTTTTGAATGAATGAATTGACAATCGGCTTTTCAAGTGTTTGCTTATTATATTTTAAGATAATGGCAAAGATGAAATAGAACACGGCAACAATTCCAAAACCCTTCCAGTTATCGTGGAGGATGTCTCCCAGGTAAAAAGCTAGGGCGAAACTCGCAAATATGCAGGCAAAAACAACGCTAAAAATTGCGACAGCTTCAGCGATAATCCCGGCAATTATAGTAGTACCTCCTTCAATGGCCTGGTACTTCGCTAATTTTAACCGTGTGTCGGCATATTCTTTCAGTTGATCAATAAGCGGCGGTGGTGGAGTTTCTTTTTGGGCTTCCATATCGTGTTTTTGGTAATCCCGGGCAAACCGCCCGGGATTAGTTTAATTTATGCGTGCTCCAGGTCGTCCTGGTATTCAGCTTCAGCGCCGTTTACTTTGCTCTTAATATTGTCAACAACTTTGTCTTTTAATCCAACAAGTTTATCAAGCTCGGCTGCCGCGGTTTCTTTTATTGAATCACTAAGACCTGAAAGTGATTCAGCAAGTTTATCGCGTGTTTCTTCACCTGCTTGAGGTGCAAATAAAATTCCTAATGCTGCTCCTGCCGCCAGCCCTACAAGCAATCCGACAAGTACTTTTGAGTTATCGTTCATATACTACTAAATTTTAAAGTTGTGTTTTTGTTTTTATTTTGATTAAATATCTTCCCAAATGTTTCGATGCCAATGGGTTTATTTTTCAGGCCGGTTATTCCCTGCATTGAAACAAATTAGCTCTCCGGTCCGGCTTCGGGACCAACTTTTATGCGCTCAAGCCTGTCGGCCGCCATTCGGTTAGTTTCGTAAATTTCAAGTAAAAGTAAGAAATAAGATAACAGTAAAGGGCCAAATACCAGTCCCAATATACCGAAAAGTGGGATGCCTATAAAAACACCTATTATCGAAATTAATGGATGTGTATTGGCTACGCGCTTATTAATGATCATCCGCAAAAAATTGTCGACATTCCCGATAAATAATAACCCGTATGCCAGTAGTAAAATGCCCTTTATTGTATGTCCCTGGGCGAATAAAATAATACTCGCAGGTATGCTCAATGTTGGCGCGCCAACAACTGGCAAGAAGGAAATAAAAGCGCCAATTACACCCCAAAAAACGGCATCGGGAATGCCGAATATCCAAAAGCCGTTGGCCAGCAGTATGCCCTGCGTAATCGCAATTATGCCCTGGCCAAACACATTTGAGTAGGTTGAATTGCGCAGGGCGACAGCAAATTTTAAAGCATGTTGTTCGCGAAAGGGCGCATATTTTAACATCAGCGTTTCAAATTCACGCATTTGAACAAGCATAAAATATAGCAGGAAATACATCACCAATAGGGTAATGAAGATATTGGCGGCACTTCCTAAAATTGATGGGAACAGATCGGTGGCATATGCGCCAAACTTTTGCATCGTGTTCTCGGCAATATGCGGCTGGTTAAAATGATAACCGGCATAGTCGTCAATTTTCGTGATCCATCCCTGCAGGTCAAATGTATTCCGGTTAATTCCGGAGATTTTGTTTATCACCAGGATGCTCAGCGACAAAAAAGGAATTACAATTACTATAAGCGAAGTTAGAATAACTATCAGGGCCACGGCAGATTTATTCCAGTGCCTTTTTTCAACCAGTTCGAGGTAAACCGGCCTGAACATGGTGAAAAGCACAACAGCGCCCAGTATTGAACTGAAAAGTCCGCTTAATGCGTAAACTAAAAAGCAACCTAAAATAACAATACTTCCCAGTACGATGTTGTTGCGCTGCTTATAAGTAAAAACCGACATTGAGGTGGTATTTTTATGTTCAATAAAGAAAAAATAAGCAAAAAAGTTTTAGATACGATTAATGCCGTTCAAATTATAAATATTAGGATGTTATAATATTTAAACGATCCCGGTTATCAGCTTATTTATTATTTCGGAACTTTTAATGATCGAGTCAAGGTAAAACTTGCAATCATCGGATATGTCGGGTATTTCATATCGCAGTTGTTCAACGGCCAGGTGAATGTTTGAAAGTTGGTTTTTAACGTCGTGGCGCACTGCGCGGATGGCTTCATTTTTCGCGCCGTCATTCACCGCATTTTCATTTTCAGATGTTTCCATGTCATTTTAAATTGATGGATTTCATCTTATTATACAGCGTCTTACGATCAATATTTAATATATCAGCAGCTTTTGTTTTATTGAAATTAACTTCTCTTAATACCCTTAAAATTGTTTCATACTCCGCTTCTTGTGCTGCGTTTTTCAAGTCGTGTTTAACTTCTTTTACTTCGCTCTGCTCTCCATTGTTACTGTACTCAAATACCGGTAATTTGTAATTCGAGATTTCAAGGGGCAGCGCCTTAGTCAATATCTCATCGCCCTCGGTAAGTAAAGTTGCCCTGCGCACAACATTTTTTAATTCGCGGATATTACCCTGCCAGCGGTAATTCATGAAGCATTCAATTACTTCGGGAGAGAAAGAGCTTACATTGCGTCCAAGTTCCTCGTTGGCAATTTTCAAAAAGTGTTCTGCAAGCAGCATGATGTCGCTGCCGCGTTCCCGCAAGGTTGGAAGGTATATGCTGAATTCATTGAAACGGTGGTAAAGATCTTCCCTGAACCTCCCTTTTTGAATACTTTCCTGCAGGTTTTCGTTTGTCGCTATAATTATACGCACGTCAAGATTGATCTCTTTAGTGCTGCCTATTCTTTTTACTTTTCTTTCCTGTACGGTTCTTAGCAAAGCCGCTTGTATTTCGTAGGAGAGGTTTCCTACCTCATCTAAAAACAAGGTACCACCATTAGCCATTTCAAAGTGGCCTATCTTGGTATATAACGCGCCGGTAAACGAACCTTTTTCGTGGCCGAAAAACTCACTGGCGGCTAATTCTTTAGTAAGAGAGCCGCAATCCATCGCTACGAACGGTTCATTGTGGCGCGGACTGTTCAAATGGATGCTTTTGGCAACTGATTCCTTGCCTGTTCCGCTTTCGCCCATGATAATTACGCTGTAATTGGTTGGGGCTACTAATTCAATCTGACGCAATAATTCCCTTGATACCTTGCTTGTTCCCAGTACAAATTCACCGGCAAACGCCTTCTTTTTGTTTTCTTTAGTGGTTTTATCTTTGCCTATTGATCCGGTTGTATCTTCAACGAGCGCGTAATGGGTTTCAAAAGCTTTGTTTATTGTATTTAAAATTTCGTCGGGATACAGGGGCTTGGTGATATAATCGTAGGCGCCCATTTTTATTAATTCGACGGCCATTTTAATATCCGAATAGCCGGTAATAATGATCACGCCGGTTTTGGGATATTGCGTTTTGATGTTTTTCAACATCTCCCTGCCATCGGTATCCTCCAGCCTAAAATCACATAAAACCAGGTTAAAGTTCCCGGTTTTTAAGTACTCCATGCCCATTGTGCCGGTTGACGCAGTGCTTACATCAAAGCCGTTGCGTGTTAGAAACTTCGAAAGCAACAATGCAACATTAACTTCGTCATCGATGATGAGTATTTTCTTCATCTATATTATATGCTTTTAAAAATTATCGTTAACGGGTATCCTGCTAAATTATGAGATTTTATTTAATGTTGCGTATCTGAATGAGTTTAAGTTTTTAAACAATAAACAAGTTACAAACAATTATTCGCCTTTAAATTGCGGGTTGCGTTTTTCTAAAAATGCCGAAATTCCTTCTCTCATATCATTTGTGGCAAAACATTTCGAAAATTCATTAATCTCCACCTCAAATCCGTTTTCACCCGGATTACAGGATGCATTAATAGCCCTAATTGCCGAAGCGACTGCCAGCGGCCCTCTTGAAAGTATTTTAAGTAAAATTTCTTCGGCCTTGGGTAGTAATTCATCCTGGCTTAATGTATGATTTACCAAGCCGTATTGTTCGGCTTTGCCGGCTGCAATCATTTCGCCGGTCATAATCAGTTCCATTGCCCTGCCTTTTCCAATCAGCCGTGGCAATCGCTGTGTGCCGCCATACCCGGGTACTAAGCCCAGGGTTACCTCGGGTAAACCCATTTTAGCCGAATCTGCCGCTATACGGATATGGCAAGCCATTGCAAGCTCAAGCCCGCCGCCAAGGGCAAATCCGTTTATTGCCGCAATAACGGGCTTGCACCCATTTTCAATAACGTCAAAAACATTTGTTTGCCCGGTTGTTGCGATGTCCCGGCCGCCTTTTGCATCTACACCAACGAATTCAGAAATATCGGCCCCCGCAACAAAAGCTTTTTGCCCGGCGCCAGTGATAATGATGCCACCCACTTCCGGGTTCTTAAAGGCTTCGGAAAAAGCAGTGTGCAACTCCGCTAACGTTGCTTTATTTAAGGCATTCAACTTACTTTCGCGGTTAATAATTATATATTGAATACGGCCTTTATTTTTGATCAGTAAATTTTCAAACTGCATAATAATCGGTAATTAAAAATTGCGGTGCTCATGCACCCACCCGGTAATATATTTAACTATATCGCCGGTAGAGGTTCCGGGTGCAAATAGTTCGCCCACTCCAATCTGTTTTAATTCAGCCATGTCTGCATGCGGAATAATACCTCCGCCTGTTACCAACACATCGTCCATGCCTTTTTCTTTGATAAGGTTGATGACCTTCGGGAAAACGGTCATGTGCGCGCCGGATAGTATTGAAATTCCTATTGCATCCACATCTTCCTGCAATGCGGTGTTAACTACCATTTCGGGCGTTTGGCGCAGGCCGGTATAAATTACTTCCATTCCGGCGTCGCGCAATGAAGTGGCAATAATGCGTGCGCCGCGGTCATGCCCGTCAAGGCCAACTTTGGCAATTAAAACCCTGATGGGGCGGTTAAAGGTTTTGCTCATAATTTCATCAAAGCTAAAAATTAAGTTACGTATCGCAATAAACAACTCATCTGGTATGCTATTGTACTTTGCATTCGGCTGGACTACTATTAATATTCGCTTTCTTATTTCGTTTCACAATGACTTTTCAGCGGAGTTTGGCTGTTACGGAGTTGACGGCAAAAGTTGGGCGATGGGTTCATAATATGAAGATAAGTATAGTTTGTTATTTTAACCCTTCCGACCTCTCCTAAATTTAAGGGAAGATGCCGACGAAAGAGACAGAGTGGGTAAAAGCAACTTCAATTTCTTATTTTTGCCACTCTTATACACATCATGAGCGAAGAAAGATCATTAAATTTTATTGAGGAAATAGTTGAAGAGGATTTGCAATCAGGCAAACACGGAGGTAGGGTGCTTACGAGGTTTCCGCCCGAGCCTAATGGCTACCTTCACATCGGCCATGCCAAATCCATCTGCCTGAATTTTGGATTGGCAAATAAATATGGTGGTAAAACCAATCTTCGTTTTGATGATACTAATCCTGTTAAAGAGGATATAGAATATGTTGACAGTATTAAAGAAGATGTAAAGTGGCTGGGCTTCAATTGGGCAAACGAGTTTTACGCTTCCGACTATTTTGATAAGCTTTACGATTTTGCAGTCGCGTTGATAAAAAAGGAACTGGCTTATGTAGACGATAGCACAGCCGAGGAAATAGCGGCCCAAAAGGGGACACCAACCGAGCCAGGTACGCCTAATCAATTCCGTAACCGCAGCGTTGAAGAAAACTTGCAATTGTTTGCGGATATGAAGGCGGGGAAATACCCGGATGGCGCTAAAGTTTTGCGTGCAAAAGTTGACCTGGCGTCACCAAATATGCAATTGCGCGATCCGCTGATGTACCGCATTAAGCGTGCGCATCACCATCGTACCGGCGATAAATGGTGCATATACCCTATGTATGATTTTGCGCACGGACAGTCGGATGCGATCGAAGAAATCACGCACTCCATTTGTACGCTTGAATTTATTCCGCACCGCCCACTTTATGAGTGGTTTATTGAGCAATTGGAAATATTTCCGTCAAAACAATACGAATTTGCACGCCTCAACCTGAATTATACGGTAATGAGCAAACGCAAATTGCTCCAGTTAGTAGAAGATAATCACGTTGAGGATTGGGACGATCCGCGTATGCCAACCATCAGCGGTTTGCGCAGAAGAGGCTACACACCTGCATCTATTCGTGATTTTTGCGAGCGCATTGGCGTAGCCAAACGAGAGAACATGATCGATGTAAGCCTGCTGGAGTTTTGCATCCGCGAAGATTTGAACAAAACGGCATGGCGCCGGATGGCAGTGCTTGATCCTGTAAAGTTAATCATCACCAATTACCCGGCTGGTAAAACAGAAACGTTATTCAGCGAAAACAACCCCGAGGTTGAGGGCGGTGAAGGCGGCCGTGAACTGCCGTTCAGCAATGAGCTGTGGATTGAGCGGGAAGATTTTATGGAAGAACCTCCAAAGAAATTCTTCCGATTGGGTGTTGGTTTGATGGTCCGGTTAAAAAGCGCCTATATTATCAAATGCGAAAGCTTTACGAAAGACGAACAGGGTAACGTAAAGGAAATTTTATGTACCTATATCCCTGAATCAAAATCAGGTCACGATACCAGTGGTATTAACGTTAAAGGAACTATTCACTGGGTTAGCGTACTGCATGCCCACACGGCTGAGGTAAGATTGTACGACAGGCTCTTCAGGGTTGAGGATCCGTCAAATGAGGATGGTGATTTTAAAGAATACTTAAATCCCGGAAGCCTGCAAATTATACCTAATGCCTATATCGAAGCTGATTTGGAAAATGCTAAACCGGGCAAGGGCTACCAGTTTATCCGCAAAGGATATTTTACGCTGGATAAACATTCAACTGCCGGCAAACTGGTATTTAACCGTACGGTAACCCTGAAGGACGGCTGGGTTAAAAAGTAAGCGCGGTATTATTGACGAGAATAACGCAGGCCGGTGTTTTTAGTATATTTAGCTGATGAATAAATTCGCCTGCTTTTTTTTCTGCCTGCTTCTGTTTTCATTTATTTCGTGCAATAATACTAACCATAACGCCCGCAAAACCGTTTTTAATATCAATCTGGATGAGGGCTTAAGTTCGCTCGATCCGGCGTTTTCGCGTAACCAGAATGCGATATGGATGAATAACGCAATCTACAATGGCCTGGTACAAATTGATGATAGCCTTAAAACAAAACCTTGCATTGCCAAAACCTGGGATATATCGCCCGATGGCAAGCTTTATACGTTTTACCTGCGCAACGATGTTTATTTTCACGACGATCCGTTGTTTAAAAACGGAAAGGGGCGCAAAGCAGTAGCGTCAGATTTTGTTTATAGTTTTTACAGGCTCGTCAATCCTAAAGTCGCATCCTCGGGGTCGTGGATATTTAGCGACAAGGTAGATGGTAAAAACGCCTTTCTGGCACCCAACGATACAATTTTTCAAATTAAATTAAAACAACCTTTCCCGCCGCTTTTAAGTATGCTGACAGCGCAATATTGTTCTGTGGTTCCGCACGAGGTGGTTGATTTTTATGGTAAAGACTTCCGGCAGCACCCTATTGGGACAGGCCCTTTCAAGTTTAAATATTGGAAAGAGGGCGAGGTAATGGTATTGCTAAAAAATGAAAAGTATTGGGAGAAGGACAAAAACGGGGCTGCACTTCCTCATCTTGACGCTATCCGGGCAACGTTTATCGGCGATAAGCAAACGGCGTTTATGAACTTTATCAGTAAAAAACTTGATTTTTTAAATGATATAGATGGCAGCTATCGCGACGATATCCTGACAAAATCCGGCAGGGTAACACAAAAATATAAAGGCAAGTTTATTTTGAATACCGGGCCATTTTTGAATACCATATACCTGGGTATGCTGGTCGACAGCAACCTGGCTATTGTTAAAAGCTCACCGTTAAGGAAATTAAAAATACGGCAGGCCATCAATTATGCCATCGACAAACAAAAGATGATAAAGTACCTGCGTAACAGCATGGGGACACCAGGCGGGGCTGGTTTTATACCGATGGGGATGCCCGGATTTGACGCAAAGGAAGTGCGGGGATATACCTATAATCCGGATAAGGCCCGGCAGCTTTTAAAGGAGGCCGGCTATCCTGATGGGGTAGGCCTTCCCGAAATTGTGCTGCATACAACCGTAGGTTACCGCAGCCTGATTGAATATGTACAGGGACAACTTGACCGTGTGGGCATTAAAACCAGCGTTGAAATTACCCAGGGAGCAAGCCTGCGCGAGCTGGTATCCAAAAACGGGGTCAATTTTTTCTATGGTACCTGGATAGCCGATTACCCGGATGCCGAGAATTACCTGTCGGTATTCTATTCAAAAAATAAAATACCTTACGGGCCAAACTATACCGGTTTTAATAATAAAATATTTGACAGCCTGTTCGAACAAGCTTATCACGAAGCCAGCGACGAAAAACGATACGCCCTGTACCGTAAAATGGATAACCTGGTAATGCAGCAATCGCCGGTTGTAATATTATATTACGACAAACGTGTTAATCTTTATCAAAATAACATTTCGGGTTATAGTGTTAACGCGCAAAATTTGTTGATTCTCAAAAGGGTGGTAAAGAAATAATCAGCGAAAGCAGCTAACTACTGTAACCTAAAGCGGAATGACGTTGTCAAAGTAATACAACAGATGCAAAGCAAGCTTTCGGACATAGAACTTATTGAACAAACCCTGGCCGGAAACCAATCGGCGTATACCGATCTGGTTAAACGTCACCAGCGTTTTGTTTTTACGTTAGCTATGCGTTTTGCAAAAGGACGGGAGGATGCGGAGGAAATAGCGCAGGATTGCTTCATTAAAGCGTACCGTTCGCTGGCTTCGTTTCAGCGCCAATCGAAGTTTAGCACCTGGTTGTACAGTATTGTTTATACAACCGCTATGACATTTTTGCGGAAGAAAAGAGTTGATACCGATTCGATTGATGACGAAGGCATTTATATCCAGGTGGAAAATCAATCTTCCGGGTATGATGTTAATAATGTGGAGAATAAATCGAAAAGCTTTTATTTGAACCAGGCAATTGAGCAGCTTTTGCCCGACGATGCGGCAATTATAACCCTATTTTACAAAGGGGAGCAATCGCTTGAAGAAATCGCGCAGGCCATGGGCATGGAAGCAAATACGGTAAAGGTAAAACTGTTCAGGGCACGTCAGCGTTTAAAGGAAAAGCTGGAGCGCAATTTAAAACATGAAGTGAAGGAATTGATATGAATAACATAGAAGAAAAGCTTTGGGAATATATCGATGGACGGTGTACCCCGGACGAACAAAAAACAATCAGTTCGCTCATTGCCGACAATGAGGCTGTAAGACTGAAATATAACGACTTGTTATCATTGAATGCCGGGTTTTCGACAATGGAGCTTGATGAGCCGCCTATGGCGTTCACATATAATGTAATGGAAGCTATACGCGCCGAGCAGGCCCAAAAGCCCCTGAAATCCGCTATTAATAAAAGAATAATTATTGGGATAGCCGGATTTTTTGTATTCACAATACTTGCGTTATTGTTGTACGTGGTTACCGGCATTCATTGGTCGACAGTTAATATAATTGGCCAGTTGCCTGCAACTGTCAAAATGCCAGCAGTAAAAGGTGCCTTCACCACGCCATTACTTACCGGTTTTTTCTTTTTTGATGTGGTGCTGGGGCTGTTCTTGTTTGACGGATACCTTCGCCGGATGGGATTTAAAAAGAAGGTGTAGTGTGTAAAAAAAACAACAGCTGTATGGTTAAATTTTCCTGTTGAATTGGTACCAGGAAACATAAAACGTCCCTGGAGGGCGGTAACGCATAAAAATAAAATTTGTTCTGCAATTGGTATAATAATTGTAGTATAATATCTGGACTGGTAAACTTACCGGTCCAATTGTGATAAGGTTTAGGTTGAAAGCCCCCAAGCAGCAAGTGCGAGGGGGCTTTTATTTTGTGTCATTTTTCTTTCATTTTAGTATTTTGCTCCGGGCAATTGTAATAATTAGATTACAATTGATAACTTAGTTCAAAATATGATCATGAAAAAGTTTTACATATATCTTATCGCCTTGCTTGTTGCGGGCAGCAGTTTCAAAACAAGTGCACAAACGCCGAGGATACCTGAGGCAAGCCCAACACAAACTATCATCCAGGATTTTGGCTTGGGGAAAGTTAGTATCACTTATTCACGCCCCAGTGTAAAGGGACGCGTTATTTTTGGTGGGATAAACCCTTTTGGCCAGGTGTGGCGTACCGGTGCAAATGCCGCCACAACAATAACTTTTAGCGAGAACGTAATTGTGGAGGGCCACAGCGTAAAGGCCGGCACCTACTCTTTATTTACCATACCCGAAAAAGACGAGTGGACCATTATCCTCAATAAAACCGTTAAACAATGGGGGGCATACAGCTATAAAGAAGCAGATGACTATTTGCGTTTTAAAGTAAAGCCCGTTTACCTGGCCGAAAAAAGAGAAACTTTTACGATCTTTTTTGCCAACGAAACCACCAGCTCATCGGACTTATATCTTGTATGGGATCATACTGCCGTAGCTGTTCGCCTGAAAACAGATGACGATGCTCAAATCACGGCCAACATCGATGAGTTGATGAAAGGTAACCGGAAGCCCTATTATTTTAACGCGATACAATATTATTACGAGAACAATAAGGATATGCACAAAGCGCTTAGCTGGGCGCTCGAGGCACAACAAACCGATCCTAAAGGACCCTGGTATAAATTATGGGAAGCACGTATCCGCCTGAAGATGGGCGAAAAGGCCGCGGCTATCAAAGCTGCACAGGAAGGTATAAACCTGGCAAAAGCGAGTAATGATGATGAGTATGTGCGTTTGAACCAGGCTGTAATTGACCAGGCAAACCGGTAGGTACTTCCGGAAGTTGGAATATCAGTTTTGGGCGTTTAAATGGCGATATAATGTGTGCTATACGTTTTTCTCGCGATACCGGATTTTGAAATCGGGAGTGATGCGATTGATAGCGGTCGCTATGATTATCACCAAAATACAGCCTATCGCGTTAAGCCATAAATAAGCTACCAACTCGAAATTGCCCAGAATAACTACCAGGGTCTCCGTGATAAGCGCGGCGATGAAAACCGCGTTGCCGGTCACTTTTTTCAAGTAAAATGCAACGACAAATATCCCCAGTATGGTACCGTAAATATATGATCCCAGCTTGTTGACATACTCGAGCAGGTTGCCCACTTTGCTGGCGTACAAGGCCATTAATACACACACCACTCCCCAAAAAACAGTAGCAAGACGTGACGCAAGCAAGTAATTTGTATCGGATGCGCCGGGGTGGATAACGCGTTTGTAAATATCGATCACACTGGTGGATGCCAATGAATTAAGCGCACTGGCCGTTGAGCCCATTGAGGCCAGGAAGATGATCGCGATAAGCAAACCGATCAATCCTCGTGGTAAATACTGAGTAACAAAGGTTAAAAATACATAGTTGGTATCGTCGGAATTGGCTTTTTCATTATTCCTTTTCATCACCGTAATTGCCTCTTTACGGATATTAGCCGATTTGTTATCCGCGATCTTTAAAGCCTCTTGTGCCTGCTTTATTTGTGCGGAATTATGTGTATCAAACGCCTTTAACAAATTATTCGCTTTGCTCTTTCGCTGTTCGAAGGCTGCTGAATATTGATTTTCCAGCGCGTTATACTGACCTGCATACTGACTCTCTTTTACCTGTTTTACTTCGTACCGGTTAAAAAACATCGGCGGACGGTTAAACATGTAAAAAGCGAACACCAGTACCCCGATTAACAGGATCAGGAATTGCATCGGGATTTTGAGCAGGCCGTTCATGATCAGGCCAAGCCGGCTTTGCCCCACTGAGCTTCCTGTCAGGTAACGGCCAACCTGACTTTGATCAGTGCCGAAATAGGAGAGTTGCAAAAAGAAACCGCCTATCACGCCGCTCCATATATTATAGCGGTTGTTAGGGTCGAACTTCCAATCGATAACGTTCATCCGGCCCAGTTTGCCGGCCAGTTTGATGGCATGCGAAAAGCCGACACCATTTGGCAGAAGATTTACCACCAGTACGCCAGCCAAAAACATTCCCGAAAAAATGATGCTCATTTGCAGCAGTTGCGTATAAGATACTGCTTTAGTGCCGCCGTAAACTGTATAAAAAATTACAAGGCCGCCAATAAACAGCGTAGTATAAATCGTATTGATCTGCAATATGGTTGATAAAATGATGGATGGAGCATAAATGGTAATGCCCGTTGACAATCCGCGCTGTACCAGGAATAAAATTGACGTGAGCGCCCGGGTTTTGAGGTTGAAACGCTGTTCGAGAAACTCGTAAGCAGTATACACTTTAAGGCGATGGAATATAGGGACAAACGTAACGCAAAGCACGATCATGGCCAACGGCAGGCCCAGGTAAAACTGTACGAAGCGCATGCCATCGGAATATGCTTGCCCGGGTGCTGATAAGAAAGTGATGGCGCTGGCCTGTGTTGCCATTACCGAAAGCCCCACGTGGTACCATGATAATGAGCGGCCACCCATTAAATATTGATCAATATTTTTATTACTGCCGCTTTTCCATAGGCCATAGATAACTATGGTAAGCAGTGTAACGGCTAATACGATCCAGTCGGGTAAGCTCATTCAAATAATATGGTAATGAGCCAGAATACAAAAATTAGTAAAACCAGCCAGGCGATAACTACGCCATAAAACTGGTTCCAACTACGTATAAACGGTGGAAGTTCAGGATCATGCGTTTGCACGGCCTTTAACAAAAACAGTCAGGAAAAAGGCGGTAAACAATAAACCTACAAATCCTAAAATTGGTATCCACAAAGGGCTGCCGTTAATTATAACTCCGATAAACATGCCGCTTAATATGGCTACAGTATAATAGATGTTCGCGTCTTTTATCTTTTTTGTTTCGTGGTGGTGTGTCATGGTATTCAATATATGTTGCAAATTTATATTATTATTTCACCTTATTTAATTCAACGGCTGATTTTTTGGCTTGCTTAATAAATTTATAAACAGCCTATAGGCTCCCGGCACGCCCGCAGGTAACTGCCTGAAAAAAGCGAGCGAGGTATACACAAATCTTCCTTCGCCATAATTGCCGACAATTAATGCGCCATTATTGGGCGTTTCACCTGCATCGTTCATTTGCAGCACCGGCTTATAGTTGGGGTCGACCCCATTCACAAAATACAGTCCGCGTTCCTGTACCCATCCGTTAAAATCATCCTGGGTAATGGTGTTCGGATAATTAAGGATGGGATTTTGCTTATCCAGTATCGTAATTTTTGCGTCCTCATCCGTAACGCGCTGGTTAACAACGTTAAACGGGTAGGGGCCAATCTGTTTGGTTACCAGGCCATTGTTGTTATTATATTGTACCAGCAGATTGCCGCCGTTTTTAACATAGTCGAGCAGTTTGGGTTGCTCGACGGCCAATCGCGGATCGACATTGTAAGCACGTACGCCGGTTACAATGGCATCATAGCCGGAAAGATCGCCGTTCATAATTTCCTTTTCGGTGAGCTCATGGACCTCATATCCCGCTTGCCTCAACGACTCGGCAACGAGGTCGCCGGCGCCATTGATGTATCCTATTTTTTTGCCCGCCATTTTGAAATTAATGTACAGCAACTTTGTTTTTGACGGTGGAAAAAGCGTTATGATAGGAATGTGCTCATAAACGATTTGCTGTATGCCCAGCGAAAAGGACTTGCCGTTTACGGTAGTGACAGCTTCAAATTCAGACGTTTTGGCGCTGTTGTCGGCAGGTCTAACGGTGAATGAAACGGTCCATTCATCGCCCTTGTGCTTGTCGGTAAAGTCGTATTTCTCCGGCGATACGATCCAGCCTTTTACAGGTTTTACGCTTACCGTTCCGCCGCCGTTAATAAAACTTTTTAACTTGACCTGTATGTTTTGCGGTACCCGGGCATTAAATACATAAACCGGGTTAACGATGTTCGCAGTTACGGGGGGCGCTATAATAACTGGCTGGTAAATTTCGCCCTTCGCGGGATTTACATATTTATAAACGAGTTTCCTGTCAAATGAGATCAAGTGGCCTGCAATTGAAAACTGGAATTCGACAGCAGGTGCATTCGGGTTTTCGGGGTTTCCGACGTTGCCTTCATTGTTAATGCTATAAATGCCCGTTGGGTGCGCCGATTCCAGCCAGTACGGCTGCGATATTGCGCCCGCCACGCACTCATTGGTGAAAATTTGGAGTTCGTTTGCCGGGAGCAGTTTGCCGAGGTTATTGTTCGGCAATTCATAATGTGAAACAGGCTCTATGAAGTCTGATGTTTTGCCGGGGTTATCCTGGTGTTGTAATACGGTTAGCTTGTTTAAAGCAATGTTTAGTCCGTAGCGGTTTATTACCTGCGAGCGGATGTTCATCTGCTCGCCCAGCGCATAAGCCGATTCGGTGGTATAGGCTTCAAACCATAGTCCTGCGCATGCAGCAATAAGATTGTTCAGTTCCTTCAGCTTTTGTGTGCGCCAGTAAACGTCTGGTATTTTTTCGATGCGGGCTATCATTTGCACTAAAGCAGGGACGGAATTTTCCGGATGTTCGATATCGAAACTTTTTTTGATGATGCTTGCCCCGGCCGAAACGGCATCGCTATTTTTAACCCGTTTCCAAGTTGTATTGATGCCGTCAAAAAGGTCTGTTTGTGGCGCATCTCCCAAAATGGTTTTAAAATATTCAAGCGACGAGCCACGTTGCCGGGCTGAGCCAAAGCCCTGCGTTTTATGGTTCGAGCGGCTTTCGGCAGCCATTTCGCCGTAACCTTTGCCAATAATAGGGTTATAAACGCCTACATCAATTTTAAACTGATCGGCAGCGGTTGTATTGGTATTCCCGAAATTAAACGTATTCCACAATAATCGCTTTGCCTGCCACGGTTGCACGTATTTTAATTGTTCGGGGAACCGGTTTGGGTCGGCTGCAGCCGTAAACGCCTCCTGCGCCAATATTGCAGATGATGTATGATGCCCATGGCCACCCTCTCCGGTTGTGGGGAAACGGCAAATAATTACATCGGGGCGGAACTTGCGGATAACCCAAACTACATCACTCAGCACTTTTTCCTTATCCCATATCTTTAATGTTTCCGCGGGCCCTTTTGAAAAGCCAAAATCGTTTGCCCGGGTAAAAAATTGTTCAGCTCCGTCCACCTTGCGGGCGGCTAAAAGCTCTTGCGTGCGTATTAGCCCTAACAGTTCGCTTTGCTCATTGCCAATCAAATTCTGGCCGCCGTCGCCGCGGGTCATGGATAGATAGCCGGTACGGTAATGCTTCTCCTGCGCCAGGTACGCCAGCAACCTGGTATTTTCATCGTCGGGATGTGCAGCTACATATAGTACGCTGCCGAGTACATCCAGCTTTTTGAAATTTTGCTCAATAGTTACGATGTCTGTTGGCGGCGCCGTTTGTGAAAATGCAAATTGTATGGTAAGTAAAAGAGCGGCAAGGAGTTTGATGCGGTTCATACGAGCAAATATATTGAAAGATACATGTCATGTTTTATATGTATCAATAATTTTAATAATTCTAAAAACATTATTATTCGTGCAATGTTTAATCAAATGATTAATTTTTTATGCTTGAATATCAGTATTTTATGAAAATGGTTGAAAAAACATTTTAATTCAATCAATCGTTTGATTAATTTTGTACGGGAAAAGCAATGGATAAAGATAAAATAGATAAGAAGGATCATATCCTCGATGTTGCCGAGCGCGTATTCTCGGACCTGGGGTATGACGGCGCTTCAACACGTGTAATTTCGGGCGAGGCGGGGGTGAATATGGCGATGCTGAATTATTATTTCGGCTCAAAGGAAGGATTGTTCCTTGCCGTTTTCGAGCGTAAGATATCATCGTTTCAGGCCCTTCTTCAGAACATAGGAAGCGATGAAAGTATGTCATCGTGGGATAAATTGGCAATGTGTATTGACAATTATGTCGACCGTGTTATCGTAAACAACTGTTTCCAGAAACTGATAATTCGTGAGATGTCGATCACCAAACGGTCGGAGCTTACCGATAAGATTACTGAAATACTGATGGTCAATGTGCTTGAGTTTAAAAAACTGTTTGATGAAGGCATTGCCAACGGCAGTTTTGATAAGGATATTGATACACCGTTAATTACAGCAACCATATTCGGAACGAAAAATTATATCATCAATTCGCCGCATATATCTTCAATCATGCTCGGGCATGATATCCGGGATGAAAAGTTTTTGGAAGAAAACCTTAAACCCCGCATCAAAACCCATATGAAACGACTTTTGAAAGGCTACCTAATGAAAGACAATGACAACACAAAATAAAACCATCAACCACAACTTTTTTATCAATAAGCCTAAGCAGTTTTTTGCCGCGCTTTTAATTTTAGGATCGCTCTCGGCGGGCGCCGCAAGCGCTCAGGACAGAGTTATTACACTATCCGAAGCGATAAAACTTGGCCAGCAAAATAGCAAGGTGCTAAAGCTTTCGCAGGCGAAGATCGATGAGGCTGTTACAGAATATGAGCAGGCAAAGGATGGCGGCAAGCTTAGCGGTAAAGCCAGCTATGGTTATAATCGCGCCGAAATACCTGCAAACAAACTGCAATTCGGGAAAACAACTTTCGCATTGCCTACCAGCGCCGACGCCTACCTGGGAACTTTATCATTAACCCAGGTGATATTCGGCGGTAACCGTTTAAAATATGCCGAGCAGTCGACCAACTTGCTTACACAGGTTGCACGGCTTGACGCGAGTAAGGATAAGGACCAGATTACGTACGATATCATCAATTCGTATTACAATTTATACAAGGTGCTGCAAAGCAAAAAGGTTGTTACCCAAAACCTGGGTACCATCGATCAGCAGATCAAGCAGTCGCAGCGCTTTTTTGACCAGGGGCTGGTTACTAAAAACGATGTGCTGCGTTTCCAGTTGCAGCGTGCAAATATCGAACTGAACGAGATCGACCTGGAGACTAACCGTAAAATTATCAACTATAACCTTGATGTTTTGCTTGGTTTGCCCGAGGGTACTCAACTCGCTATAACAGAGGTAAATGAGCCGGACAGGACACTCGGTTCATTACCAAGCTATATTGACAGTGCTTTGGCAAACCGTAACGAGGTAAAAGCACTTGATTTGCGTACACGGGTTGCCGAAACCAACATCAACAATATAAAAGCCAATACATTGCCAACGCTGGCGGCGTCGGGCAGCGCTTACTACGTTGACGTAAATGCTAACCCTATCCCTAAGAGCGGTTCGTATATCACGCCCATATCGGTTGGTTTGACCCTTGGATGGAATTTCGACGCGTTATGGAAAAATAAAAATAAGATAGCGCAGGCTAAGGTACAGCGCGAGGAGGTAGTTATAAATAAGGACATCACGATTGATAATGTTAAACGCGAAGTCAATCAAAACTATCAAAACTACACCATGGCTTTGGATAAGATAAGGCTGCTGCAAACATCGATAGCGCAAGCGGGCGAGAATAACAAGATCCTCGAATCGAAATATCAAAGCAATATCGCCTCTGCAACAGATCGCGCGGATGCGGAAACCTTATTATACCAGGCACAGATCAACCTTGAACTGGCGAAAGCTGATGCCGGGCTGGCCTATTACACCCTGTTAAATTCAATCGGAAAACTGAATAAATAATATGCGCATGTGCAAATTTCAAATGCGCAGATCAATAAAAAACTAATTCGCTAAATCACTAACTCAATAATTCAACAATTAATATAATGGCAAAAGCACACGACTCAGCAACTGAAAAAAAGAAACCTAACAGGGTATTACCTATCATATTGGGGGTAATATTACTAATAGGTATTGTTTTCGGGATTAAAGAATACATATATTATGGAAAACACGTGGATACCGACGATGCGCAAATTGACGGCGATATAAGCCCGGTGGTTGCCCGCGTAAGCGGATATGTTGACAGTATTTATTTCCAGGAAAATACGCATGTTGACAAAGGCCAGGTATTGGTTAAGATCGACGACCGCGATTACAAGGTAAAACTTGAGCAGGCACAAGCTGCGGTAACCGGGGCCAGCGCAAATGTTGGCGTTGGGCAATCGCAGATTTATGAGAATACGGCAAATTCGGCCGCGGCGCGGGCAAAGGTTACGTCAGCCGGCGCCCAACTCGAAAAAGTGAGAAAAGACTACCAGCGTTATGCCAACCTGGTACAGGACGGTTCAATTACCCGTCAGCAATTTGACCAGGCAAAAGCCGACCTTGAAGTAGCGCAAGCAAACTACCAAAGCGCGCAGGATCAATACAAGGCCGCGCAGGAGCAGGTCGGCGCAACACGCAGTGAACTGAATGTTACCCATACCGGTGTATCGCAAAAGCAGGTTGATGTTGATTATGCTAAACTGCAGCTTTCATATACCATTATTAAAGCTCCATCCAGCGGCATTGTGTCAAAAAAGAATGTGCAGGTAGGTCAGCTGGTGCAGGCCGGGCAAACATTGTTTAACGTCGTTAATGACAACAGCACGTACATTACTGCCAACTTCAAAGAAACACAGTTGGATAAAATAAAGAACGGGCAAAAAGTTAATATCGATGTTGACGCTTATCCAAACTTAAAGCTCACCGGAAGCGTGTACAATTTCTCGCCGGCAACGGGCGCTAAATTCTCGCTTTTGCCGCCGGATAATGCCACCGGAAACTATGTTAAAGTGGTTCAGCGGGTACCTGTAAAGATACAGATCAATGGGTCAAAAGAGGACATGGCTAAGCTTCGTCCTGGCATGAGCGTGAGTGTATCGGTGGTGTATAAGGATTGATCGAGTCGTTAGTCTTGAGTCCGAAGTCTTAAGTCAAAAGTCTTATTCTTCGGACTCAGGACTTCGGGCTACCATAAATTTGTTATTTAGAAAAAATACTAATGGCTGAAACTGGCTTTAAAAAGTGGATTATCACCATCACGGTAATCGTTGCTTCGTTATTGGAGCTGATCGATACCACGATCGTGAACGTATCCTTACCCGATATACAGGGTAACCTGGGGGCTACGCTGGAGGATATTGCGTGGGTTGTGACGGGATACGCAGTGGCGAACGTGATCATATTGCCGATGTCGGGCTGGTTGGGAAGCCGGTTCGGGCGGAAGAATTATTTTATTACCTCGATCGTCGTATTTACCATCGCTTCGTTTTTATGCGGTAATGCGCACGGACTGACTGAACTGATACTCTTCAGGATATTACAAGGGCTTGCCGGCGGCGGGTTAATTTCCACATCACAGGCCATCCTCATTGAAACTTGGCCGCGCGAACAGATTGGTACAGCTACGGCTTTATTCGGCTTGGGCGCGGTTGTTGGCCCAACTGTTGGTCCTACTATAGGAGGGTACATCACCGACCACACGTCGTGGCGGTGGATATTTTATGTGAATATACCCGTGGGGGCTATCGCTGCGTTTTGTGCCTATACATTTATTCATAAAACGCCTAAGGAGGCGAAGGGAAAACCTATAGACTGGTGGGGCATTGGCCTGCTAGCTGTTGCAGTGGGCAGCCTGCAAACCATCCTTGAAAAAGGAGAGTCGGAAGACTGGTTTGCCCAGCCCTATATCCTGGTACTTACCATTACTGCGATAATCGGAACCATCTGCTTTATATGGCGCGAATTAAGCACCGACCATCCTATCGTGAATTTCAGCATCATGCGGCACCGCAGCTTTTCCGTGGGTATGTTTACCTCGTTCGTGCTGGGCTTCGGGCTATATGGATCAGTATTCGTATTCCCGGTATTTTGCCAGAATTTACTCGGCTTTACGGCCCAGCAAACAGGCGAGTTGTTATTCCCGGGTGGACTATGTACCATTATCATGATGCCTTTTATAGGCAAGATGCTTAACAGGGGTATTCCTGCACAATTTATGGCTACGGCGGGCATGTTTTTGTTTTTTGTGTTTACCACGATGCTCAGCAATTCGACGCTGGCCACGGGGCAGGCCGATGTGCTTATACCATTGCTGATACGGGGTGTTGGTATGGCGCTGCTGTTTGTGCCGTTAACCACGTTAGCAATCGCCGACCTTAAAGGCCCCGAGTTGGGGCAGGGCACCGGCTTAAATAACATGATGCGCCAGCTGGGCGGATCGTTTGGTATTGCAACGCTTACAACCATTATACACCTGCGTGAGGGCGTACACCGCAGCAACCTGTTATCTAACGTTAATGTTTATAATCCCGCTTTTACTACACGGTTTAATATGTTAATGCAGGGTTTTATGGCTAAAGGGAAATCGGCGCTTGACGCCACCCATATGGCGTATGCCGCTATTGAAGGCGCAGTGATGAAACAAACCATGCTGCTCACCTACGACGATGCTTACTGGATCTCGGGCCTGGTGATGCTGTTCTCGATACCATTGCTCTACCTGCAGCCATTTAAAAAGGCCGTTAAAATGCCTGTTGATGCACACTAAACAGAAAAAGCCGTTTCCCGGGGCAGGAAACGGCTTTCTGAAAAAATACAATTATTATTTAACCGGCGACAATATAACAGTCATATAAAATATCGCGTCGCCGGGCGTTTAAATCCTGGTTATAAAGCTAACCAACCTGGCGGTATAAATTAAAATTTAGTTATCCACAGGAAATGATCGGCCTGAATCACAAATGATTACACGTCAAAGCAACTTCTCGCGCAATTTTTTGAAAAAACAACTTGTGTTATAGAAAAAGCTGCGTATATTTGCAGCCCGTCCAGAAGGAAACTTTTGGATAACCGGAGTGGTAGTTCAGCTGGTTAGAATACGTGCCTGTCACGCACGGGGTCGCGGGTTCGAATCCCGTCCATTCCGCAGTAGAGGGTTCAAGTCCTCGCAAAACGCTTAAATCAATATGGTT
>JACXTT010001250.1_pt1 | contig 42881 bp, 37 predicted proteins | sample 9270951 | NCBI WGS metagenome assembly JACXTT01 (sample SAMN15532306, study PRJNA645909) | rock metagenome | isolation source: weathered quartz diorite | place: Puerto Rico | collected 2017-06-21
CGCGAACCCGTCAGCGGCAACAGGCCGAGCCGGCGCGCGGCCAGCTCGCGGCGCCAAGGCGAGTCGTCGCGCAGGCGCCGGCGCTCGGCCTGGACGTGCGGGTTGTTCTCGAGGTAGGCCGACAGGCGAGCGAGGCCGCGTCGATCGCGGCCCAGGAACAGGCGCTCGATCGCGCCCCAGAAGGTCTCGGCATCGGCGCGCGCCGCGGTGCGCTTCATGCGATCGCTCCAAGGCTGGTCGCGCAGCGTGCCGCGCATCAGGCGGAGCAGGGCGCGCGCCTCGTGGCGGTCGCGCCGGCGCTGACGCCGGCCCAAGGCCCGCGCCAGGAACAGCGCGATCGCGATGCAGAGCAGAACCACCACCCAGGCCAGCGCGCCGGGCAGTGGCGGACGATCGAAGTGAGACATGGCCTGGGTGTTTTCGGCGCAGGCCGCGGCGCGCTTGAGGCGCGAGCCTCGGCTCAGCGCCGGGGTGGGGCAAGATCGACCTCGAACGACATCGACTCGAAGCGGGCGGGTGCACCCGGCTCGAGGTCGCGGAGCTCGACGTTCGTGATCTTCAGGACTCCCGAGCCGACCGGCAGCGCGTCGAACACGGCCTGCGCGGAGTCGACGGCGGCATCCGATCGACCGTTCGGCCACAGCATCCGCTCGAGCATCGCGGCCGCGGTCTGGTAGTCGCGGCGGCTCGAGACGAACGAGAAGCCGCGCGCTTTGCCGGGCGAAGCCCCGCTCGAATCGCGGGGGTCGAAGTGCCAGGCCTCGATCTGGGTCGGGTTGGGGCCATGGAAAGGCGGCGTGACGATGCCCGCGAAGTCGGCGGCCGAGTCGCTCCCGGTCACGACGATCGCCCACCCTTCATCGCCCTGCGGACGGAGCACGAAGTGGAGCGACTCGGCGAACGTTCGCTCGAAACGCTGACCCGCGCTCAGGTGGCCCTCGAAGTGTGATGGCCGAGGCCTCGACTTGGGCGTGGCGCCCACGATCAGTCCGAGGCCCAGGGCGGCGGCCACGAGCCGCGCGGCGCCGCGATCGAGCTCGGGGCGGCCCGATCCCATCACGCGCTCACGCCGAGCGGAAAGCGGAACAGAGCGCGCGCGTTGGCGGTGGTGATGCGATCGGCCTCCTCCGGCGTCCAGCCGCGCAGCGCGCACAGCCGCCGCACTACCCGTGGCAGCAGGCCGGGCTCGTTGCGCTTGAGCGAGCGCGGCTCGGGCTCGAGGTACGGGGCGTCGGTTTCGAGGACCAGCATGCTCTCGGGCGCCACGCGCACCGCGTCGTCGAGTGCGGCGTGGCCGTACGTCAGGCAGCCGCCGATCCCGAGCTTGAAGCCGAGCGCTTGGGCGCGCGGAATCGCCTCGGGGCCATCGTCGAAGCAGTGCAGCACGCCGCCCGCCGCGGGCCGGGTCTGCTCGAGAATGGTCAGGACCTCCTCGAGCGCGCAGCGCTGATGGATGACGACCGGCAGACCGACTTCGTCGGCCAGCGCGATCTGGGCCCGGAACCAGCGCTCCTGATCGGCGCGCGGCGCGTCGTCGCGGTAGAAGTCGAGACCGGTCTCCCCGATCGCCACCACGCGCGGATGGCGAGCGTGGCCGCGCAGCTCGTCGAGGTACTCCTCCGGCACTTGGGCCGACTCGCTCGGATGCACGCCCACGCAGATCGCGAGCGAGGGATGCGCGCGGGCCAGATCGTGGGCTGTGGCCACCAGCGCCGGGGCATACGCGATCTCGACGAAGTGCGTCACGTTGGCGACGCGCGCGCGATCGAAGACCTGATCGCGGTCCCGATCGAAGCGTTGGTCGGCGAGATGGCAGTGGGTGTCGATCATCGCGGGGCGCGCGTCCCGAAGGCTAAGAGGGCGTGGTTGCCGCCTCGATGCGCGGGAACAGGCTCTTCACTACGCCCAGCTTGCGGCCCGCCAGGACGCCGCCGCCGTACGAAGGCCGCGCCTCGTTGCCGCGCGTCTCGCCCGGCTTGCCGGGCAGGTCGAGCAGCGCCCACAGCTCGACGCTCTTGCCCGGGATGACCGGCCACGCCCACAGCGCCACCAGGCGCAGCGTCTCCAGCAGCGCCGACAGCGCGGTGGCCAGCTCGGCGCGCCGGCTCTCGTCCTTGGCCAGCGTCCACGGCTTCACACGCTCGATGAATTCGTTGGCGCGCTCCACCGGCCGCCATGCCGCGGCCAACGCTTCGTGGACCTGAACTTCTTCGAAGCGTGCCGCGACCTCCTCGTGCGATTGCTCGGCGGTGGCGAGCAGCGCGTCGAAGGCCTCGCGTGCGGCCGGATCGCGAAAGCTGGCCGGCTCCCAGGCCTCCGGCGCCACGCCGCCGAAGTACTTGTGCACCATGGTGAGCGTGCGGCTGGCCAGGTTGCCGAGGTCGTTGGCGAGGTGCGTGTTGCAGTGCTCGATCAGCTGCTCGAGCGTGAACTCGCCGTCGCGCCCGGTCGGGATGGCATCGAGCAGGTAGAAGCGCAGCGCGTCGACGCCGAAGCGCTCGGCCAGGTCGATCGGATCGACCACGTGGCCCGCCGACTTCGAGAGCTTCTCGCCGCGCACGTAGATGAAGCCGTGCACGTAGACCTGGCGCGGCAGCGGCACGCCGGCCGCGAGCAGCAGCGCCGGCCACAGGATGCAATGGAAACGGCTGATGTCCTTGCCGATGACGTGGAACGCGTTGGTGTATTGCGGCGTCGCGGTGCCGGCCCAGGCCGCGCCCGGGCGGCCTTGTCCGTTGAGGCGCTGGAATTCGTCCTGGCGCGTGGCCCCCGGGCCACCGGTGTCCTCGTCGCGCGCCAGCCACCACAGCGAATAGCGGCGCTCCGGCCAACCCAGTGCCGAGAGATAATTGAGCAGCGCGTCGGCCCACACGTAGGCGGTGTGCCCGGCCGCGCCGGGAATGTCGTCCGGAAGCGGCACGCCCCAGGGCAGATTGGGGCGGGTGACGCTCACGTCCTCGAGCCCCTCCTTGATGACGTTGAGGACCTCGTGGCGACGGTAGTCGGGCGAGACGAAATCGGGGTGGGCCTCGAAGTGTTGGAGCAGCACGTCGTCGTATTCCGAGAGGCGGAAGAAGAAGTTGGTCTCGCGAATCCGCTTGGGCTTCTTCTTGTGCTCGGGACAGCGCCCCTTCTCGTCGAGATCCTTCTCTTGCTTGAACGCCTCGCAGCCTTCGCAGTAGAGGCCCTCGTACTCCTCTTCGAACAACGCCGGCTCGCCGGTCTTGGGGGCGCGCGCCTCCTGGAGCCGGCGGAACAACTCCTGGACCGCCAGCTCGTGGCGCGGGTCGGTGGTGCGGATGAACTGATCGTAGCTCACCGACAGACTCTTCCACGCCGACTGGAAGGTGGGCGCCAGCTCGTCCACGAATTCCTTGGGCGACTTCCCGGCCTCGGCCGCGGCGCGCACGATCTTGATCCCGTGCTCGTCCGTACCGGTCAGGAAATAGGTGGAGTCCCCACGCTGCCGGTGATATCGCGCCAGGCAATCGGCCAGCACCTTTTCATAGGCATGACCCAGATGGGGCCGGCCGTTCACGTAATCGATGGCGGTGGTGATGTAGAAGCGTCGTGGCAAGAAGGCGTCTCCGAAAAGCGGAGTGGGAGTATACCCGACCGTTGGCTGCCCCCGCGGCCGGGCGGTTGGGCCGGGCTCGGGGGGCGCTTGAGATGCGGGTCGCGGCGTTCCGATCCGCGGCGGTCACGCCCGGGGGGTCTGTGATAGGTCCGGGGTCGGTCCGTATAGTCGAGTGAATGGCGAGCGAGGGCGCGGTGCTGCACAGGCTGATCGGGTGGGTCGCACCGATCGAGGTGGATTGGGAAGCGGCTTACGTCGAGCACATGCCGCGGGTCTACAACTTCTTCCGCTACCGGATCGGGAGCGGGCCGGAGGCGGAGGACCTGACGGCCCTGACCTTCGAGAAGGCGTGGCGGGCGCGGGCGCGCTACCGGCGCGACCTGGCTCGATTCGGCACCTGGCTGATGGTCATCGCGCGGCGGGTCGCCATCGACCACCTGCGCGCGCGACGCCGGCACGCGCCGCTCGAAGCCGGGCACGACGTCGCCGCGGGACCGACGCCCGACGAGCTGGCCGAGCGCCGCTCCGACGCCGAGCGACTGGCGCGCCTGCTGGAGCGGCGCGACGAAAGGGAGCGTGAGCTGGTGGCGCTCAAGTACGGGGCCGAGATGACGAACCGCGCGATCGCGCGGCTCACGGGACTCAGCGAATCGAACGTCGGCACCATCCTCCACCGTACCGTGCAAGCGCTGCGGGCGGAATGGGACGACGCCGAAGGAGGATGACGATGGACGACCGTTTCATGCACGGGCTGAAGCGCGATCCGGCGCCGGAATTCAGCCACTCGCTCCGCGAGCGATTGCGCCGGCAGGAAGAGGGAGAGGCGGACGAGCCGCGCCGTGTGCGCTGGGCGGCGTTGCTGGCGCCGGCGCTGCTGGTGGCCGCGCTGACCAGCGTGATCCTGTTCCCCTCGGTGCGGGCTTCGGCGCAGGCGTTCCTCGACCTGTTCCGCGTCCGCAACTTCACCGCGGTCTCGGTCAGTCCCGACCGCATGAAGCAGCTCGAGGACGGCAACCTCGACCTCAAGTCGCTGATCGGCGATCGCGTGAAGACCGTGAGCGAGCCGGGGCCGCTCCAGGTCGTCGCGTCGCCGGCGCTGGCTGGCGCCGCGGCCGGCATGATCGTGAAGGTGCCGGGCGTGCTGCCGGCCGGACTCAAGGCCGACACGGTGGCGTGGCGCGGCGCGGGCGAAGTGCAGATCACCGCCGACGTGGCGCGGCTGCGCCGCCTGCTCGAGAGCCTCGACATCCAGGACGTCGCGGTGCCGATGGCGATCGACGGCCAGACGATCGACCTCAAGGCGCCGCCGATGGTGCAGCAGCGCTTCGTCGCGGGCGCGGCGCGTGCCGAGCTGATGCAGTCTCGGAGCCCCGAGGTCGCGCTCCCGACCGGCGTCGATCTGGCGCAGCTCGGCACGATCGGGCTGCGCATCCTCGGCCTCGACGCCACCGAGGCCCAGCGTCTGGCGCACAGCATCGACTGGCGCAGTACCATGCTGATTCCGGTGCCGGGCAACGTGGGATCGTTCCGCCAGGTCGAGGTCGGTGGCCACTCCGGACTCCTGGTGACGCTGAGCGGCACGACCGAGAGCGGACGGACGCGCGAAGGCGCGGTCCTGCTGTGGTCGCAGGACGACATGGTGTTCGGGCTGGAGGGGAATCTCTCGAGCGAGGACCTGCTGCAGATGGCCAACTCGTTGCGGTGAGCGAACGGGTCATCGAGACCCGCGGGCTCCGCAAGCGCTTCGGATCGAAGCTGGCGGTCGCCGACCTCTCCTTGTCCGTCGGACGAGGAGAGGTGTTCGGCTTTCTGGGTCCCAACGGCGCCGGCAAGACCACCTCGCTCAAGATGCTCCTGGGCCTGATCGAGCCCAGCGCCGGATCGGCGCGGGTGCTGGGCGCGCCGCTCGGCGATCGCCCAGCGCGCGGGCGCGTCGGTTTCCTGCCCGAGCACTTCCGCTTCCACGAGTGGCTGACCGGGCGCGAGCTGCTCGGCTTCCACGGCCGCCTCTACGGGCTCGGCGGTGCGGCGCTGGCGCGCCGTATCGAGGAGCTGCTGGCGCGCGTCGACCTGCTCGAGGCCGGCGACCGCGCCCTGCGCACCTACAGCAAAGGCATGCTGCAACGCGTCGGCCTGGCGCAGGCGCTGCTCAACCAGCCCGACCTGGTGTTCCTGGACGAGCCCACCTCGGGGCTCGATCCGCTCGGCCGCCTGCTGGTGCGCGACGTGATCCACGAGCTCAAGGCGCGCGGCACCGCGGTGTTCCTCAACTCCCACCTGCTGGGTGAGATCGAGGCCACCTGCGACCGCGTCGTGTTCCTCAAGTCGGGGCGCACCGTGCGCGAGCTGGATCTCAAGGGGCGCGTCGACCGGCTCGAGGTCGAGCTCGAGCTCCAGGGCGCCGACGCCGCGACCCTGGCGGGGCTCGACCGCTTCGGGCGCGCGCTCGCGCGGCAGGGCGAGCGCCTGAGCCTGCAGGTGGACGACGAGGAGCGGCTGCCCGAGATCGCGCGCTTCGTGGTCGAGCGCGGCGCCCGACTCTACGGCATGCGCGCCGCGCGGCCGTCGCTGGAGAGCGTGTTCCTCGAGGTCATGGGCGAAGACGGGAGACCGGGCTGATGCGGGCGCTGCTCACCGTCTGCCACCTCACCATCCACGAAGCCGGCCGGCGCCGCATCCTGCTCGCCGCCCTGATCTGCGGCCTGGCGTTCGTGATCCTGTTTGCGACCGGATTCCACTTCGTGGTCGCAGGCATGCCGGCCAAGGTCGCCGCGAATCTGCTGCGCCGGCGCATCCTGATCGCCTTCTTCACCCTCGCCGGACTCTACGGCGCCAACTTCCTGGCGCTGATGACCGGCGTGCTGCTGCCGGTCGATACGGTGTCGGGTGAGATCGCCTCGGGCGTGCTCCAGACCCTGGCGTCGAAGCCGATCCGCCGCTCCGAGATCCTGCTCGGCAAGTGGCTCGCGTTCGTCACCTTGGCGCTGCTCTACCTGGCGCTGCTCGCGGGCGGCGTGCTGCTCGCCGCACGGCTGCAGAGCGGCATCCTGCCGCCGCACCTCGCACTCGGCCTGCCGCTGATGGCGCTCGAGATCGTGCTCGTGGTGACGCTCGCCATCGCCGGCGGCACGCGCCTCGGCACGATCACCAACGGGGTCACCGTGCTCGGCCTCTACGGCCTGGCCTTCGTCGGCAGCTGGGTGGAGCAGATCGGCACCTTCGCCGGCAACCACGCCGCGCAGAGCATCGGCACGCTCGCCAGCCTGATCATGCCCAGCGAATCGCTGTGGCAGCTGGCCGCGCATCACATGCAGCCCGGCATCATGCGCGACCTCGGCGTCACGCCGTTCTCGCCGGTGTCGGTGCCGAGCCCCGCCATGGTGGCGTGGGCCGGCGGCTACGTCGTGGTGGCGCTGCTGGTGGCGGTCCTGTGGTTCAGGAAGCGGCCGCTCTGAGTCAGTGCGTCTCGCCGCCGCTCGTGTCGGGCGGCAGGTCGTCGCCGTCGGCATGCCCGTTGCCGCCGCTCCCGTTCCCGCCCTTGCTCTTCTTTCCGCAGCCGCAATCTCCGCATTGCCGATAAGGTCCGGGCGGCATGTCGGCGTAGGCGATGCGGTGCTCGACGCCCTCGTCGTCCTTGACCCACACCGCTTCTTCATAGAACGCGGTGCGCACCACGGTCATCGGTCCCTGGCCGGTGCGGAACGTGGCGCCGATCGGCGGCAGCTTCTCCGCGCTCTGCCGGTAGCGGTCCAGCTCGTAGGCCAGGCAGCACATCAGCCGCCCGCACGCGCCCGAGATCTTGGTCGGGTTGAGCGAGAGCTGCTGCTCGCGCGCCATCTTGAGCGTGACCGGGTGGAATTCCTTGAGCCAGGTCGAGCAGCACAGCGGCCGCCCGCACGGGCCGCAGCCGTCGAGCCGCTTGGCCTGCTCGCGCCGTCCGATCTGGCGCAGCTCGATGCGGGTGCGAAAACGGGACGCCAGGTCCTTCACCAGCTCGCGGAAGTCGACGCGCTGGTCCGCGCTGAAATAGAACGTGATGCGGTGGCCGCTGAAGGCGACCTCGGCCTCGGCCAGCTCCATCAGCAGCCCGCGCGCGGCGATACGCTCGCGGCAGTACTCGAAGGCCTCGCTCTCCCGCTCGCGGTTGTGATCCTCCTGGTCGAGGTCTTCTTCCTCGGCCTTGCGGATGATCTCGCGCGTCACCGTGCCCGGGCGCTTGAGCTCGACCAGGAACGGATCCTTGAGGAACACGCTGCCCACCGCTTCCCCGGTCTCGGTCTGGACCACGATCTTGTCGCCGAGCTGGAGCCAGAGATTGCGCGAGTTGAGGAAGAACGCCTTGCGCGCGCCGCGCAGCGCGACCTGGACGATGTCGGACATCGTCGCACCTCTATAGGGTCTGGAGAGACCCTGACGCCGGGTGGGGTCCGGCGGATCGAGATTCGAGATCGGATCCCGGAAGAGCGCGGCGCCGAAGCGATCACGCCGACCGGGCTATGAGCCAGCCCCCAGCACGGTGGCCGGGGGACGAGTGACGGAGGGCAGCATAACGCAGAGGCGTTGCCCGCCGCGAGCCTTCAGCGCAAGAGCGTGATCTTGCGGTGGTCGATGCCGGCGACCGTCTCGAGCTGAACCAGATAGAGTCCGGCCGGGGCGAGTGCGCCGGCCGCGTCGCGACCGTCCCATTGCAAGGTGTGGAACCCGGCGCCGAGGGCCGGATCATCGACCAGCGAGCGCACCCGCCGGCCGCCCAGATCGAAGACCGTGAGCCGGGCCGCTCCGGGCTGGCTCATCTCGAAACGCAGGGTCACGCCGTCGCGCATCGGGTTGGGGAAAGGCGGCGCGAGCCCGATGACCGCGCTCGGCTCGTCCCCCACGCCGACTGAGCTCGTGCCGGCGGCGCGCCAGGCGTAGATGTCGGGCGCACCCACGCCGCCGCGCTCGTCGGCCCATGACACGAAGCAGCCCGCGCCGTCGGCCAGCAGCGCCGGCCTCAGCTGGGAGTTGAGGGCGTTGCAGACCAGCGACCCGGTGGTGTTCCAGCCGCTGGCGGTGGCGCCGGCGCCGGTGACGCGCTTGGCGTAGATGTCGGCGGTGCCAGTGCCGCCCCGGGCATCGGCCCACGCCAGGTACATGCCGTTGGCGAGATCGGGCACTGCGGCGACGTCGAACTGGTCGCCGACCGCGTTGCACATCACGGCGCCGTTGACCGCCCACTGCACGGCGCCCGCCGCGCTGATGCGCTGGGCGTAGAGGTCGCCCGCGCCGCCGCGGTAGTCGGTCCAGGTCACGATCGCGCCGCCCATGCCATCGACCACGACGCAGGCGCTGTACTGCTCGTTGAGATCGGTGCAGATCGGAATCCCGTTCTGCGCCCACTGCCTCACGCCGGCGCCGTTCAGGCGCTGGGCGTAGATGTCGCCGTTCAGATCGCGGTCGTCGTCCCACTCGATGATCACGCCGCCGCTCGCGTCGGGAACCAGGCGGGGCGTGAACTGCTCGTAGAGCGCGTCGCAGACGACGACGCCGTCGGCGGCCCACTGCGGGGCGCCCGCCGCGTTGACACGCTGCGCGTAGACGTCCGGATTGCCGCCGCGCGCGTCCTGCCAGGTCACGATCGCCCCGCCCGCGCCGTCGCTGGCCATGGTCGGGAACAGCTGGTTGCCCGCCGCGGTGCACAGCGCCACGCCGTTCATGGTCCATTGCGGCACGCCGCCGCCGCTGACGCGCTGGACGTAGATGTCGCTGAGCGAGACGCTGCTGCGGTCGTCTTCCCACGCCACGATCGCTCCGCTCGCGTCGGCGATCAGGCTCGGGTAGCCCTGCGAGCCCGCCAGCGCGCACACCGCGAGGCCGTTGCTGGGCCAGCCCGCGGCGAGCGTGGCCGAGCCGGTCACGCGCTGCAGGTAGACGTCGGACTCGCCGCCCGGCACGCGGTAGTCCTCCCACGCCAGGTAGAAGCCGCCCGCGCCATCGGCCGCGATCACCGCCAGCTTCTGATCGCCGGTCGCGGTGCACACCGCGAAGCCGTTGGCCGGCCAGCCCGGCGCGGCGCTGCCGCTCGCGGTCAAGCGCATCGCATAGAGATCACTGGTGCCCGTGCGATCGTCCTGCCAGGCGATGAACATGCCGCCGCTCCCGTCCGGCGCCATCACCGTGTTGGTCTGGTCGTTGGCGGCGGTGCAGACGAGATTGCCGTTCAGACTCCAGGCAGCATTGGCGGCGCGCGGCGCGAGCAGGAGCAGCGCGAGCAACGGGGCGGGACCGAGACGCGAGCGCGCGAGCAACGAAAGAGCCCTCCGGAGATGGTGAATCGAGGCTCCGAAGGGCGGGAGGCGGAGCGCGGTGCGCGAACAATTCTACGCGGCGGGCCGCGAAGATGCGAAGGGAATCCGCGGGCTCCAAGCCGTGCGTTTCGCAATCAGGTTGCGAGATGCCGGGAGCTCAGCGCGTCGCGTGGGCCTCGAGCAAGCTCCGCTCCGACACCTCACGCACCACCGCCAGCAGGCGGCCGGAGCTGTAAGGCTTGGGTAGGAACGCCGCGACCTTGCCGGAGGCGGCGAGCTGCGGCATGTCGGGCCGGTAGCCGCTGGCGGCGATGATGCGGGCGGTCGGGTCGAGCGCCAACAGCTGATCGAGCAGGACGCCGCCGCCGCTGCCGGGCACCCACAGGTCGAGCACGATGGCGCGCAGCGAAGTCGCCTCGCCGTGCACGAAAGTGAGCGCCTCGTCGGCGCTGCCGGTGACCAGCACCCGGTAGCCGGCCTCGCCCAGGGTTTGCTCGGCCTGCTCGCGCAGCGGCGCCTCGCCTTCGACTACGAGCACCGTCTCGGGCTCGATCTCCGGGATCGTGGCCGGCTCCGCGGACACGGCGCTCTCGGCCGGGAACGCGGTGGCTTCGTGGGCCAGCGACGTGGGCGTCGCGGGCTCGGCCGCCGTACTTTCGAGGCGCGCCGGCAGCGAAGGGTCGGGCGCGGGCGCGGTCGCGGGCACCAGCGCCGCGCCGGGCGCTTCGACCACGGCGATCACGGCGTCGAAGGTGTCGGAGCGCCACAGGCTCACCGGCACGGCGCCGGCGCGCAGCTCGATCACCTGATCGTCGCGGCGCACGCGCAGATCGTGAACCTCGGCAGGCTGCCCGGTGCGCAGCGCGATCGGGATCGGCATGCGCTCGAGCGGATAGGGCGATCCGTCAGGCCGCTCGCAGCGCACGGTCGAGAGCAGGCTCAGGATGTCGCGCGTGGCGTCCATCGGGATCCCGAACAGCTCCTTCCAGCGCGCGTTGACGTAGAGCGGGCGTCCGTCGTCGCGGCGCACCACCATCACGCCCAGCGGCAGACAACGCAGGACCTGCTCGTGGCGGTGCTTGGCCTCCATCAGGCTCAGCTCGTTGGTCTCGAGCCGCGCGGCCATGGCGTCGAAGGCGCGCGCGATGGGCCCCAGCGCGCCGCGCTTCATGCCGGTGCGCGCTGCGCGCTCGCCCAGATCGAAGCGATCGATGGTGCGCAGGATGCGGTGCATGGAGCCGGCGAGCGAGAAGTGGTTGACCAGCAGCGCCGCGAGCAGCATCGCCAAGAGCCCGAGCGCGAGCACCAGATCGGAGCGCAGCGCGCGGCCGCGCGCCGCGGCCAGGGCGCTCGAGAAATCGAAGCGTGCCAGCGTGAACCCGGCGCCTGGCGCGGGTGGCAGCGGGCCTTCGAGATCGGCGGGGGGCGGCCCGTGCTCGAGGCGGATCGGAAGCGCGGCCGCCAGCTCGGGGCCCTTCATCTCGAGCCGCAGGCCGTCTTCGCCGGCGGTCCCGATCAGCTTGAAGGCCGGCGCCAGCGGTGACGCCGCGGCCTGGGTCAGCGCGCCCCGACTGGGGTGCATCGCGATGAGATTGCCGGTGGCATCGCTCACGCCCGCCTCACGCGCCCCGGGCGAGCTGAGCAGAGAGGCCAGTGCTTGGTCGAGCGCGCTCTCCTTGCCGGAGGCGTAGGCGTGCTCGAGGCGCGGTCCGGCCTCGAGCAACGCGGCGCGCGCCGTCTCCTGGGCGCGCGCCTCGACCGGGGCCGCGGCGCGGTCCAGGTCGGACGAGGTCTTGAGTGCGAGCCCCGCTCCGCCCACGAGCAGGATGGCGAGCATCAGCCGGATCTGGAGCGATGTCATGCGGAGCCGACTCCTTTCGGTCTCGCGCCCGTGGCGCTCAGTAATCCCAGCGTGGCGTGAAGTGCGACGGCCAGCGTCCCTCGCCGATCCTCGAACCGGACGCGCGCACGACCGCGGAGAACACGGTCAGCTCGGCGGTGACGTTGCCGTCGATCGATTGCATGGCCTCTTCCAAGATCGACAAGCGGCGGCGAATCTCGCGCGGCGTGAGCGACCCCGCCTCGCGCTTCAGCTCGGTCTCGCGATCGCGATGCGCCAGGGCGTCGGCCGACATCCCGGCTTGCACCCGCAACACGTCGCGCAGCCAGAGCTGATGGATCTCGAACATGCGCTTCAGCGCCTCGCGCCCGGTACGGCCGTACTGCATGAACGCCTGCGCCGCGCGCCACGTCCCCGCGGCGTCCTTGCGCTCGGCCGGCCGGAGCAGCGCCAGCGCTTCGTCGCGGATCGTCGCCGGGTCGGTGTCGCGGCGCAGCAGCGCCCGCGACAGGCTGCCGCCCGAGAGCGCGGCCAAGAGCCGCGCGTCCTTGGCCGGGACGCCCGCCCGCTTCTCCAGCACGTCGCGCACCAGCGGCTCGGACAACGGGCCGAAGCGCACCCGCTGGCAGCGGGAGCGGATCGTGGCCGGGAGCCGCGGCGGGCGCGAGGTAGTCAGCACCCACACCGTCGCGGCGCCCGGCTCCTCGAGCGTCTTGAGCAGCGCCGAATATTGATCCTCGCGCATGCGGTCGGCGTCGCGCACCACCACGACGCGCCGCGCCGCCTCGTAGGGCGCGTACGACAGCTCGCGCAGCAGCTCGCGCGTCATCGAGATCCGGATCGAGGCGGCCTTGTCGTAGGCGAAGACGAAGAAGGGGTCCTCGCGCACGCCTTGCACGGTCTCGGCGATGGTGCAGTCCAGCTCGCGCTCCTCGCCTGAGACCGGGAACAGGAATTTGAGGTCGGGGTGCTGGAGGGTGGCGGTCTTGTGGCACGCCGCGCAGGCGTTGCACGCGTCGCCGTCCGAGGCCGGCGCGCTGCCTGCGCCGCCGAACAAATCGGCGCCGCTCGCCTTGGCGCCCGGCGCGCGCTCGCACAACAGCGCGCGCGCGAAAGCCAGCGCCGCGGTGCCCTTGCCCACTCCGACCGGGCCCTGGAAAAGGTACGCGGTGGAGGGCCGCCCCTGCCGCACGACGCCCTCGAGGAACGCCGCGGCCGCATCCTGGCCGAGCAGCTCGCCGAGTCGAACGATCGCCACGACCGCAGCATACATGGCCGCGCGTCGTCTCGCAGCTTGGGACGGATGAATTTCAATCGCCCGGCCTGGCGACTGCGAGGCCGCGATGGCAGGATGCGCCGATGTTCCCGCGACCGGTGTGGCTGCTCTTCGTCGGCACGCTGATCAACCGCTTCGGCGGCTTCGTGCTGGTGTTCCTGATCCTCTACCTCACGCGCTCCGGGTTCTCGCCCGCGCGCGCGGGGCTGGCGGTGGGCGCTTACGGCGTTGGCGCCATCGTGGCCGCGCTGGTGGGCGGTCACCTCGCCGATCGCATCGGCCGCCGCAATACCATCGCGCTCTCGATGTTCACGGCCGCGGTCGCGATCCTGGCCCTGTCGCGCGCGCACTCGTTCGGCGCGATCGTGACGCTCACCGCGCTGACTGGACTCACCGCCGAGGCCTATCGCCCCGCGGCCAGCGCACTGCTCGGCGACCTGATCGAGCCTGGCCGGCGGGTGCAGGCCTTCGCCGGCTACCGGCTCGCCATCAATCTCGGCGCGGCGCTGGGGCCCATCGTGGGCGGCTGGCTCGTCAATCGCTCGTTCGTCTGGCTGTTCTGGGGCGACGCGGCGAGCTGCGCGATGTACGGCGCGCTCGCGCTGGTCGCGTTGCCCGAGATCACGCACCCGAGCGCGGCCGGCGCGACGGGCGACGCGGGTGGCGCCAACTCGCTCGCTGCGCTGCTCGGCGACCGGGTCTTCCTGCGCTTCCTGCTGGCCTCGTCGCTCGGCGCGATCGTCTACGCGCAGATGCACTCCACCTTCGCGCTCCAGGTCTCCGCGCGCGGGCTGCCCGATTCCACCTACGGCGTGCTGATCGGCTTGAACGGGCTGTCGTGCTGATCCTCGAGCTGCCGATCGCCTCCGTGACACAGCGCCTGCCCAGGCCGCCGGTCATGGCCTTCGCCCACCTGTTGCTCGGGATCGGCTTCGGGCTCACCGGGCTGGCCTCGACCGCGTGGCTCCTGGGCGCGACGGTCGTGGTGTGGACGCTGGGCGAGATCGTGGGCGCGCCGGTGGGCTCGGCCTACGTGACCGAGCTCGCGCCGCCGCTCATGCGCGGCCGCTATCAGGGCGCCTGGAGCATGACCTTCGCGCTCGGCTACGTGCTCGGACCCGCGCTCGGCGCCGCGGCGTTCGGCTGGCGTCCCGCCGTTCTGTGGGGCGGCTGCTTCGTGTTCGCCCTGATCGCGGCGCTGCTCGTGGCCCGACTGCCGCGGCATCGCTGATCAGTGCCGCGGAGCTAGGCAAGGAACAATTCCCGTTATTGGACGACCGGCGCTTGAACAACTTAGGTTGAGCGAATCTATCCGCTTGATGGAGTCAGCAAGAAGATCGACCCTTGCTGCTAGTCCTTGCGAGGGCAAGTAAGATGCTTCACCACTTGCGAGCGTCTTGCATGTACGAGCGAATCCTACCACGCCTCCTGTCCCTAGCATTACTCATGCTGCCGGCAACCGCGCTGGCACAACTCCAACTTGATCATCCCAACCCTCCATCCGTGGCCATTGATACGTATTTGCTATCCATGGACCTCGTCGCATCGGGTACGATCCTAGCCGATGTAACACCCACAACCCTCTATACTCCCATCTCAATCTCGCGAATTCTACTTGGGGCTGTCCCGAGCTCTGATGTTTCGGAGGATTCATGGGGTGATCACACCATAATCAGGAGCTCGCATGGCCGCGCTTAAGCGAATGGTGTGGGGTTGTTCTTGGCGAGGTTGAATATGAACATCGCCGAGTCCGGCGGTGTTTCGTTCTGTTCCGAGGCTCGCTACACCCTTATGGACGTACGAGGGTGCCGCGGTTCCCGCCCTAACGTCACCTGAGCCAGTCCTCGGGGTTGAGCGCCGTGCCGCCGCGGCGCACTTCGAAGTGCAAGACCGGGCCCTTGAGCGAGCCGGAGTCGCCGGAGCGGGCGATCACCTGGCCCGCGCTCACCTCTTGGCCGACCGAGACCGAGATCTGCGACAGGTGGCCGTAGAGCGTGTAATAGCTGTCGCCGTGATTGACGATGATCATCTGCCCGTAGGTGCCGTAGTCCTCGGAGAGATAGTCCACGCGCCCCTTCGCCACCGCGCGCACCGGAGTGCCGATCGGCGCGGCGATGTCCATCCCGTTGTTGGTGATCACCACCTTGGGGAAGCGCGGGTTGTGCTCGGGGCCGAAGCGGCCGAGCACGTCGCCGCGCACCGGCCAGTCGAGCGCACCCTGACCTCTGGCGAAGTCGCCGGTGTAGGGCGCGACCTGGCCGCGCTGCTGGAGCCGCGCCAGCAGGCCTTTGAGCGCGAGCGCGGTCTTCTCCAGCTCGACCGCCGCCGCCTCGTAGGCTTCGCGCTGGGTCTGGATCTGCTGGATCGTGTTGCGCTTCGTTTCGCGCTGCTGCGCCAGCCGCGCGTTCTCGTTGCTGGTCAGGCGCGCGGTGTGCTGGACCTGGGTGAGGTGGCTCTGCAGCCGGCGCTCGAGCGTCTCCACCATCTCCTTGCGGTCGCGCACGCCCTCGAGCAGGAAGCGATCTTGCTGCGCCACCAACACCAGGTAGTCCCAGCGCGCCAGCAGCTGCCCGAACGATTCGGTCGAGAGCAGGAACTCCAGCTCGCGCGCCGGCCCGAACTTGTAGAGCGCGCGCAGCCGCTTGCCGAGTCGATCGCGCTGATCGGAGAGCAGCCCGAGGTTCTTCTGCAGGTCGTTGCGGGTCAGGTCGAGCTGGGTGTCGAGCCTCTGGCGGCGGCGCTGGAGATCGTTGAGGCGTCGCTGGCTCGACGTCAGCTGGCGCTCGGTGCGCTTGAGCTGCGACAGGGCCTGGTTCTCCTGCCCCTTGAGCCGGGTCGCGGCCTCGCGGTTCTCGCGCGCCTGGCGTTGGACGTCTTCCAGCTCCTTGCGCTTGGCAGCCAGGCTGTCGCCCTCCTGGGCGCGGGCGACGGAGAAGGCGGCGGCCGCGGTGATCAGCAGCGCCGCCGAGACGAGCGCGAGGGCGCGCTTCACGGCCGGCCTAGGGGCCGACCGCGCGCAGCACGCGCGACAGCGCCAGCATCGCGGCGAACCAGGCGATGGCGATGGCTGAGGCCACGAACAGCAACGCCGTCGGCAGCGGCAGGAACACCAGGCCCACCACGCGCGCCGACATGCCTTGCTGAACCCCGAACAGGATCGCCAACGACAGGAACGCGGCCAGCCCGGCCTCGAACATGGCCTCGAGCACGAACGGCGCCGCGATGAAGCCGTCAGTCGCGCCCAGCCGGCTCATGATCTCGACCTGCGGCCTGCGCGCCAGCACGGTCAGGCGGATGGTGTTGTAGACGATGAACAGGATGGCGAGCGCCACTACCGCGCCCACCGCCACCGTGCCTTTCACCAGCGTGGTCCCGATCTGGTCCAACCGGTGCACCCACTCCTGCCCGTAGCGCACGTCTTCGACCTCGGGGAACTCGCCGATCTGCTTGGCGGCCTGATCCATGACTCCCGGAGTCTCGAGCGAGGGGCGGAGCTTGACGCGCAGCGAGGAGGGCAGCGGATTGTCCTGCACCGCTTCGAGCAGCGAGGGATCGCCGAGCTGCTTGGAGAATTCCTTCCACGCCTCTTCCTTGCTGACGTAGGTCACGGTCCCGTAGAGATCGGTGAGGCGCCCGATCAGCACGTTGCGCTGCTGCGGCGTGACGTCGTCGCGCAGGTACACCACCATCTCGCGCCGGTCGCCCAGCGCCTGGAGCTGAACCTCGGCGTTGTGGGTGAGCAACACCAGCACGCCCGACAGGGTGAGCGCGGCGGTGAGCGAGAACACCGCGGTGTAGGCCAGGCCGCGGTGGTGGCGGAAGGAGCGGGCGGCTTCGCGCAGGTAGAACCAGTGCATCTCAGCCCTCCCGGCTCGGGGCGCCCGCCGCCTGCGCCGCGGGCTCCGGGCCGCGCACCGGGCGGCCTTCCTCGTCGACCTGCTTGCCGTCGTCCAGGTGCACGATGCGCGCGCCCAGCCCTTCGGCGACCTCGCGGCGCGTCGTGACCACCACCAGCGCCGCGCCTTCGCCGTGGATGCGGCGCAGCAGGGCGACCACCTCCTCGCCGCTCTTCCTCTCCAGCGCCACGGTCGGCTCGTCCGCCAGGATCACGGCGGGCCGATTGACGATGGCGCGGGCGATCGCGGCGCGCTGTTTCTCTCCGGCCGACAGCTCGTAGGGGAAGGCGCTCTGCTTGATCTGGAGGCCGACCTCCTCGAGGGCGTAGAGCACGCGCGGAATGACTTCCTCGTTGGCGAAGCGGCCGGCGATGCGCACCGCGAGCGCGACGTTCTCGAACACGGTGCGGTCGTTCAGCAGCCGGAAGTCCTCGTAGATGATGCCGAGCGTGCGGCGCAGCAGGGCGCGATGGCCGCGGCGCAGGCGGCGCCCCTGAAAGGTGCCGACGGTCACTTTGCCGGAGGTCGGCTGGATCTCGTGGGTGATGAGACGGAGCACCGTCGTCTTGCCGGAGCCGTTGGGCCCCAGGAAGGCCACGGCCTCGCCCTCGTCCATATGCCACGAAAGGCTGTCGAGAGCCAGGCGCTCTCCGTAGCGCTTGGAGACGTTCTCGAAAGTGATCACCGCTTGAAACTTAGCAGAGCGGCGCGAACCGCCTCAACGCCCGAGGCCGGCATCAGCCCGATTCCTAGGCCCTACGAGCTGCGGTACTCGATGTGGGCCTTGGCGCGCAGCCCCTTCACCCAGGCGTCGTACTTCTCGCGGAACTGGATGGTCTGTACCGCCGAGGGCAGCTCGTTCTTGATCTCGTCGAGCGTGTACGCGCGCTCTGGCTTGCGGTCGGTGAGCTTGAAGACGTTGAAGCCCGCCCGATTCACCAGCACGCGGCTGATCTGGCCCACCTGGAGGGAGTCCAAGGCGTCGCGAATGTTGGTCTGCAGGGTGGCGAGCGAGAGGAAGCCCAGGTCGCCGCCCGCCGATTGGGGGCCCTTGTACCGACTGTAGCGCGAGACCAGCTGGGCGAAGTCGCCGCCCTTGGCCGCCTCGGCGCGCACCTTCTCGGCCTTCCTGCGGGCGCGGTCGATGTCGGCGTCGCTGAGCTCGACCCGCAACAGGATGTGGCGCGCGTGGACCTCGACCATGGGGCGGCCCTGGGAATCGAGGCTGTCGCGCCGGGCCGCGGTCTTCACCGTGTCGCGGTCGAGGACCTCGAGCAGGTGATAGCCGAAGGAGCTGCGGATCGGTGAGCTCACCACCCCGATCTTCTGCGAGAACGCGGCGTCCTCGACGGCCGGGTCCATCTGCCCGCGGGTGAAGTAACCGAGGTCGCCGCCGGCGCGCGCCGAGCCCGGATCGTCCGAGACCTCGGAGGCGACCTTCGCGAACTTCTCGCCACCCACGATGCGCTGGCGCACCAGGTTGGCGGCGCGCCGCGCCGCCATGTCGGCGGCCGACTCGGGCTCGGCCGGAATCTGGATCACCGACACCCGGACCTCGGCCGGAAGCTTGGGAAACTTGTCCGGATTGGTCTTGAAGTAGGCCTCGGCCTCGGTCTGGCTCACGTTCTTGCGCGCGATCTGCTTCTGCACCAGCTTCTGCGCCAGCAGTTGGCGCCGCACCTCGGTCATGTACTTCTCGCGCAGCTTGGGCTCGGTCAGGTTCTCGCGCTCGAGCTGCGCCTGGAACGCCTCGGGGCTCCCCATCCGCTCCCTGGCTTGGCGCATCGCCTCGTCGACCTGCTTGCCGACCTCGGCTTCGGACACCGTGACCGACTGGTGCTTGGCCTCGGCCACGATCAGCTTCTCGTCGATGAGCTGATCCAGGATCTGGCGCCGCAGCGTGTCGGCCGCGGACGAATCGGGCTCGGCCTGGGCGCGCGACATGAAGAGGTAGAGCTGCTCCTCGACGTCGCTCTGCAGCACCACTTCGTCATTGACCACCGCGGCGATGCCGTCGAGCCGCTGGTTGTCGGCCGATGCGGCCGACGACCGCGGAGCGCTCGCCGGTTTGGTGGCGGGCGGCGCGCCGGCGGCGGTCGCCGACACGGCGACCAGCGCGGCCGCCAGCATCATCCACGGTGACATCCCACTTCGACTCAAGTCCGGACCTCCAGCTTCGAGTTGGCCTCTTCTCGGAATTGATGCAAGCGTGCCGGAAGAGACCCGGCGTGAAAACGAGCGGCACAGTATAGACGCGCCGCCGAAAGGGACCTATGCAATTTGGCGGCCCGCCCGGCGACCTTGGATATCCCCCTACGACATCGCGGATATCCCCCTACGACACCGCGTCGGGGCGCGGATTTCGTGAGCTTCGGCCGCGCTCGTCGCCGCGCCGCCGCGCCGGTCTCCCGTGGCGGGAGCGCTCACCTTGACAGTTCTAGGATGTTCGTCATGACCGTGCTTCGTGGGCCGGAGGTCGTTGAGCCCCGTGATGACGTGTGGGAAAGTCATACGGTGACCACGTCCCACTACCCATTGCGCCGCGCCCTGGCGGTGGCCGGGGTGCTCCTGGCGCTGGGGTTCGTGATTCCCCGCATCGTCACCCACATGCCGTATCAGCGGCTGGGGGTGAGCCTGACCTGGGACGACCAGAGCGTGGCCCGGGTCCAGGAGGTCGTGGGCCCGCCCTCCCAAGGCCTGCTGCGGCCGGGCGACATCCTGGTGACGCTCAACGGCGAGGCCATGCACCGGCCGCCGTTCGGCTCCAATTCGGCGCGGCTCTCGCTGCCCAAGGAAGCGATCACCTTCGAGGTGCTGCGCGAAGGGCGCCGGCTCGCGGTGACGGTTCCGCCGGTCAAGCTCACGGTTTGGCAGCGCGTGCGCTACTTCCTGTTCCGGTTGGCGGCGTTGGTGGCGGCGCCGCTGGTGGCGATCGCCCTGGTGTGGCGCCGCCCCGATCTCGGCACGGGGCTGGTGTTCCTGTGGTACGCCGGGCTCCAGGCGATCGCGATCGTGTACCAGACCTATCGGTACCCGGAGTTCCAGCCGACCGGCCTGCTGCGCTTGTGGATGGGTCTCTACGGATGGTTGGTGTGCTGGGCGCCGGCCTCCTTCCTGCACTTCTTCGCGATGTTCCCGCGACCGCGCTGGCAGCCCGGGCGCCGCATGCGCAGCGTGTGGTTCTGGCTGGTCGTGATCGCGTACCTGGTGCCGGTCGGATTCGTGCTGCGCCTCTATCAGACCGGCCGCATGCCGGACGTCGCGTTCATGATCTTCGAGTCGGCCGCGCTGCTGTTGGGGGTGGTGTCCTTGGTCGATCGCTTCGGCTTCCCGGGCCGCGAGGACTGGCAGCCGGCCAAGAGCCAGCGGGTGCTGGGGCTGGTCGTGGCGTTCATGTACGTCGCGTTCGGATTCGTGAGCTGGTGGCTGGAAGGCGAGCGCGCCAACACGCTCTACCAATTCCCGGCGGTGCGCGTGACGGTGGCCGTGATCGCGATCGGCATGCTGCTCACGCCCTTCGCCCTGGCGTTCCTGATGGCACGCGATCCGGTCTTCGACCCGCGCCGCATCCTCGAGCGCAGCATTCCGTGGGCGTTGCTCTCGAGCGTGCTGGCCGCGGTCTACCTGAGCGTGGTCTTCGTCGGCCAGTATCTGTTCTCGGCCTGGACCGGCGAGGAAGCAGTGGCCTTCAACGTGGTCGCCGCGCTGGTGCTGGCGTTCGCCTTCGCCCCGGCCAAGGAAGCGCTCCAACGCTGGCTCGACCGCCTGTTCCGGCGCGACCCGCGCGCGCTGCGCGCCGCGCTCGATCAGGCCGGACGCGAGCTGTTGGGCGCGCTCGATCGCGAGGAGGTCCGCGCCTCGGTCGGGGCCGGCATCACGCGCGGTCTGGGGCGGCGCGTCACGCTCGATTGGCCGGATCTGGGCGGCCCCCAGATCGCCGCGGGTGAAGAGCTGTCCGATGACGCGCGCGCCGCGGTCGAGAACCTCCTGGTCCAGGCGCGCATCCGGCTCGAGAACCTGGCGCTGCAGGAGCAGCGCGGCGCCGCCGAGCGGCGCGCGCTCGAGTTGCGCGAGATGGCGACCCGCGCCGAGCTGCGCGCACTGCACGCCCAGGTGCAGCCGCACTTCCTGTTCAACGCGCTGAACGCTCTGTCCTACCTGACCGAGGTCGATCCCAAGGCGGCGCAGCGCTTCACCGAACGTCTGGCCGACATGCTGCGCTACACCGTGCAGGCCAGCGAGCGTCCGGCCGTGTTGCTCTCCGACGAGGTCGGGTTCGTCGAGGACTATTTGGGCGTGGCGCGCGAGCGCTACGAAGGCGATCTGCGCTTCGCCTACCGCGGCGCGCCCGAGCTGCTGTCGGCGACGGTGCCGCCATTGCTGCTCCAGCCGCTGGTCGAGAACAGTCTGAAGCACGGCTTCTCGAGCGAGCGCCGCGCGTTGGCGCTGGCGCTCGACGCGGTATCGAGCGAGGGCTGGCTCACGCTCACCTTCACCGACGATGGCTGCAACGGGAACCACGGCGCGAGCGGGCTGGGCGTCGGGCTCGACAACCTCGAGCAGCGCATCCGCCGCTTCGGCGGTCCCGAGGCCAGCGTCGCTTCCGGCCCCGCCCACGGCGGCGGGTTCCGGGTGGTCATGCGATGGAAGCAGAACGGCCAGGCGGCGGGCGCGGCGTGAGCTCGCGCGGCGATGGAGCCACCCGGGTGCGCGCGGTGATCGCCGACGACGAGCCGCGAGCGCGGCAATTCCTCGAGCGCCTGCTGGCCGAGACCGAGGGCGTGAGCGTGGTCGGAGCGGCCAAGGGCGGCGGCGAGGCGCTCTCGCTCGTGGCTCGCCTCAAGCCCGACGTGGCCTTTCTCGACATCCAGATGCCCGATCTCTCTGGCCTCGAGGTGGCGCGCCACCTGCGCGGCGACGATGCCCCGGTGGTGGTGTTCGTCACCGCCTACGACCGGCACGCCATCGAGGCCTTCGAGCTGGCCGCGCTCGACTACGTGCTCAAGCCGATCAAGCGCGAGCGTCTGACCGAGGCGGTGCGGCGCGCGATGCAGGAGGTCGAGGACCGCAGACGCCTGTCGGGCCGGCAAGACGACGTGCTGAAGGACCTGATCCAGCGTCAGACGGCCGACGGGCGGCTCGAGCCGCTGCGCCGCCTGCCGGTGCGCCATCGCCGCGAGGTGCGACTGCTCGATCTCGATCAGGTGACGCGCATCATCTCGCGCGACCGCCTGGTGCTGGCCTGCGCCGAGGGCCGCGAGTTCCTGGTCGACTACACGCTCCAGGAGCTGGAGGAGCGCCTACCGCCCGGCGCGTTCCTGCGCGTCCATCGCGCGGCGCTGGTCAACGTCGAGGCCATCGAGTCCTATGGCGGCGAGGAGGGCGTGCTGGTGCTTCGCCTGAAGGACGGAACCCGCGTCGAGGCCAGCGAGCGCCGCGCCGCCGAGGTCAGGCGGCGGCTGAAGTAGCCATCGACCTCAGCCCTGGCTGTTCGGAATCATTGCCGGCCAGGGCACGCCGCGCAGCCGCTCGGCGTGGATCTCGACCGGAATGGTCCGCCGCAGCGAGTCGGTGAGCGCCGCCAGCACCTGCTGGCGCTTGAACTCGCGGGCCTGATTCTCGAGCGCGCTGCGCATCTCGGCCGGCAGGGTCTCGAAGGTCTGGGGCGCCATCGTCTTGCTCACCAGCTGCGCCACCACCCACAGCGTGGCCACCTGGATGGGCGGCGTGTAGCCGCCCGGCGAGATCGCCGTGAACGGCGCTTCGAGCACGGTCCAGATCGGGTGGGTGGTCGGGAAGACGACGGTCTGGCTGCGCACCGGCAGGCCAAGCGCGGCCGCGTTCACCGCCTCGCGCAGGCCCTCGGTGTGTGGCGCGTTCGCCGCCAGCTGCGCCGCGGTCGCCGAATCGCGCAGCACCACGACCAGGAAGCGCGCGTCGTGGAGCCGCTCCGGCTTCATTCCCATGCGGTCGAACAGCGCCCGCACCTCGGAGTCGGCGACGGTGGTGCGCTCCAGCACCTGGCGGGTGACGTAGCTCTCGAGCAGGTAGTCGTTGACGCGCTCGCGCACCGCGCGCTGGAGATCGGGGTCGTCGGCGAGCTGGCGCCGCCGCGCCTCGAGCAACGATGCGCGCTCCAGCGTCCGCATCTCGATCCAGCGCTCGACCGTGGGCATGACGTTGAAGTTGGGACGCTGGGCGCTGCCGTTGCGGAGATCGAACAGGGCGTCGCCCATGGTGTAGGCCCCGCCGTCGTATTGCGCCAGGACCTCGGCGCTCTGGCTCAAGCTGAGCGCGGGCGGCTCCGAGCCCTTGAGCGCGGCCGGCACGACGTAACCGATCAGCGACTGCGCCGCGCCGCGCTCGAGTCGTACGCGGTAGTCCGCGCGCAGCCGCTCCAGCGCCCGGACCAGGATCTGACGCTGCTTGCGCTGGCGCAGGATGGTCTCGAGGAGCTGGGTCTCTTCCGGCCCCGACTTGGGCTCGGCCTTGCGGCGGTCCAGGACCTTGACGATGAACCAGCCCTGACCCACCGCCTCGATCGGACCTTGGACCTTGCCGATCGGCGCGGTGCGGATCACGTCGTCGAGCGGCAGCTGCAGCATTCCGGGTTGGACGTATCCGATCAGACCATGGGGCGGGGTGTAGTTGGCCGGGTTCCAGCGGTCGGCCACCTGGCCGAAATCGACGCCGGCCTTGACCTGCGCCAGCGCCGCCTCGGCCGCGGGCTCCGCCAGCGTGAACACCAGCTGGACCTCGCTCTCCTGCGCGCGCCAACGGTGCAGCTCGGCGACCTCGGCCGGGCTCACCACGACTTCGCCGGCGCCGAGCTGGTCGTAGTAGCTCTGGCGGAGCACCTGCTCCTCGGTCTTGCGCTGATAGTCGAGGAAGGTGGTGTCGCGATAGAGGCCTTCGCGCAGCGCGCCCTGGACCAGCAGCTCGCGATCGACCATGTCCTTCAGCATCTGGAGCTTGGCCTGGTCGGGCGGGAGCGGATAACGGCCCGCCAGGGCGCGCGCGACCATCTCGAAGTCGCCGCGCATGATGGTGCGGCTGCCGACCCGCGCCAGCACGTCGCGCTCGCTCTGGCAACCGGCGAGCGCCACGACGGCGCAGGCAGCCAGCCACCAGCGCCGGGTCGAGTCGAGTGTCAATCGTGCTCCTTGGAAGGACTGGCCGAGGACGAACGGGCGCCTACGCTAAGGCACTCCGCCAGGGCGCGCAACAGCTCGCGGGCGCGATGGAACAGGCTCAAGCCCTCGCCCCGCGCGCGCAATCCGAACTCGCGGCCGGTGACGAACTCGATCTGGAAATCGACGTCCGCGACCAAGGCTGCGATCTCGGCCGGTTTGAGCGGGCGCCGCAGGATGGCCTCCACGACGTTCTGGAACACGCGCAGACTCTCGACCTGCGCGTCGCGGCCCATCAGGCGCAGTCGACGCAGCTCGACGAGCGCCACGGTCGGCGCGGGCAGCATGCCGAAGCGATCGCGCATCTCGAGGGTCAGGTCTTCGATTTGCTGCGCGCCACGCGCGTCGGCGAGGCGGCGGTAGAGCGCCAGCTTCTCGTGCTCATCGGGCACGTAGTCGTCGGGGAGGTAGGCGCTCCAGTCGGTGAGCAGCCGCGGCTCGGGCTGCACCTCCGCGGCGGCGCCCTTGATCTCGGCCACCGCCTCCTCCAGCAGCTTCATGTACAGGTCGAAGCCGAGTCCGATGATGAAGCCGTGCTGCTCGGGGCCGAGCAGGTTGCCGGCGCCGCGGATCTCGAGGTCCTTGAGCGCGATCTTGAAGCCCACGCCCAGATCGTCGAACTCCTCGATCACTCGCAACCGCTTCTCGGCTTCCTCGGTCAGCACGCGCCGCGACGGCACCAGCAGGTACGCGTAGGCGCGATGCGAGGAGCGCCCGACGCGCCCGCGCAGCTGGTAGAGCTGCGCCAGCCCCAGCGTGTCGGCGCGGTCGAGGATCAGGGTGTTGACGCTCGGAATGTCGAGACCCGACTCGATGATCATGGTCGAGACCAGCACGTCGGTCTTCTTCTCGAGGAAGTCGAGCATCACCCGCTCCAGCTCGCGCTCGGCCATCTGCCCGTGGCCGACGGCCAGCCGCACCTGGGGCACCAGCCGCTGCAGGGCAAGGGCGGCGTGATGGATGGTCTCGACCCGGTTGTGCACGTAGAACACCTGCCCGCCGCGGTCGACCTCGCGCAGGATCGCGTCGGTGATGACCGTGTCGTCGACCTCGACGATCTCGGTGTGGACCGGGAGCCGGTCGCGCGGCGGGGTCTCGATCACCGACATGTCGCGCGCGCCGGCCAGACTCAGGTTCAGGGTGCGCGGGATCGGCGTGGCGGTGAGCGCCAGCACGTCCACGGTGCGCGTCATTTGGCGCAACCGCTCTTTCTGGGCCACGCCGAAGCGGTGTTCTTCGTCGATGACGACCAGGCCGAGGCTCTGGAAGCGCACGTCCTTGGAGAGCAGGCGGTGGGTGCCGATCAGGATGTCGATCTTGCCCTGCGCGATGCGCGCGACCACGTCCTTCTGCTGGCGCGGCGTGCGGAACCGCGACAGCACGTCGACCGTGACCGGGAAATCGGCGAGCCGCTCCTTGAAGGTCAGCCAGTGCTGCTGGGCCAGGATCGTGGTCGGCACGAGCAACGCGACCTGGAGGCCTTCCTGGACCGCTTTGAACGCGGCGCGAATCGCGACCTCGGTCTTGCCGTAGCCGACGTCGCCGCAGATCAGGCGGTCCATCGGTCGCGGCGACTCGAGGTCCTGCTTCACCGCCTCGATCGCCGCGAGCTGGTCCGGCGTCTCTTCGTAGGGGAAGCTGGCCTCGAGCTCGCGCTGCCACACCGTGTCGGGCTTGAAGGCGCGCCCCGGTAGCGCCAGCCGCTGGGCGTAGGCCTTGACCAGCGCGTCCGCCATGTCGCGAATCGCCTGCTTGGCCTTGGCCTTGGTCTTCTGCCACGCCACCGATCCGAGGCGGTGCACCGCCGGCCGCGCGCCCTCCTCGGCCGCGTAGCGCGAGACGAGCGCCAGCTGGTGCACCGGCACGTAGAGTCGATCCTGCTCGGCGTAGGCGATCTGGATGCAGTCGGTCTCCTGGCCGTTCAACGTCAGCCGCTCGAGTCCGCGGTAGCGTCCGACGCCGTGGTCCTCGTGGACCACGAAGTCGCCGACGCGCAGCGCCGACAGCTCGGCCAGCGAGAGCCCGCCGGTCTTCTTGAGCCGGCGGCGGCGGCGCCGGTAGCGACTGAAGATCTCGTGATCGGTGAGGAGCGCGAGACCGGCCTTGGGGAGCGTGAATCCGGCCGAGACCAGGCCCACCCCAAGCCGGCCCACGCCGGGGCCGAGCAGCTCCGCGAGCCGGTCGCGCTGGCCTTGGTTGTCGCACAGGATCAGGGGCTGGATGCCGCGCGACTCGAGATCGAGCAGATGACCTTTGAGGCGCTCGATCGAGCGCTGCACCGGCTCGGCGGGGCGGCAGTCGACGTCGAGGGTCTCGGCGTACGAGACGTCGCGCTCGACCACGGGCGCCAGCCAGTGGAGCCCCGGCCGGCCCAGGCCGTCCTCGAAAGTCGCGGGCGCGAACAGCGCCTCGGGCGGCGAGACTCCGGGATAGTGCTTGCGCTGCGCGGCGTGCTCGTCGCGGATCAGCTCGACCAGCTCGGCCAGACGCGCACGCAGCGCGCCCGGGTCTTCGACCACGATGCGCGTGTCGTGCGGAAGGTAGTCGAGCAACGTCCCGCGCTCGGGATCGTAGTGCGAAGCGAAGCGCTCCATCCCTTCGTGGAACAAACCTCCGCCCGGATCACCGGCCGCCTGCAGGCGCTCGATCACTTCGGCGCCGTGCGCCGGATCGAGCACGATCTCGTAGCGCGGCAGCACCAGGACCGCGCTCAGCTGCTCGAGCGAGCGCTGCGTTCCGGCGTCGAAGCGGCGGATCGACTCGACCTGGTCACCGTCGAACTCGAGGCGAATCGGATCCTCGACCCCGACCGGATAGACGTCGAGGATCCCGCCGCGGCGCGCGAACTGTCCGACCGCCTCGACCTCGGGCAGGCGCTCGTATCCGAGCGCCGCGAGCCGCGCCATCAGCGCCTGCGGCTCGTGGGCCGCGCCGACGCGCAGGTCGAGGCGAGCGCTCAGGAGCCGCGCCGGAGCAGGCACGCGCTGGATCAGCCCGCGTACCGTGGCCAGCACGATCACGCCGCCGCCCAGATCGCCCGCGGCCAGGCGGCTCAGGGTCTCGAGCCGCTGGGCGGTGATGCCGGGATGCGGCGACGCGGGATCGTAGGGAAGATTGTCAGGCTCGGGGAACGCCAGCAGCGTTCCGCCTCCGGCGAAGAACTCGAGGTCGTCGCGCCAGGCCTCGAACGGCTCGCCATGAGGCACCAGACACAACACGCTCTTCTCGGTGACGCGCTGGAGCCACGCCGTCAGCAAGGCGCGCGCGGATCCGGTCAAGCCACGCACTGCCGCCGGCCGCGCGGCCCGCGCCGCGTCGCGCAGCGCGCCTGCCTCCGGCAGCTCCGCGAGCTGCTGCAGCAGCGATTCGGCGAGTTGATCCTTGAGCCAGGTCTCGGGCATCGCCCTCTTGGTCCCCAACGCGAAAAGCCGCCGCGGATTCTTCCCGCGGCGGTGATGCCGTGCTTTCTTGCCTGGCTCGCCAGGCGGCGCCCAGTCTAGATCACTTCGGGGGCTTCGACACTTCCAGAAGCGGCCGGACCATCGCAGCGGCTTCGGTCGAAGTGATCACCGGGTGAACCTCGAACTCCACGAGGTCGCTCCAGTGGGCCATCCATTGGTCGAGCAGGGCACGGTCGTCGGTCTCCATCACCTGGTAACAGCACGCGAGAGGATGGTCGACCCAACTCGACACGTAGGTCAGCCCTTCGGGGGCGAGCCGGCCGTGATCGCGAAAGCGCAGGTAGACCGGGAGCGCGTCGCCGTTCTTGAAGCGCTCGATCACCATGTAGAGCGCCATGGACCCGTTAGCCGGTGGAGTGGGTGGGGCGCTCGCCGAGGGCCTCGCTCAGCGCGCGCTCCAGACCCTGGAACTCCAGGTCGCAGCGCTGGTGCCGCGGATCGGCGCTGGGATGGTACTCGCCCCCGCCGTGGACCCAGCGGATTCGTCCCTCGCGATCGATCAGGAAGCTCACCGAGGTCCAATTGCGATCCGGGCTGCCGTCGAGCCAGTAGCGATCGAGGGTGTGCCAGTCGCGATCGAATGCGATCGGACCGCTGAATCCGAGCTGGTGCGCCACCGCCAGGATGTGGCGGTCGTCGACCTCACGCGGCTGGGGCTTGGGATGGAACACGCCGACCACGACGAGATCGTCGCCGTGCTCGCGCTGCAGCCGCTCGAGCACCGGCAGCGTGGTGCGGCAGTAGTGACAGTTCTCGGTCCACCAGCGCACCAGCACGACCTTGCCGCGGAGATCGCGCAGCGACCGCGCCGGCCCGCGCACCCAACGCGTGAAGCTCCATTCGGGCGCAGGGCGCCCGATCAGCTCGGAGCCCGAGTCCGCATCGTCCCGGGGGCCCGGCGCCGAGCGCGCCGCGGCGCCCGGCAGCGCCAGCGTCCACGCCGCCGCCAGCACGAGCGCGAACCAAGGACGGAGTCGCATGCCGACAGGCTAACGCAGGTATTCAGCCGGTACCATTCAGGTATATGTTACGGACCGATTCCGGCCGTCACGAAGGAGGGCGCTCGAGCCCGTCCGGGAGACTCGGAGGTCACCATGAGACGCTACGTGATCCTGCTCTCAGCGTTGCTGTGTTGGGTTCCGCTCGCGTGGGCGTGGCCGCCCCCCGCCAAGGCACGCTTCGTCGATCCGCAGGCCCCGTGCTTCCGCTGGCCGGCCGTGGACTACGACGGCGACGGGGTCTTCGATCGTATCGATCGCTGTCCCGATACGCCGCCGGGATGCACCGTCGACAAGTGGGGCTGTGAGAAGGACTCCGACGGCGACGGCGTGTGCGACGGGCGCGATCAGTGCCCCGACACCCCCAAGGGCATGAAGGTCGACCGCAACGGTTGCCCGGCCGGCGCCCACGCCATGAAGGACACGGGAGGCGAGGCCAAGATGCCCAAGGAAGTGGCGAAACCGACCGCGCCGCCGGTGACGCCCGCTCCACCGGCCAGCGAGAGCGAGCGCCAGCTCGTCGAGCAGGGCCGGATCCGGCTCGAGAACGTGTACTTCGAGACCGCCAGCGCCCAGCTGCTGTCGGAGTCGGAGACCTCGCTCAACGAGGCCGGCGCCGCGCTCGAGAAGTTCCCCGACCTCAAGATCGAAGTCGAAGGCCACACCGACACCCGCGGAGCGGCCCCCTTCAACATGCGGCTCAGCCAGGCGCGCGCCGAAGCGGTGCGCCAGTACTTGCTCGAGCACTTCCATCTACACGGCGAGAACCTGACCGCCAAGGGCTACGGCGAGACTCGTCCCGAGACCAAGGAGCGCAACGAAGAGGAGCTGCTCCGTAATCGCCGCGTCGTGCTGCGCGTTCTCAATCCGGACGTGCTGCCGAAGAGCGTCAAGGTCGACCAGCCCCACTAGCGGCGGAGGCGGTGACGGGTGGCGTGGGCGCGAAGCCCGCGTCACCCGTTGCGTCTCGTGACCCTGCTTCGCTTCAGCTCGTGAGCGCCTCGCGGCGCGTTCCTCCGGCGCCCCCGAGCCCGAGGCGACCGAGGACGCTCTCCGCCGCCAGGCAGGCGAGCGCCAACGCCACGAACCAGGTCCACAGCTCGCGTCCGTAGCGCGCCTCGCGCACGCGCCGCTCGAGGTTCGCGCCGGGGTCGAGCACGGTCACGCGGCCGGCCGGGAACCAGCTCGCCACCGTAGCCGCGGGGAGCGCGCTCAGGTCGCTCTCGCGTGGATCGGGGTTGACCGCAAAGCTGGCGCGTGGCGCCGATCCCTGCAGCACGCGATAGAGCCCGGGCCGCTCGAGCGGCGCGGAGAGCAACCGGGATGCGCCTTCCGCGGTGACCAGCTCGACCGGCACCTCGCGGCCTTGCTCGTCCTCGATGCGCCAGGATCCCGTTCCCGCCGGCGCGCTGTAACGCTCGCCCGGCTTGAGCGACGCGGCGGCGGTGCCGCGGCCCAGCACCTTCACCGCCTGATGGAGCAGCGGCAGGAAGGCGCCGCTCACCGGGAAGTCCGACGCGTCCGCGTCGAGCGGCGCCAGGAACGCGAGCGCCGCGCGCGCCTCGACCAGCGCCGGGTGGTCACGATCGAACTCCAGCAGCACCCGCGCGCCGCTGCCGGGAACGAGGCGGCGGATGGTGGTGAAGCGGGCCGCGGACAGCGCCTCGCCGGGCCGCGCCGGAAACCCGGCCAGCACGGGATGGCCGGCGACGCGCCGCACCAGGCGCCAGCCCGCGCCGGCAGTCGATTGCTCGAGATCCTCGAGCACGCCCAGGCCCAGGTCGTGGAGCACAGCCCCGTTCCAGAACTTGGGATCCGCGCGCCGCCCGAGCACCACGAACAGCGCGCCGCCCCCGCGCATGAAATCGAGCGTCGCCTGGTGCTCGGCCGGCGCCATACGCTCCAGGTCGTCGAGGACCAGCACGTCGGCGTCGGCGAGGCGGGCCGGCAGCGTGGCCGCATCCACGGCCTCGACCACCAGACCCGAGGCCGGCGATCCGGCGGCGAGCGCGAGGCCGAGCGGTCCGGGATCGCCGTCGTGGCGGAGCAGAACGCGCAAGGTTCCCGAGCGGCCGGCCGCGAACACGCGCCGATTGTCGAGCGGCAGCACGTCGTCGGGCAGCGTCGCCCAGCCGCCTTGCTCCGGCAGGCGCGACAGCGGGATCAGCGCGTCGGCCTCGCCGTGCTCGGGGACGGGGAGGAAACCTCGCCCCAGATCGTCGCGGCCCGACGAGACCGTGACCGCGCGATCCCCGGCGGGAGCGCCGTAGGATGCGCCCCGCACCGCGAGCGCCGCGCCACTGTCGGCCGGAGCCAACACCGCCTCGATCCAGCCTACGTTGCCGCGGTTCGAGGGCGCGAGCGGGAGCACGTAGGTGCGGATGTCGGACCACGGGCCAGGCGGAAGCGACGGCGCGACGCCGGCCGGGAAGCCGGTGGCCTGGAAGTCCGAGATCCAGAACAGCTCGCGGTTGAGAGCATGGCTCTCGCGCAGCGCCTGCGCGGCGAGCGCGAGCGCGCGGCCGTGGTCGGTGGCGCGGGCCCCGGCGGCCAGCGCCTGCGCCGCAGCGCGCAACCGTGGCACGTCCGAGATCGGGCGCGGCGTGATCGGGGCCGGTCCCTCGTCGTAGGGGATGAGCAACATCTCGTCGCCATGGCCGAGCGTGGCGAGCAGGCTCTCGATCAGGCGACGGGCCTCGTTCATGAGGGGGCCGGTGCGCGTCAGCGCCCCCATGCTCCCGCTGCGGTCCACCAGGGTCACGATCGTGGTGGCGGCGCCGCCGCGCGGCCCCGCGCTGGCCTTGAAGACCGGGCGGCTCATCGCCAGCGCCAACGCGATGACGGCCAGCGTGCGCAGCAGCAACAGCAGCCATTGCTTGAGCTGGATGCGCCGGATCTCGCTGCGATTGACCTCGGACAGGAATTCGAGCGATGAGAACGGAACTTCGCGCGGGCGCTTGCGGGTGAAGAGATGGATCAGGATCGGGATCGCCGCCGCCGCGAGCCCGAACAGGTAGAGCGGATTGAGGAAGCTCATCGCGGGTAGTCCACGAAGGCGTGCAGCGAGTCGTCCCACAGCTCGAGTCGCGTCACCGGGTGGATCTCCCAGCCGGTGAGCCTGCCCGGAGTCTGCGCCAGCAGGTGCGGGCGCCGGTCGTGGAGGAAGTGCTCGTCGTACTGGAAGTCGTACATCAGCCAGCCCGAGACTCTGACCCGCCGCGGACCCTTCGGCCACACATCCATGCCGCGTCCGTACGAGCCCAGCGCCGTGAGCAACGGCTCCCACTGCCAGGTAGAGGAGCCGCGCTGCCACTGCGGCGTGAGCTCGGCGGTGATCCTGGCCGAATCGGCCGGCCACGTCTTCGGCAGACGCGGGGTCAGACTCATGTGGTAGTCCCCGTCGGTGGACTGATGCGTGAAAAAGGCGTAGCCCTCCAGCGACACGCCGCGGCCCTCGAGCGCCGCGAACTCCGCGACCGCCCGGCCGTGCGGCAACGCGGCGAAGTCGGCGAACGTGTAGGACGTGTAGTGTCGGGGCGCAGCGGTGCGCTCCTTCATGTCTCGCAAGTGTCGCTCGGGCCCGGCCGAAATCGGCGTCTCTCCGATCCAGTAGAAGAAGCCGAACAAGATCGTGGCGCCCATCACCAGCGATGCGGCGGCGGCGATCCGCAGACTCACTTGAGCCTCGTCCTCTTCTCCAGGTAGGCGAGCAGCGCCTGGTCGAACGGCGTGCGGGTGTCGAGCCGCACGTAGTCGATGCGGTTCTCCCGGCAGGCGCGACGGTAGTGGTCGCTCCAGTCCGCGAGCCGCTGCCGATAGCGGCGCGCGATCTCCCACGGCTCGGTGGTGATGCGCTCCCCGCTCTCGGCGTCCACGAAGGTGGCGGTGTCGGTGTAGGGGAAGTCCACCTCGTCGGGATCGAGGACGTGGAACACCACGACCTCGTGATGACGATGACGGAAGTGCTGGAGTCCGAGCAGCACGTCAGCCGGACGGTCCATCAGATCGGAGCACAGCACCACCAGGCCACGACGCTTGATGCGCTCCGCCAACTCGTGGAGTGCGGGACCGAGCCGGGTCCGTCCCTGCGGCTCGAGCTCGCCCAACGTGCGCAGGACGACGTCGAGGTGCGAGCGCACCGCGCGCGCCGGCACGAAGCGCAGCGGATGCTCGGCGAACAGCAGCGCGCCCACGGCGTCCTGCTGCTGGAGCATCAGGTAGGCGAGTGCCGCGCTCAGGCAGCGCGCGTACTCGATCTTGCTCATCGCGGCGCGCTCGGAGCGGAAGCCCATCGAGCCCGAGAGATCGAGGACCAGGTGGCAGCGCAGGTTGGTCTCCTCGGTGTACTGCTTGACCAGGAGCCGATCGCTGCGCGCCCACACCTTCCAGTCCAGGTTCTTGAGCGGATCGCCCGGCATGTAGGGGCGATGCTCCGCGAACTCGACGCTGAAGCCGTGGAACGGGCTCCGGTGCATGCCGGCGATGAACCCCTCGACCACGACGCGAGCGCGCACGTCGAGGTGGCTCAGGCGCGCCACCACCGCGGGATCGAGCACGGCGCGGGCGCCGCGGTGCTCACCGCGGCCCGGCCCAGGTGTGGGGCGACTCGCGCCGGGAGTGGATGCGCTCATCGCCTCATCCCGCCTTCCAGCCGAAGGCCAACATCTGACCCGAATCGGTCTCGAGCGGACGGCGGTCCCATCCGTGCAGGATCTCACCCTTGTCGAAGCCGGCCAGGCGCAGCAACAGCTCCAGCTCGTAGCGGTAGACCCAGCGCTGGCGGGTCTCGAAACGATGCGTGCGCCCCACCTGGCCGGCGCCGTCGAGCTCTTCGATGTCGATCAGCGAATGCTGGAGCTGCGCCACCCGATCCTTGGAGCGGGTGTCCCACATGCGCACCGGATACCCGGTCTCAGGGTGCGTCGACTCGATCTCCAGGATGCGCTCGGTGCGAAGATCGCGCCAGTAGTCGATGCCGGGGTAGGACATGTCGATGACCACGGCGCCGCCCGGCTCGAGATGCTCGCGGCAGCACTGGAGGCAGCGCACCTGATCGTCGATCGTCTCCGCGTGGGCGAAGCCGTTGAAAGGTATGAAAACGCGCCGGTACCGGTGCGGGGTGGTGAAGTCGCGCATGTCGGCGCGATAGACCTCGACCGGTAAGTGGCGCGCGCGCGCCTTGGCCTCGAGCCGCGCGAGCATCGGCGTGTAGAGGTCCACGCCGTCGGCCAGGATGTCGTGAGCCCGCAGGTGGAGCAGCACGCGACCGGTGCCGCACGCCACTTCCAGCACGCGCGCCTCGCGCTCCGCGCCGGCCACCGCCTGGCGCGCCTCGTCGAGCCAGAACGCCAGGTCGTCCTCGAAGCCGGCCAGCGCCAGATCGTAGAGATCGGCCGCTTCGTAGGGGGAGGGCAGCGTGGCGTTCACGTCACTCCCTCCGCGCCAGGACCACCATCTCATCGGTGTCCTGGGTGAGCGGGCGGCGATCGAATCCGCCCATGAACTCGAAGTCGACGAACCCGGCGGCGCGCAGCAGCAGCTCCATCTCGAAGCGATAGATCCAGCGCAGCGTGAAGCCATACTCGGTCGTGGTCGGGCTGCCGTCCGGATTCGTCGCGATCACTTGACGCTCGACCGACACCGTCTGGCGCGCGCGATCGTAACGGCTCACGTCCCACACCTCGACCGGCCCCCCGGCCGCGTCCGCTTCCATCGCCAGCTTGCGCACGCCGTGGTGGGCGGCGATGAAGTCGGCGTTCGGATAGAAGACGTTCAGGGCCAGCAGGCCCTCCGGCTCGAGGTGCTCGCGGATGCAGCGCAGCGCGCGAATCTGATCCTCGGTCGACTCCATGTGGAGGAAGGCTCGGAAGGGAATCGTGGCGAGCCGGTAGCGCGCCGGCAGGGTGAAGTCGCGCATGTCGCCCTGATAGACCTGGGGCGAGAGTCCACGCGCGGCCGCCTTGGCGCGCAGCCGCTCGAGCATCGACGCCTCGAGGTCCAGGCCGTGGATCTCGATGCCAGCTTCCAACGTCGGCAGCAACACGCGGCCCGTGCCGCACCCGACCTCGAGCACGGGCCCACCTGCCGCGCGCGCGAGATCGACGTAGAACGGAATGTCCGCGACGATCTTCGAATAGACGACGTCGTACAGGGCGGGATCGAGATAGGCGGAGGTGTACGGCACGACGTCAACCCGCAGTCCGAGGCGACCGACCCTTCCAGATCCAGTACACGGGGAAGCCGAGGGCCGCGATGGCCACGCCGGCGGCCGCGCGCCATCCGCTATCGTGCAGATCGCTGGCGATGATCATCACCGTGACCGCGATGAACAGGAGCGGGGTCAGGGGGAAGAGCGGCGTCCGATACACCGGCGCCGCGATCCGGCCCTCACGCTCGTGGCGCCGATACACCAACACCGCCGCGGTGGTGAGGCCGTAGAACAGCCACGACGTGGTGACGAACCAGCCCGACACGTCTTCGAATCCACGCGCGAACCACAGCCACAGGCACGACAGCACCGCCTGCACCCACAGCGCCAAAGCAGGCGTGCCGCGGCGCGGATCGAGCCGGGCCAGCGGCTTCCACAGGAGCCCGTCGGCCGCCATCGCCTGGGTGACGCGCGGACCCGTGAGGATCGCGCCGTTGGTGGTGCCGAAGGTCGAGACCGCGACCAGCACGGCCAACGCGCCCGCGCCCCACTCGCCGAGGAGACGCCGGATGGTCTCGGAGCCGACCGCCTCGTAGCGCGCCATGCCGTCGGCGCCCAGGACATGGAAGTACGCCAGGTTGGTGAGCACGTAGACCGCGATCACCAGCCAAGTGCCCTGGATGATCGCGATCGGCATCGTGCGCTGCGGCTGGACGATCTCGCCGGCCACGTAGGTCGAATCGGTCCAGCCGTCGTAGGCGAACAGGATCGAGATCATCGCCAGCGCGAGCGCCTGGAAGAAGGAGCCCGCCGCAGCAGTCGCCGCCGCTTCCGGCGCCGGCGAGGCGGGATGCGAGGCCGGCAGCAGGAACGCCGCGAGGCACAGGCCGGCGATCCCGATCACCTTGAGCGTGGTGAACAGCGACTGCGTGCCCGCGCCTTCCTTCACGCCCCGCCAATTGACGAAGGTGAGCAGCAAGATGGCCGCGGCGCCGACCGGGAATTCGGCGCCCTTGCCGAGGTGGAGCACCTGACAGAAGTAGAGCGCGAACACACTGGTGATCGACGCGATCACGGTCGGCTTGATCACCCACAGGTTGGCCCACCCGAAGACGAAGCCGAAGGCGTCGCCGAAGGCTTCGCGGATGAAGACGTAGAGGCCGCCGGTGTGCGGATGGGTCACCACCAGCTCGGTGAGCACCAGCGAGCCGCAGATCGAGAGCACGCCGCCGAGCACCCAGGCGCAGAGCACCACCGGGAAGCTGTGCAGGTGCTGGGCGACGCTGTGCGGCGAGCGAAAGATGCCGGAGCCGATGATGTTGCCGACGGTGATCGCGGTGGCGGCGTAGAGTCCGATCTGGCGCAGCGGTTCGCGTTCCGCGTGCACGGAAGCCGGCGCGTCGGCCATCGTCATTCCGCCGGAATGGTCCGCAACAGATCCTCGATGATGCGATCGGGCTTGATGCCCTCGGCCTCGGCGGTGAAGTTGGTGACGATGCGGTGCCGCAGCACGGCGGCCGCCACCGCCTTCACGTCCTCGATGCCGGGAGCGAAGCGGCCGAGCAGCACGGCGCGGGTCTTGGCGCCCAGCACCAGATACTGCGAGGCGCGGGGCCCCGCGCCCCACGACACCCACTGGCGCACGAAGTCGGGACTCGCGCCGTCCGCGCCGCTCCCGGCGCGCGTGGCGCGCGCCAGGCGCACCGCGTAGCGCACGACGTGGTCCGCGACCGGGACGCGGCGAATCAGGCGCTGCAGCTCGAGGATGTCGTGGGCGCCCAGCACGCGCTCGAGCTTGGCCTCGTAGGCCGACGTGGTCGTGGCGACGATCTTCTCTTCCTCGTCCTGGCGCGGATAGTCGACGTAGATGTTGAACATGAAGCGGTCGAGCTGCGCTTCGGGCAGGGGATAGGTGCCCTCGAGCTCGATCGGGTTCTGGGTGGCGAGCACGAAGAACGGCAGGTCGAGGTCGAAGGTCTGGCCGCCCGCGGTCACCTGCTTCTCCTGCATGGCCTGCAGTAGCGCCGCCTGGGTCTTGGGCGGCGTCCGATTGATCTCGTCCGCCAGCACCAGGTTCGCGAAGACGGGACCGCGGATGAACCGGATGGCGCGCTTCCCGGTGGTGGCGTCCTCTTCGATGATGTCGGTGCCGGTGATGTCGCTGGGCATCAGGTCGGGCGTGAACTGGATGCGGCTGAAGCGCAGATCGAGCAGGCGTGCCAGGCTCGAGATCAGGAGCGTCTTGGCGAGCCCGGGAACGCCGACCAGCAGCACGTGGCCGTTGGCGAACAGCGCGGTGAGGAGCTGATCCACGACCAGGTCCTGCCCCACGATGACCTTGCGCAGCTCGCCCATGATGCGCTCGCGCGCCAGCTTGAGGGTTTCGACCGCCTTGAGATCGGAAGCGCCGGTGTCCAGGGCCAAGGAGTCCTCGTTGTCGGTGTGCGCGAAGATCGGGTGCAGGGTTCGCGACGGGTGGGGCGCGGGAGGGCGAGACTAGCATGCGCTTCGGGAGCGGCCAAAGGCCGCGCACCGGCGCGGCGGCGGTCGCGCCAAGCGCGGCGCGACTCCCGCGACTCCGCGGCTAGCGCGGGCTGCGCGTCGGAAACGAACGGCGCGGCGCGCGCGACAAACGCAGCTCGTCGAGCCGGCCCTGGAAGGCGTAGTAGGGCGTCGGATCCACCAGGTTGGGATGGAGATCGCCGCCGAAACCGGTCAGCGTGCGCGGATCGAAGTAGTTTCCGATCAGCACCGGCGCCTGCGACGCGCGGATGCGCCCCAGCGACGCGAACTGCGAGTCGAGCTCGCCGTCGATGAAGAAGCGCACGACCTGGCCATCGAAGACCACCGCGACGTGCGTCCAGCGGTCGAGCTCGAGGGTGCGGGTCGAGACGTAGACGCGCGGGGGTCCGGCCGCCTCGGGTTGGTAGGCGAACAGCAGCTTCCCGGCCAGCGCGTCGGGGAACAGCGCCACGTGGAACCCAGGCCCCTGGCCGAGCTGGTCCGCCGTGATGCGGCGCCCCGAGATACTGAACAGCCAGCTCTGCTGATTCGGTTCCTCGGTCCAGCGTCCCGCGATCGGGGTGTCCTCGTAGAGCCCGAAGGCGCTGGGCTCCACCCAGGCCTCGACCGTCATGGCCGAGGGCGCATCGAGCTCGGGGTCGTAGGGCACGTACACGAAAGAGTCGAGCGACAGCTCGAAGCCGAGCGCACTGCCGTAGCGACCGAAGGGGTGCTCGACCGAGCGGCCGGTCGTGCCCGCGAGTCGGAAGGGACCGGCGTCGGCCACGCGCGTGCCCGCGGCCTCGTCCATGCGCCACAGCGCCACGGTCACGGAATCCGCGACCGGCGCATCGGACGACGTGCCCTGCGGGCGCGACCCGACGTGGGCGCAGCCGGCGACCAACGTCAACGCGAGGATCCCGGCCGGTCTCATGGTCGCCCTCCGGCGCGGGTCAGTGCGGTGCGCGCCTCGGCCTCGGCGGCGCGATCTCCGAGCGCGTGATAGAGCTCGACCATGCGCTCCAATGTATGCGGGTCGCGGGTCGCCGCGATCACCGGGCGCCAGCGCGCCGCGGCTTCGGCGGCGCGGCGCGCGATCATGCTCGACCACCCCAGGCCGATCTGGGCCTCGGGGCTGCCGGGACGAATGACCAGCGCCTGCTGGTAGGCGCGCTCCGCGGCCGCGGCGTCGTCGAGGAAGAGATTGGTCTCGCCCAGCAGCATCCAGGCGCCGAACGATTCGCGGGCGCGAGCCAGGGCCTGCTGCAGATGCTGGCGCGCCGCCGCGTAGTCGTGCCGATCGAACTCGAGCGCCCCGAGCGCCAGCAGAGCCTTGGGATCCTGCCCGTCGACGCGCAGGCGGGCGCGCAGCACGTGCCAGGTGCGCAGCGTGTCGTTGGCGAGCCAGGCGGGATCGGTCCCGAAATCCGGGCCGATCTCGTAGAGCACCGCCGGGCGCGGGGCGGTGGCGTGGCGCACGGTGAGCCCCGGCACCACCGCGGCGGTGTCGAGCAGGTACCAGAACACCGGCCGCATCTCGGCCTCGGGCCACGAGAAGTAGAGCCAGCGCGCGTGGCTGGCGCGGGCGGTGGCGGCCAGCCCGGCCAAGTCGTTGGCGAACGGGAATCCGATCGGGTCGAGGCCGGCGTGGAACGCGACCTGCGGCTTGCGGCAGATCACCTTGTCGCCGGGATGGGCCAGGTCGCGCAGCGTGCGCGAGCACTCCAGCGCTTCGATCGGAAGCTGGCTCAGGTCGTGGCGCGTGTGACGCGCGGTGCTCTGCACGGCCCAGCCGAGCGGCAGCGCCGCCATTGCCACCTTGGTCCATGCGCCGATCCCCGGGACGAAGTCGAGCGACAGTCGCGAAGACGCGAACGGTGCCGCGGCCAGGATGGCGTAGAGCGGCAGCAACGGGATCGAGTAACGCTCGGAGTAGAACACCGGCACCAGCGTGACGAAGAAGATCGCCGCCGCCAGGCCGATCGGCCACAGCCTGCGCAGCGCGGGATCGGCCCACGCGAAGACCAGGCCCGCCAAAGCGCACCAGGCCACCGGCAGGCCGAGCAACATCCGGGCGTCGAGGCGCAGATGGTCACCGACGTTGAACAGCTCGCGCCGCAGCACCGCGCCCGGATTGCGGGCGATCACGTCGCCCAGATTCTTGAACTGCGGCTGCAGCAGTTTCTGGTAGTCGTCCCACGCGATGCCCTTGGAGCGGGCGAAGACGTCGTAGGCGATGTTGTGGTGGAACTGGAACGCCATGCGTTGCCCCTGAGACAGGCTGAACAGGAGCCAGGGCAGGACCAGAGCGACGAAGCCGGCGGCGAAGGCCAGCGCGCCGCGGCGCCGGTCGGTCTGCGGCGTGCCGCCGGCCCACACCGCAATCAGGCCGGCCGGCAGCAGGGCGATCGCGTTGTATCGCGTCAGAAAGGCGAGCGCCGCCAACGCGCCGGCCCCGGCGGCCGCGCGCCAGCCCGCGCCGCGCAGCAGCACGCTCAGGGCCAAGGCCTGGAGCACGAAGGCCAGCGCGTCGTTGGTCACCGAATAGCCGTAGCGGAAGAAGGTCGCGTTGGTGGCCATGAACAGCGCCGCCACCAGGGCCACGCGCGCGTTCGCGCGGCGCGACAACAAGTGCACCCAGAGCGCGAGGCCGCCGACCATGGCCGCGGCCGAGAGCAGCTCCGCCGCCAGGAATAGATTGGGCAGGACCGTGCCCACGGCGGCCAGCGCGAATTCGTAGCCGGGGCCCACGACGCCGTAACGCGCCGGATCGAGGTGGCCGCGCAGCAGGGCGCGCGCGCCCGCCGCGTAGCCGCCGTAGAAGTCGGTCTCGGCGAAGACGTCGCCGATCTTGTGGGGGCCGAGGATCATGGCCAGCAGGGCCGCACCGTAGAGCGCCTGCACGCCCCACGAAGCCCAGCCGAACACCCGCAACGCGCCGCTCGAGAGTGCCGCCGGGCGCCCAGCTGGAGCGCCACGGCCGCGGGCGCGCGGCGGCGCGGCCCTCTTGGGCGCGGTGGAACGCGGGGCCTTGGCCATGTCGGCTCAGTGTAGCCGAAGCCGTCCAGCCACCGGCCGGCGCCGTTCTCGCAAACAAAAGAGCCGGGCCCCGAAGAGCCCGGCTCGTACGACGTGTTGCGAGATTACTTGCTCGAGTTCGCGCTCGGCAGGTAGAAGGCCAGACCCAGCCGTCCCATGAAACCCGAGTAATCGGTGTGGAACTTCGGCGTGGAGCTCTGGTCGTTGAACTTGGTGTCGTCGATCTTGGCGACGCGGTAGCCGGCGCTGCCCGTGATGGAGAAGCCCGGGCTCACCGTCCACTCGCCCATGCCCAGGAAATGGAACCCGACCGTGTTGCCGGTCAAGTCACCACCGCCCGTGCCCGTGATCTTGCCGTTCAGGGTGTAGATGCCGAGGCCGGCGCCCATACCGAACTTGCCGGGGCCCGACATCGGGAAGAAGTAGCCCGCGGTGGCCTGGTACGAGTTGCCGTTCAGCTTCAGCTCGGTGTTCGAGGCAGCGTCCTTGGAGGTCTTGAACAGAGGCTCCCAGGTGGCGGCGAGCATCCAGTTCGGATTGGCCCACGTGCGCAGGCCAAGGCCTCCGCCGAAGCCGCTCGTCACGTCGCCGAAGTTCGCGCCGCTGGCGTTCGCCTGATCCACCGCATCCTGCCAGTCCTTCATGGTGAACGTGTTGAACCCGCCGAACACCTCGCCACCCACGGTCATCGCGTGGACAGGAACCGCAGCGAGGGCCATCAAGGCGACGGCCGAAAGGACGGCCATACGCATCCTGCTCATACTTCAACCTCCTTGGTCATGGTAGGGGGACGTCGCTCATCCTGAGCCGGGGAAAAAGCTCCTTCTTACTTGGCTGCGCTTGGCATGTCGAACGCCACGCGCACGCGCAGCATGAAACCCGAGTGTTCGGTTTCGGTCTTGGGACTCGTGCTCCGCCCGTTCACCGAGTGGGCCACAGGCGGAGGCCTTCACCAAAACCACCGTGGACGGCGTCGTAGTTGGAGCCGCTGGCGTTCGCCTGATCGATGGCTGCGGCAGCGACGACAGCCATCCGCATCCTGCTCATGCGTACCTCCTTGGTTGAGTCGGGAGACACACGCTCCTCCTGAGCGCCGGGCCATTGAACACAAACCTGAGAAGCTTTGTCCAGCTATCGACCCATTCGGAGCCCGACTTGAGCCTCGATTCACGCGGGCCCGAGCCACCATGTTTCAAATGATGACGGCGGGTTATCTTGCGTGAATCCAACGAGAACCCAGGGCGAATTCCCGTCAGGGCCGTGGTCGGTCGGGGGGAGGACTAGTGGGGCTGGTGCGCGCGCTTCTTCCGCAAGGCCGCGGCGGCAAGGAGGCCCAAGGAAGTGATGGCCATCGTTCCCGGCTCGGCCACGAGATGGGCCGCGTCGGACGGGCGCGGCGTTCGACCCGAGCTGGCCGCGGCCTGCACCCCGGCACTGTCCGGCGGCACCGAGGACTGGAGGGTCGCGGCCTCGGAAGGGGCTTGGTCAGCCGCCGCACACAGGGGAGCAACGACCAGCAGGCCGGCGATCCAAAACGCCCTTTTCATCTTTCGATCTCTCGGGGGTAGGTTCGAAAGCGCATCCGCCGACCGTGCTCGGTTGCAAAGAACGTGCGAAGCCTCGGCGGCTTCGCTCAATGCCTTGGCCCACTTGCGGCAGCGTCTGCCCGAACAGTCGAATCGGCGCCGCGCCGGAACCGGCGCCCGGAGAAAGCGTCAATCTGGCCGACGAAGGGATCTCGATGAAAACGACTCCCGTCCTCTCGGATAAAGAGCTACGAGCGTTTCTGCTCACCCGGCCGGTGATCGCCGTCGTCGGCGCGTCCGTCAAGCCCGACCGCCCGAGCCATGGCGTGATGGCCGACCTGATTGCGGCGGGCTTCGACGTGGTCCCGGTTCATCCCACCTACCCTGCCGTCCATCGGCGCAGGGCCTACCCCGATCTCGGCTCGATCCCAGGCCACGTCGATCTGGTCGACGTGTTCCGGCGCTCGGAGTTCACCCCCGAGGTCGCACGCCAGGCGGTGGCCAAGGGGGTGCGCATGTTATGGCTGCAGGTCGGGGTCGTGAACGACGAGGCGCGACGCATCGCCGAGGCCCGCGGTCTGATGGTGGTCATGGATCGCTGCCTGGCCGTGGAGCACGAACGACTCCTCGGCGACCGGACGCGCCCGGAGTAGCGCGCCGCCTCAACTCCGTCCCGGGTCACGCCGAAAACCAGGTGTGTCCCTACCCGAGCGCCAACCCGTCGTCCCGATCCCGGCCCACGCTCCGCGGCTCGAGGAGGTTCAATCCGAGGCGGTCGGCGTGTCCGAAGTCCTGGCCGCGCTCTCGTTCGCTCTGGACATCACCGAGGGCCAGCCCTTCGGCCACGCGCTGCGAAGTTGCCTGATCGGCATGCAGCTGGCCCAGCAGATCGACCTGCCACTCCAGGAGCGCCGCGACCTCTACTACGCGCTGCTGCTCAAGGACGTCGGCTGCTCCAGTAACGCCGCCCGCGTCCACGAGCTGTTCGGCGGCGACGACCTGCTCGCCAAGCGCGACCTCAGGCGCGTCGACTGGAGCCGTTACCTCGAAGCGGTTCGCTATGCGCTCGCCCACGTCGCGCCCGGCCGCTCCTGGCTCGAGCGCGCGCGCCGCGTCGCGCGCTTGGCCGGCCGCGGCGCCA
>JACXTT010001251.1_pt1 | contig 42857 bp, 36 predicted proteins | sample 9270951 | NCBI WGS metagenome assembly JACXTT01 (sample SAMN15532306, study PRJNA645909) | rock metagenome | isolation source: weathered quartz diorite | place: Puerto Rico | collected 2017-06-21
TTGACATAACTGCGTACTGCCGCGCCGGTACTAATGCTGTGCCTGTGCATTGGTTTAGTTTTATGATAATATGTAAATAGCTCAACCAGGTTTGCTTAACCGTGCAGGACAAAATAATATCGCCCCGCAACAGTAATAGTGCGGGTTTTAACCAGGTAGCAGTTGATTTGAGGAAGGGTAATTAGTACCCGAATATATAAAAAAATTCGAGGCATGTACAATTTAATCAGGCATAAAGCGCCTGCTTAAACCGTTTTGCCAGCAGGCCGGTAGCCAGGGCAGGATTGATATCGGCTACTATTACCCCTGTTTTTCCATACGCTTCATGCGCAATGCAGGTACCGTCGGGGCCAATTAATGAACTGGCGGAATCGGGAAAGCGTGAGGCATAGTTGGAGCTGGCAAAATAGATGGTATTTTCCATGGCCCGCATCATCATGGCCTTTTCGTAGTAAGGATTGTTTTTGCCACCCCATTCGGTCAGCGGCACCCCATCGGTATTGCTGCCGGTAAAATGCGGGTGAAAAACGATTTTGGCATCGTTCATGGCGGCCCAGCGCACCGACTCAGGATAACGGAAACCCTCATGGCAGATGGTAATACCGAATTTTACCCCGTTCACTTCAAAAATGCGGCGCCCGGTGCCGGCCACCCACAGGTTATCTTCCGAGGGGTCGAGCTGGTTTTTGGATTGATACCCCAGTATAGCGCCGGTATTGGATACCACCTGGGCCACGTTCAGCAGCTGGTCGTTGTGGTACCAATCCATCGGAACGATAATGGCAATGTTATTTTCATAGGCAATCCTGCATACGCTGTCCAGCGCTGCCTGCAGTTTTTCGGGGGTGCGTTCTTCCTCCTTATACCCCATGCCCGGGTAGCCGGGGATATACGATTCGGGAAAACAGATAATTTCCGCCTGCTGAGTGGCAGCCTCCTTAACCAGTTTTTCAAGCCGGTACAATCCATGTTCTACCGATGTTGGGAAGGGGGGAGATGCCAATGCAATTTTCATGGTGCTAAATTAAAATTTATTCAGGAAACCCCCGGCTGCAAAAAAAATACGGGCGCAGGCAAGCCTGCACCCGTGGCGGATGAAAACGGTCACCCGGCCATTAAGCTGTCGGGTGCGCCAAAAGCATGGTCTATTTACAATTTTCCAGTTGCCATCGGCCTCTTGTTTCATTACCTCAATGCCCCGGGCGCTTATTTTTACCTCGTTGCCATCGGTAATGCTCTATTCAGACCTGCCCAAGGCAAGGTTGCCAGTTTACAGGTAATTGCCCGTCGTTGTAGCCGAGGCTGTTTGCAACGGCGGCACGGTTGTGGCCGTTAATAGGGTAAAACAGGCTACAGGTGGTTGCCCGCCCGCCGATGGTTCATCTCCCTGTAGCCCATACCGCTTCCCGCTTAATTTTGATGACCACCAGGCGAATACCCAGGCGGGCAGCAACGGCATCGGCAGAGACTAACTGTTACCAAAATTTTTCCTGTAAATGAAAAATACCCCGGCCTTTTACGGCCAAACCTCATGGACTGCCGGGCAAAAAACAGCCTTCCGGTTTTGCTTCGTATTTTTTACGCTCCAGGTATTGACGGAAAACTTTTTAGGCAACTGGTTTGGCAGTACCCTGTTTATATGGCGGCTGGGAGAAAAAATATTTGTACGGCCCTGCCTCTGGCTTAATCACCAGCTCTTTCATTTTAAGTATATACCCCCAGCCTGGACCAGCTTTTCGGGCTCATTGCATACCATAAGAGATACCGTTTATTTGCTGCTAAGCTGCGTGGCCTGTGTGCTGTGGACCATGCTGGATAAAAAAAGGACGAATTACAATAAGCTCAACTATTGGTTTTCGCGCTGCCTGGTTATAGCCCTGTCGTGCATCCTGTTTACGTATGGAGTTGTAAAAGTATTGCCGGTACAAATGGCATCCCCCTCATTTATTGGCTTACAGGTGCCCGTGGGAGACCTGAGCCCGTTTAATTTATTGTGGACAACGTTTGGCTATGGAAAGCCCTACCAGGTATTTACCGGTGTTTTTGAATTGTCGGCGGCTATCCTGGTTTTATTTAAACGCACCCGCATGGCGGGTTTGCTCATTGCCATATCGGTAATGCTGAACGTGGTGGTTATCAATTATACTTACCAGGTAGGCGTACTCATTTTATCGGTGTATATTCTTCTTATTGCCTTGTTTTTACTGGCGCCTTATGCAGGGCGCTTATGCCGCTTCTTTTTTACGTTGCAACCGGTTATAATACCGGAAAAGGACTACGTGCCGGCAAAAAACACCCGTACCAGGCTATTTGCTATTATCTCTACCCTTTTACTGGCTTCCTCTTTTGCGCTAACGTCGTGGTCTGCTTACGACAGGTATACCACAGCAGCGGGTATCAACCATTCAAGGCAATATTCCCTGGTAAGAAATTATATCGTTAATAATGACACCGTGAAATTAGCTGCCAACGATACGCTTTGCTGGCGCATCTGGAGCGAGCGCGTAGTGGATGGGAAAAGACTGGTATCCATTGCTCCTGTAAAACCGGGCGCATTTAAAACTTATGCCATAGCATGGGATACTGCAAAACATGCCTTAACCCTGCATCCTTTAAACCAGCCAGACACCGCCCCGCTCAACTTCAGCTATACCGATATAAATAAAGTCTACTGGCGTTTAAACGGGACTATCAAAGGAAAAAACACCAGCATTGAGCTGCAGAAAATAAACCCCGACACCACGCTGCACCTGCTTAAAATAAAACGGGCTATTATTGTTTTTGATGACGAATTGGACAACCAGTAATGCCGTATATGACGGATATAAAACTGGTTACCAGCAATTAAAAATTTGCAAAAATGCGTAATACAATCTAAATTAGTAGCCGCTTACCGGAACCTCGTATAACATCTTCTAACGATTAAAACGCTACTTATGCCCAAGTATGTTATTGAACGGGAAATTCCCGGCGCCGGCAACCTGACTGCCGAACAGTTAAAAGCCATTTCACAAACTTCCTGCGGTGTATTGAGTAAAATGGGACCGCAAATTCAATGGAAACACAGTTATGTAACCGGCGACAAAATTTACTGTGTGTACATTGCCCCCAACGAAGAAATGGTTCGTGAACATGCCAGCAAGGGAGGATTTCCTGCCAATAAAATAAGTGAAGTAAGCCAGATTATAGATCCTGTTACGGCGGAATAAAGAGCCGCATAAGAAGGACATTTATCCAGGACTGTCGCGTTTGGCCATTTAGGTTGTCGCAATTACACCGCTGCGCTTTTCTGTTCATGGAGTAGTTTTGTGACATCCTCTTAAAATGTATGTCAAATGAGAAAGCTGATTTTAAAGATGTCCGTTTCTGTTGACGGGTTTGTGGGCGGGCCAAACGGTGAAATAGACTGGATCTTCAAAAGCACAGATGATGGCGCAGCACGCTGGATAATGGACGCACTCCGGAAGGCGGGCCTGCACATTATGGGCAGCCGCACTTTTTACGATATGGCCGCTTACTGGCCTTATGCCAACGAGCCATTTGCCGCGCCGATGAATGAAATTCCCAAAGCTGTTTTTACCAAAAAAGGATCTATTGCGCCTTTGAGCGAAGCGCTTACCACCAGGGCGTTTAAAGATGCATCTCTTTTAAACAGAACAGGACCGGGCATACAACAAATGCCGGGCGCCGATAGCTGGGACCAGGCCTATGTTGCCACCGGTGATCTGGGTAAAGAAATCAACCGGCTCAAACAACAGCCGGGCAAGGATATTTTAGCACACGGGGGCGCAGGCTTTGCGCAAAGCCTGGTAAAATCCGGTCTTATTGATGAATACCAGTTGCTCACGCATCCCGTGGCGTTGGGCAACGGCCTGCCTTTGTTTTCGGCTATAGCCATGCCGGTTTATTTAAAACTGGTAAACACTACCACGTTCAACTCGGGGGCTATGGGGCAGGTATACCGGCCCGCTTAGAGACTCAAATCGCCGGTCGCAAAAAGCCCTGTATTTGTCGTTTTTATGTATCATTGATCTTATAAACTTCAGGTATGTTTGCAGTATCAAATTCAACCGGCTTATTCATCACTGAAAAAATAAAAAATGGAAACAGCAACAAAAACAAATATCACGGTGGAAAGCACGATAAAAGCACCCGTGGAAAAAGTATGGAACTACTGGTCGGCCCCGGAGCACATTACCAAATGGAGTTTTGCTTCGCCCGACTGGCATACGCCCTTTGCCGAAAACGATTTGCGGGCCGGCGGCCAATTTAAGTCGAGAATGGAAGCAAAAGACGGCAGCTTTGGCTTTGACTTTGGGGGTATATATGACGACGTGAAAACAAATGAACTCATTACCTATACACTGGGCGACGGCAGGAAGGTATCTATAACGTTTACCAGCAAAGGAAATGAAACCAGCCTGGTGGAAACCTTTGAGGCGGAAGGTACCAACCCCGTTGAAATGCAAAAGGGAGGCTGGCAGGCTATCCTCGACAATTTCAAAAAATACGTAGAAGCCAATTAATGAAATTATCACTTGGGGCAGCCTCCCCGGCCGATGCCGCGGAAATTACTGTGCTTAGAAATGAGGCGGCCCGGGAACTCAGTGCCCGTTATGGTAAGGGCCACTGGGGCTACCAGGCCTCGGAGATAAGCGTGGTAAACGGCATGACGGGCAAATCGAAAGTACTGGTTGCAAAATATGAAAACGAAATTGCAGGCACGCTTCGCCTGCAAACCAAAAAGCCCTGGGCCATTGACCCGGCTTATTTTACCAAAGTGGCCCAGCCCCTTTATCTTATTGATATGACGGTTCACCCTGCCTTGCAAGGTAAAGGTATCGGCAGGTTTATGTTGCAGGAGGTAGTCTCGTTTGTACGGGCATGGCCTGCACAGGCTATCCGGCTGGATGCGTACGACAGCGCCGCGGGGGCGGGCGATTTTTACCGTAAATGCGGGTACAGCGAAAGAGGCCGGGTAGTATACCGCGGGCAGCCGCTGATTTATTTTGAATTGTTAATACACCTTAAAAATTAACCTATATGCAAAAGATAACACCATTCCTATGGTTCGATAACAATGCGGAAGAAGCAATCAATTTTTATACCTCCGTGTTTAAAAATTCCAAAATCATCAATACTGCCCGCTGGGGCAAAGCCGGCCCGGGGCCGGAAGGCAGTTTAATGACGGCCACCATACAACTGGAGGGCCAGGATTTTATGCTACTGAATGCCGGCCCTATGTTTAAGTTTACAGAAGCCATTTCCTTTTTTGTAAACTGCAAAACACAGGAAGAAGTGGATTATTACTGGGAAAAGCTTACGGCAGACGGCGGCCAGGAATCGCAATGTGGCTGGCTGAAAGACAAATACGGTTTATCGTGGCAGATTGTTCCCGATGTTTTAGGTTCGCTGCTGAACGGCAAGGATGCCGGAAAATCGGGGAAGGCCATGCAGGCCATGATGAAAATGCGCAAGCTGGATATTGCCGCCCTGCAAAAAGCGTATGATCAAAAATAAACGGCTTCCCGCTCTATGTATTTATGAGCTATTTTTGGTGCCCGCAGGAACTGTTGCCCGGCGGGCATTACTTTAACTATGGAAGCAATAAAACAAAAGAGCGTACTCATTATTTTGATATTAGGGGCTTTATCTACGGTAAGCCCTTTTTCCATTGATATGTACCTGCCGGCTTTCAGGCAGATTGCAAATGACTTTCACAGTACACCCGCAAAAATATCGCTTTCTGTAACAAGTTATTTTGCGGGCCTTGCCATTGGGCAGATGTTGTATGGTCCCCTGCTGGACCGGTTTGGCCGGAAAAAGCCGCTTTATTTTGGCCTGCTGCTATATATTACCTGTTCTATCGGCTGCCTGCAGGCGAAAACGGTGGAAATGCTGGTGGCCCTTCGTTTTATACAGGCGCTGGGCGGTTGCGTAGCGTGGGTAGGCGCTATGACCATGGTGCGCGATTTTTTCCCGGTAGAAGAAAGCGCCAAAATATATTCCCTGCTTATACTCATTATTGGTCTTTCGCCGTTACTGGCGCCTACTATCGGGGGTTTTATTACTACCGGGCTCGGATGGCATTGGGTATTTATTGTGCTGGCCATAATGGTATCCCTGGTCCTGGTGGTTACGTTTTTCTGGCTGCCGGAAAAGCATAAGGCCGATACGAGCGTATCGTTGAGTATTAAACCGATGACGGCTACATTCTGGTCGGTGTTAAAAACGCCTTCTTTTTACCGGTATAGCCTGTCGGGTGCGTTTTCATTCGCCACGCTGTTTATTTATGTGGCGGGCTCGCCCATTATTTTTATGGGCGTATTTCATGTGAGCCCGCAGGTGTACGGTGGCATATTTGCGTTATTATCGGTAGGATTTATAGGCGGCAACCAGTTAAATATTTTCGTGTTGCGCAAATACAAAAGCCGGGAAATATTCCGGGTGGCGTTGTTGATGCAGGCCATCATCAACCTGGTTTTCCTGCTGGGCGCCTGGTATGGCTGGTGGGGGCTTGCCACCACCATCGGCATGTTTTTTATTTCGTTGTCGTGCATCGGCTTTACTTATCCCAATGCATCCGCGCTGGCCCTCGCATCGTTTACCCGCAATTTGGGCACCGCCTCTGCGCTGCTGGGGTTTTTGCAAATGGGTATCGGCGGCATTCTTTCGGCCGGCGTGGGCATTTTCAATTCTACCAGCAGCATACCGGTAGTAGCCGTAATGGCTGCCGCTTCGGTAATAGCGTTAGGAATATTGATGGCGGAAAAAAAGAGGGTAGCATTGTCTTGACGTATGGGTTGAACTATTGGCAGGTGGTAATGGGGGTAAGTGAACTTCTTACTGTACCCTTCCCTGTTCGTCTTCAGAGCCCGTGGAGCGGTCCCTTTTCTCTTTTAGTTTAGCGTTGCCAAAACTGCGCGTGTAGCTTAGTTTAACGGAGGGGAATACAAATGCCAGCCGGTCCAGCAGCACCAGGTTCTGGTCGGGGCGGTTTATGCCGAAATTGAACTTTAAGGTATTCAGCACATCGCCGAAATTGAGGCGGAACGCACTTTTATTATTGGCCAGCTTTTTTTGAAAGCCAATATCCAGCGAACCGAAAGCATCCGTTTTGTAAATACCGAAAATAGTGGCCGATTGGTAAAAGCCGGATATTTCAATCGACAGGTTTTTGGGCAGTTTGAAACTTTGCGTGGCATTGATATGAACATCTTCCTGGTTCAGCTGCAGGGGGCTTTTGTTGTAAATAGCATTCGTTTGCTGCCATACGGCTATGGCGGAATACGACATGCTCCACCAGGAGCATACCTGCACGGGCAGGGCAAGGGTGAGTGAAAAGGTCCTGGTGTTTTCCAGGTTTACGGCGCTGAGAGTTTCAATATTGTTGGTGGAATCTATGGTGGGATTAAAATTGGCAATGGGGCCTTTTTCGTAGGAGTACGCAAACGATAATAAGAGCTTTTTAAGCGTATAATCCACTTTCAGCGCATCCGTAAGAGAGGGTTGCAGCGCGGGGTTGCCGGAGAAAAACGTATTGGGATCGATAAAGATGACAAAGGGCGCCATATCATTAAAGGTAGGCCGGGTAATACGGCGGCTATAGGAGAAATTGATAGCGTTGTTATCGTTTATTTTGCGGTGGATAAAAAAGCTGGGAAAGAGTTTGCCGTAATGGCGGTCAACAATATTCTCCAGCGAATCGGAGCCCAGGTTGGAATTGGTATATTCATACCGCAGGCCGGCTTTTATATCGGTCTTATCGTTTACCGAAGCGCTTAAAGAAGCATAAGCCGCCGTAATATTTTCTTTGAGCGTATATTTTGCCGAGAAGCCGGGGTCTTTTATCCATTGGTTTTGCTGCAGCCGTTCAATCTGCACATCGTTGTTAAACGTGGAAAGGGTGCTTTTGGCCCCGGTTTCCAGAATGAGTTTGCCGCCCAGTTTTTTTGAATAGTCGGCCGCGGTAACCCAAAAGCGGATGGGGGTGGATTTAGTGCTTTTTTCACTGCTGTTAAACAGGAAATCCTGGTTGTGGTCGTAATAGGCATATAAATAATCGACCGGGTTATTGTCGTGGTAATAAATATAATCGGTATTAATGGTCAGCTTTTCGTTTTCGCTGAAGTTATGCTGCAGGTTTATATTTACTGCGTAGTTCTGCCAATGGTTGATTTCATTGTTGGCAATGTGTAAAACGGTATCGGCTTGTTTATTTTTATATATGGTACTGGTATTGTTGGCGTTCATGCTCCATTTATTGTCATAGCCGGAAACCAGTGCGCCGATAATGGTTTTTTTAGATACGGTGTAATCGGCCCCCAGGCTGGCGGAATGATTGCGTTGCGCCGTATTGCGGTAGGTGTCGGTGCTGGTTTCGGTAACGGTGCCGCTGTTGTTGACAAGGTGATAAAAATTCCAGTCCTGTTCGGCATGTACGCGCGAAAACGAATAATTGCCATACAGGTTAAGCTTTCCTTTACGGTGATTGAAGTTGGCGTTGGCGGCCGGCATATCGCGGTTTCCATAGCCCATGGAAAGGGTATAAGAGCCATTGGTGCCTGCCTGGGTATTTTCTTTCAGTACAATATTGATGAACCCTGCATTTCCTTCGGCATCAAAATTGGCGGGCGGGGTGGTAATTAATTCTATTTTATCAATATTGCCGGAATTCATGCCGCCCAGCAGTTGTATAACGGCATCGATGGGCATGTGGTTTATCTTACCATTGATCATAATGACTACCCCGTTTTTTCCACTCAGGGAAATGGAATTGTTCTGCCGGTCAACGATTACGCCCGGTGATCGTTCGAGCACATCCAGCGCGGTGCTGCCGGCGGAAGTAATACTGTTTTCAACATTAATGACCAGGCGATCTGTTTTCTGCTCAAAAAGCGGTTTTCTTGCTTTTACCGTTACTTCGGCCAGTTGCCGCTGCGCTGCCTGCAGCTGCTGCGTGCCGAGATCGGTTTTTTCCTTGCCGGGCGCGGTTATTAACGATTTGTACAGGGGGTCAAAACCGGTGAAGCTGAACGACAGCAGGTAGCTTCCGGGCGTTAAACGATCAAAAGCATAAACGCCTTTTTCATTGGTTACCGCTCCCTTTACCAGCGTGGAGTCGGTATTGCGCAGCAGCAATACATTGGCATTTGCTATGGGTTGGTTGGTTTTGTCGGTTACTGTGCCGTGAATGGCCGACTGGGCGGTTGCCTCCTGCAACAGCAGCAGGGCCGGGCAAAGCAGGAAAATAAATACAACAGCCACGGGTTTTATGCAGGCAACAGGGTGTGATGGCATACCAGTTACTTAAGGAATGTTTAAAAAAAGGGTAGGCCGGTTTATTGTGGCAGGGAGCTAAGGAACCATCAATTTACAGATAATATACAATATACATGCTGCTTTTATAAGAGCGGCAGGAAAGCAGTTTAATGGCAGGGGCAGTTATACAACTTATCATGAACCTGTAACTGGCTTTTTTAGCGGGAAAATAAAAATAGAAACTGTTGAACAACTGGTAAGTTGCCTCTCACCAAACCCGCTTCCGGGTTTCCCAACGGTGGGCCGGTGTTTTTAAGCGCGGCGGCAATGCCCGTTTATTAGCGGCAAGCTAGTATCTTTAGGGGTAAACTTGCCAGGCAGGCACATGCGAAAGATCATTGCAGTATATGTATTATGGGGCGTTGTTCTTAACGGGTTGATGGCGCAGGATATCAATGAGCGCGATTTTACACGGTATACCCGCCAGCAGGGATTGTCCAACAATTTTATTTCAGGCATTGTGCAGGACAGCACCGGCTATATCTGGGTAAGCACACTACGCGGCCTGAACCGTTTTGATGGTACAGCGTTCAAAACCATGCTTTATACCGGCGGTGCAGGCTCCCTCCCGGATAATATCATTACTTCCATGCAATTGCTGCCCGGCGATAAACTGGCTGTTGCTACGGTCGACGGAGCGCAGATCATTTCCACGAAAACACTTGCTTCCCAAACGCTGGAGGTGCCTACCGAGGCGGTGCTGCGCTACTGGAGCAATTACGTAAGGTTTATCCGGCAGGATGCGGATGGCAATTATGGCATGTCTACCCATACCGGGTTTTATATTTTTTCGCCGGGCGGCGTGCTGAAAAAAAGGCTGGACGGTTATACCGTAAAAGATGTTGGCCGTTCGTGGATGCAGTTTGGCAAATACCTTAACCTGCTGCCCAACGGCAACCTGCTGCAGGAAAACGATAACGGCCTGTACCAATACAACCGCGGCAGCAACAGCATTGAAGAAGCGTTTCGCTCTTACCCGGCATTGCAATGGGTAGCTTCTTTCCTGGGGAAGCCCGGCACAAGGATTTTCTTTATTGGCGGCAACTATCTTCTTTTTACCAATATCGCTAAAAACAGCCTGGTATTGTTAAACCTGCTTACGGGCAATGCCAGTATGCATGCCGCCTGTTTTGATATTAACGAAATAAACTGGCAAAGCACGCTGAGCCGTATAAGCGATAGTGTGTGGGCTCTTACATCGGGCAACAAAGGCTTTTACCTGCTGCATATAGATACCCTGTCACATAACGTTACCTGCTACCCGCAAAACTATTTCAGCAATTATTCCTGCCATATCATATTTACCGACCGGCAGCAACGGTTATGGATAGGTACCGGCAAGGGCCTGTTTATGCAAAACCTGCAACGGGAAATAATCCGGTCGGCATTTATTGCCCCGGGAAAGCATATTGACAGTAATGTGACCGTTACCTCCCTGCTGGTGGAGGGCAATACTATTTTTGCCGGTACAGCCGGCAACGGGCTGCTGGTGCTGGACAAGCAGGTTGCCAACGGGATGCACCGGCTAAAGGCTGTTTTTGCGCAACCCCGTTTTGTCCATGTGTACTCGGTTATCCTGGTGCAGCCCGATACGCTCTGGCTGGGCACGGACTCCGGCCTGGTATGGCTGCATACGGGGAACTATTCATCGGGTATAGTTAATACCAGCGGCATCAAAGAGCTGTCGGGCGCTCCTTACGAAGCGAGATTGTTTTTTCATGACAAAGCGGGCAATACCTGGATTGGCTCCAATGAACTGAACAGGATTTTTTGTTACCGCAAAGCCAGCCATACGCTGCAAACCATTGGCGGCAGCACCAGGGATATGCTCCTGAAGATTAATGTGCCGGAGAGTTTTGCGGAAGACGGTAAAGGCAATATCTGGATTGGCGGCGATGCCATTGCCCGCTGGAACCCGCAAAAAAACTGCGTAGACACGCTGATACAACAGCTGCCTGCGCCCGTAAGCCGGAAAATAGGGTTTAAAGTACTGAATGATATGCAGGGCGATATATGGACCCTGCTACCGGATGATGGTATTGTAAAAATTACCGGCAGCAATGCACTGCTGCACCTGGACGATAAACGGTTATCGTGGGACTACTATATCACCAAGTTTCCAACGGCGGTCTACAACCGTGTTTTTGCATCGTCGGAAAGCAGTATCGGCATACTGGATATGCAAACGCAAAAAAGCATTACGCTGGGTTATTACGATGGCCTGCCGGAACGTACCATCAGCACCTGGGGCTTTAATTACGACAGCCTGGGCAGGGGCACCTGGTTTGCCTGCGGCAATACGATATGCCAGATACCCGATGGGGCTTTTGTAAACAAGCAGCATTCGCCGGTGTTTAATATCAATGAGCTGGCGGTAAACAACGATTCCATTATTCCCTACCCTTCCGCTACGGTGGCGCTGGAGCATTCGCAGAACAATATCCGCATTTCGTTTAGCGCCATTAACTATACCGATATTCAGAATATGCGGTTCTGGTACCGCCTGCTCAATACCCACGACGATGGCTGGACGCCATTGCCATCGCAGCAGGTGCAGTTCAACAACCTCAAACCGGGCGTGTATGCGCTGCAGTTAAAGGTAACCGCGCTCAACAGCCAGTGGCCCGAGCAGGTAAAAGAAATGACCATTGAAATTCGTCCCCCCTTTCATGAAACGCCCACGTTTATTGTTTTGGCGGCCCTGGGCGTATTGGCGGTGGTATACCTGGTTTACCGCTGGCAGATCAATGCCATCCGTAAAACGGAGCGCGAAAAGGCGCAGGTACAGCATCTGAAGGCAGAACTGGCGGAAGCGCAGCTGTCTGCCCTGCAAACGCAGATGAACCCGCATTTTATTTTTAATGCGCTCAACAGCATTAAAAGAATGGTGCTCGACAAGGAAACCGCCAAAGCATCGCGCTACCTGGGCAAGTTTGCACAGATGATACGGCTTACGCTCAGCCATTCAAAGGAAACCTTTGTAACCCTGCGGGAAAATATAGAATACCTTGAGGCGTACCTGGATATGGAGCAGCTGCGGTTTGACGATTCTTTTTCTTATAGCATACAAACCGGCCCGGGGCTGGGCAGCGATGAACTGAATGTGCCTACCCTGATGCTGCAGCCGCTGGTGGAAAACGCCATCTGGCATGGGCTTATGCCCCGTAAGGGCGAAAAGAAAATTGTGATTTCATTTATGCAGCGGAATGGCCGGGTGGTATGCTCTATTGAAGACAACGGCATTGGCATTGGCAGCGCCGAAAAGCTGAAGGGGCTGCATAAAACGACGCATCGCCCCGTTGGCATTGAAAACCTCCGAAACCGTATCAAGATCCTGAATGAAAAATATGATGCCGGCTGTACCCTTACCATAACCGACCTGCAGGAGGAAGACCCTGCGGTTACCGGCACACGCGCTGTATTGAGTTTTCTACTAATCAATTCATAAACCACCTTTCTATGCAAGCAATTATTGTTGATGATGAACCGCATGGCATTGGCACCCTGCAGAAAATGCTGGAGCTGAACTGCCCGCAGGTTACCATTGCCGCTACCTGCTCCAACGCAGTTACCGCGCGGCAGAAGCTGGAAGAGCTATCGCCCGACCTGGTATTTCTTGACATTCGTATGCCCGGTAAAAGCGGGCTGGAAATGCTGGCGGAAATGCCCGACAAAAACTTCGAGGTAATATTTGTTACCGCTCACAATGAATACCTGCTGCAGGCCCTGCAATGCAGCGCCGCCGATTACCTGCTGAAACCGGTAGATGAGGACCGGCTGCTGGAAGCCATGCAACGGGTGGAAACCCGCATGCAGCAGGGGCGCAGTGCGCGTAAACTGGAAACCCTTTTGCACAATATGCTTCATGTGGGCTCACCGGCCGATTTGCGGCTTTGCCTGCCCACTTTAAAAGGGTTTATTATCGTAAAAATGGAAGAGATCGTGTATTGCGAGGCCGAAAGAAGCTATACCGTATTCCATCTTGCCGGCAATAACCCCATTACGGTATCCAAACCGCTGCTGGACTATGAGCGCCTGCTGGGCAACAGCCTTTTCCTGCGGGTACATAAATCTTTTCTTATCAACCTTCAGCACGTAAAAGAATACCAGCGCGGCGAAGGCGGGCTGCTGGTAATGAGCAACGGGACGAAGATTGAAGTAAGCCGCCGGAAAAAAGAACAATTCCTGGCCCGGATAAAAGAGGAGTTCCGCTGTTAAGCGGGCGCTCCTTCTTTTTCAACAAATGTTTTGAGCCCTGTTCCGATAATATGGGTCCATCCTTCCATGAAATTGGTCCTCTTGAAATCGGGATTGTCGGCCGGGAAGGTTTCCAGCCCCGTATGTGTAAGTACTACCCGTGTTTTATTTCCTTGGGGAAACAATTCAAAGCTCACCAGCGAATGGCCGGGGTAGTCCTGGTATGTCCAGCTATACGCCAGCTTTTTACCCGGTACTACTTCCGTTACCTCGCAAAGATGCACATAGCGTCTTCCTTCGTTTTCGCCGATAAAGCTGAAGCGGAAGCCGGGTTCTGCTTTAAACGCATCGATATCAAAATACCATTGTTTCATTTGTGCATTGTCTGTTATAGCCTGCCATACTCTATCGGCAGGGGCGTTGTAAACGCGCTCTATTACCAGTGGTTCTCCTTTCATGACCGTAGGTTTTATGTTAAACGGTTTATTATTGTGTAACCTATCGGTTACAAATATATAGGAAACCGTTCGGTTTCACAAAATTTATTTTTTTGAGGGGATGTTTTTGATATAAGCGCTTTAGCCGGCGGCATACGTTCAAGCACGTTATTGAGGATATATATAACCGGTACCAGCCCGGATTTGTGAACAGGGCTGATGGTAACCGGGGACGATACGGGCCTGGCTTTAGGGGCAACTGTCGGGGACTTTTTTTTATTTAGAAAAAGAAAAATAATTTTGATCTTTACAACGTTCTGTTAAGGAACCCTGCACCAGCTCACCTGAAAGAAACTCACCACATTTAAGCATCCCAACCGGGACTAACCTATCAATTACTACTCAATACAGGTACAACAAATGGTAATTCAACCGGTTTGTTATGGCGGTAGCATGACCATTGTTTAAAGTTGCCTGTACATTTCAGGAAATCAATCAAATCTCTTTAAATTAAAATGCTATGATGTTGTTGAAACCTTATCTCCTATACATTGATCCGGCAGCGGATCGTTGTTAATACAATTGATTATCGCCTCTTTTTTGTCAGTTATCTCTTTTTCAAAAAAGGCAAAATTTTTCATTACCTCCTTTTTTAGAAAATCAGTTAAAAAACGCGAATAGTGCCGGAGAGAATATCCTTCAAAGACCCGGACGGCTTTGTTTTTAGCAGCAGGGAAAAATATTACCGCGTGGTTTTCCGGAGTTTTTCGGACGACCTTGCCCTGATAGAGAAAGCAGGGATTCTTAATGAACCCGCATTGGTTGCACACACCAAAGTTACTGAGCCTGGTTGCTTAATGCGTTTTACAAACTGGATCAGTACTAATTACTCCGACCAGGAAATATTGGCAATTTTCGAGATCGAGAAACTGGAGTGCATCACCTATCCGTGGGAATGGACGCCTACTATGCTCAGGGATGCTGCGTTACTTACCCTGCAGCTGCAGGAAAAGCTGGCGCGATTTGGGCTCAGCCTCAAAGATGCCAGTTTTTTTAATGTTCAATTCGTAAATAGCCAGCCTGTTTTCATCGATCTGCTGTCTGTTAAAAAAACGGGGACCGTTTATCCCTGGTTTGCGTATGGACAGTTTTTGAGCCATTTTGTATACCCGCTTATGTTAATAAAGTATGGCAAGCTGCCGGAACCCTCGGTATTATGGTCATTTCATGACGGCATAGATGTAAAAACGGTTAAGCGATTGCTTCCCGGTAGTTCCTTCTTTAGTCTTTACGAATTAATAAACGTCCATTTGCTAAGTATGCTGCCGGGTAATGCCGGCACAACGGAATTGAATAAAACCCGCATAAAAGCAATGGAGTCCAGGTTAAACCAATTGCTTTCATTTAACAGGGGTTACCTGCAAAAGATAAAACCCGGAAAGGGAAACGGGCATCGCTACAATTGGGAAAATTATTATGAGGACCCGGCAGATGCGGGTTACCAATCGGTAAAAGAAGAAAAGGTGGCGGAAATAGTGCGTTCAATTGATAAACGTACCCGGTGCCTTGACCTGGGCGCCAATACCGGTAAATATTCAACCCTGCTGCTGGAATATTTTAATGAGGTTATTTCGGTAGAACAGGATATAAATTGTTGTGAGCAAATCCGCCGGAATATGGTCGCGGCCCGCCCGGATGATAAGGATAAGAAGTGGACGGTAATTAATGCAGACCTGTTATCGCCCACCCCGGCCATCGGCTGGATGAATAAGGAAAGAAAATCATTGCTGGACAGGATCGTATCGCCTGTTGTTGTATCTCTTGCCCTTATTCATCACCTTTATTTCAGAGGAAGTATTGACTTTGAGCAGATCACCTGCCTGTTCAACCAACTTTCCGAAAAATATGTAATTATTGAATTTGTGGGAAGGGAAGATGAAAAGGTGAAATTACTATCGGGACTTAATCCAACACGGTACCTGTTTTATGCTGAAAATAATTTCCTGAAAGAAATGAGCCGGTATTTCATTTTTGAAAAGCAAATCCTAATCAATCAAAATAGGACCTTATATTTTTTTTCTAAAAAAGCCTGAATGTTTAAATCATATTGGGAATCGCTAACAGATCTGAGGAAGGAATCTGTCTTCGTGTTATTTCTTCCCTATCTTGTATATACTATACCCAGGGTCTATTATTCTTCTTTCTTTAGCTATTATATGCTTTCGCTGTATCTTTTACTGATCATTGTTATTGACATTGCATATAAAAGAATAAGCTCCGGGCCACATTTGCTGATAAGAATGGGTTCAATTTTGGTTATCTCGCTTTTTATCGTATTTCTCTACAGCAACTTTCTTGTTTTACAAATCAAGGTTTTTTTAAACACGCACTTTAATATAGATGTGAGAGGCAGGTATCTCTTTCTATTGGTTATGTTTTTGCTGTGCGGTATACAAATGTTATTTCTGCGTAGAAAAGGAATACTGAATTTGTTTATAAACCGTACCCTGCTTGTTTTTTCCGTTTTTATTCTTATTGGCAGCTTGTTCCAGCTAGGGAAAGGCCCGGACACTGCTATCAGCCGGTTGCCGGATTACGCCAGGCCCGGGAGGAAAACAGAGCATTTGCCCAAGCCGGTATTATTGATTTTGCTGGATGGATACCATTCGCCTGATGAACTGGCCAAATATGCGGGAGATACAGACCTTTACTGCTTCTCCAGGTATTTAATCACCAATGGATGGCAGATAAAAAGCCGGTTCTACTCCTACGAAACATCCACAATTTTTTCACTCAGCTCACTGTATAATTTTAACCTTTCTGAAAGCCACCATTTTTCTGACATAGCTGAACTCAGGGCTATCGATTTACTGGATAAGGCCAGTTTTGCAGACAGCCTGGAAAAAAAACAGGTGAAGATGGTGAACTTCAGCTTTTTTAATATAGGGAAGAACAAGCTCTATACTTACATGTACCCGGAGCCCGATAGTTTCTTTGACCTTTTCTTTTACTACTCCGGCCTTTTCAGCCTGAAGATCAGTACGGATAATATGGAGCTAAAGGGGCTGCAAAGCGATTTTTACAGTACCAGCGACTATAACCGGAAACTTTTGGAGAAATTGCCGAAATTCCTTGACTCGGTCACTGATAATAATCTTTATATCTATGCGCATTTGTGGATGCCGCATTTGCCATTTGACTTTTCAAATGAGATTAACCTGAAAGACCAGACTACAGAAAACTATTATAAATACTGGAAATTTACAGGGGATAAAATAAGAAATCTGCTCGATTCTGTAAAACAGCTAAAGCGGTACAGGATAATTATTACCGGCGACCATGGGCTGCGGGAAGATGTAAGAATAGACCCTCACTTTACATTTGCTGCGTTTTACGGGTTTGACAGCGCCGCTGTAAACAAAGTTAATTGTGTACAGGACCTGGGAAAGCTGGTGAATGATTACTTCTGATTAAAACATGAAACGGTACTTCCAACATTTGTGAGAGGGTAGTTGTATTTTATTTTACCGCTTCCCACCAGGAGGTCCAGGATGTATTTTCTTTAAGGTTAACGGCTTCTCCAATCATGGGGTGCAGCAGCGTGGCGCCCCTGCGCCGGCCTTCTTTGGTAACGCGGATAATGGGTTCATCCCAGGCGTGGAGGGAAAGGGAGAATTTTGACCAGTGCACGGGCAATAGTTTTTTTGCTTCGAGGTCTTCGGCGGCCTGTATTACTTCTTCCGGCATCATGTGAATGTATTTCCAGTTTTTATTGTACTGGCCGTTTTCGAGTATGGCAAGATCAAAGGGGCCGTATTTTTTCCCGATGGACGCAAAATGATGGTCGTAGCCCGAATCGCCGCCGATAAATAATTTCATGCCGGGCGTTTTGAGCACAAAGGAGAGCCATAAGGAAATATTGCGTTTAAAGCCCCTCCCGGAAAAATGTCTTGAAGGAACGGTATGGAGCACAAAGCCCTCGTCGAGCGTCACTTCTTCATTCCAGTCTTTTTCTATGATAATATCCCGGTTAAACCCCCAGCGTTCCAGGTGTTCGCCAACGCCGAGGCCGGTAATCACCTTGCGGATTTTCGGTTTCAGCTTTATCATGGTGCTGTAATCCAGGTGATCATAATGGTCGTGCGAAATAAGCAGGTAATCAATGACGGGAATATCGTCAGTGGTATATATATCGCTGCCGCGGAAACTGCGGGTAGTAAATTTTACGGGGGATGCGCTGCCGCAGAGCACCGGGTCTACCAGTATCTTTTTTCCATCCACCTGGATAAAATAAGAAGAGTGCCCAAACCATACCAGGATATCCCTTGCGGGGTCAAGCTGCAGCAGGTCGGTTTTTTGCGAAGGGAGTATATCCGCCGGTTTATTCCGCTTGCTTTTATCGAAAAAAAACTCTTTCATGGCGCTGTAAACGCTTACACCTTCGGCAAGGGAAGGCGTATGGCTGAGGTTTTGAAACTGCCCGTCTTTATAATTGGGCGATTGACGGATTTTTTCCAGGCGTGCGCCGGAAGGCGCCCGGCCAAACTGGGGTTGCCGGGTAAAGACCATAAAGCTGGCAAATAAAACAATGAGCAGGGTAATTACAATAAGTAAAATAGTCATAGTTGACGAAGTTAACGGTTGCTTCATCAAACAAGCAAGGGCTTTTTTTGTTTACCGGCTCACCATACTCCGCCGGGAGGCCGGGAAACCCTGTATTTTGTACCTTGCGGGTACCGGCCAGGCCGTAAACCCTACCGGTACAAAATGGAAGAGAAAAAACAGGTGATACATGAGCACGGGATAATGGATTCCGTAGTGTGGCAGTGTGATGATATCAGGCTGGGGCATGCCGTTTCAACGTTTAAAAAACAGGTCAGTTTTCCCGCCAGCAGTAAAAACGATGTGGTGCGGATGCATTTTGGCCTGAAGGGAAATTATTGTTTTTCGTATAAACAGCTCAACCGGAGCTTTGATCTTATTGGCGGCCACCACAATATCATGTATTCGCCCGATTTTGATATTGTGATAGAAAATAAAACCCTTACGCTGGAGACCTTTGGCATCCAGTTTCCCAAAGCGCTTTTTATACAGTTTACCGCCAGCGCCAGCGATGCGTTAAAGCGTTTTGCACAGGATATCATGGAGGGAAAAAGCGTGATGCTTTCGGAACACTGGGGGGCTATAGACCCGCCCATACAGCAGGTGATCCAGCAAATCATCCATTGCCGGTATACCGAGGATCTAAAAAAGCTGTTCCTTCTTTCCAAAAGCATTGAACTGCTGGTATTGTGTGCCGATGCCTACGAGGCTGCCGGCAATAAAAAAGAGCCGTTTATAAAAAATGCCGGCGACAAGGAGAAGCTAATAGCCGTGCGGGACCTGATTAATGATCGGGTGCATTGCCCTCCCAATCTTTCGGAAATAGCCCGGACCGTGGGACTGAATGAATACAAGCTGAAACGGGGTTTTAAAGAAACCTTTAATACGACCGTGTTTGGCTACCTGGCCGAACAGCGCCTGCACCTGGCCCACCGCTACCTGCGCGATACCAATAAGACCGCCGCGGAAATATCGTTTGAGCTGGGATACTCCACGCCGCAGCATTTCAATAATGCCTTCAGGAAGAAATTCGGCCTTACACCGCATTCTGTTAGAAATAATCCGTAAAATGCAATCCCTCCTGTGGCAAACAGCCTAATATTGTGACACAAATTGAACTTACATGAGCCAGCCATTAATAGTAAAGAACAGCATCAGCATTCATGCCCCGGCGGAAAAAGTATGGGATGCCCTGGTAAATCCTGGGCAGACAAAAAAATATATGTTTGGCTGTGAAGCCATATCCGACTGGCAGCCCGGCAGTCCCTTGCTCTGGAAGGGAGTATATGAAGGAAAGGAAATGGTGTTTGTGAAAGGCACCATTAAAGAGATAGTACCGGGTAAATTTTTAGCGTATACCACCATTGACCCTAATTCGGGCATTGCCGATATACCGGAAAACTACCTTACCGTAACCTACGATGTGACTACCGATAAGGGGCAAACCGTTTTAACCGCCACCCAGGGCGATTATGCGAAAGTGGGCGATGGCGAAAAAAGATACCAGGAAACTGTGAACGGGGGCGGCTGGCAGCCTATACTCGATGCTATTAAACAACTGGTTGAAACAAACGGCTAAACTCCGGGTCTAAAAATTAATAGCTCCCCGGCCGGATGCCGCCAGGTAAGCGTCTCTGAGCGCTTCGGAAAAAGTAGGGTGTGCGTAAGAGATTTTACCCATTTCTATATCGGTTACCTCGAACTCCATAGTCATAACGGCCTGGCCGATTAAATCGGCCGCCCTTGCGCCGATAATATGTACGCCCAGCACCTCACCGTATTGGGGATCGGCCAGCACTTTTACAAAACCATCGGTATCATCGGCCGCACGGGCCCTGCCGCTGGCCACAAAGGGAAATTTACCCTTGTTGTAAGCAATGCCTTTTTCTTTCAGCTGTTCTTCGGTATAGCCGGCGCCGGCTACTTCCGGCCAGGTATATACTACGTTTGGGATAAGCTGGTATTTAATATGCGGCGAGAGGCCTTTGATGGTTTCTACCGCAAAAATGCCTTCGTCTTCCGCCTTATGCGCCAGCATAACGCCTTTTACGGCATCGCCGATGGCATAGATATTGGCTTCGGCGGTTTGCAGTTTTTCGTTGGTTTGTATGCGGCCCCTGTCGTCTGCCTGCACTTTGGTGTTTTCAATACCCAGCCCGGCGGTATAGGGTTTCCTGCCTACGGCTACGAGGCAATAGTCGGCCGTAGCCTGTTGGGGCGCATTGCTGCTGTCCAGCCAGTGCACCGTTACATTACTGCCGTTGTTGGTGGCAGACTGCACTTTGGAGTTGAGCAATATGCTGATGCCGTCTTTTGACAGTATTTTGTGCAGCTCTTTGCCCAGTTCCCTGTCCATCGTGGAAATAAGGCCATCGGTATATTCCACTATGGTAACGTTAACGCCGATGCGACTGTAAATAGAGGCCATTTCCACCCCTATAATGCCCCCGCCGATGATAATAAGGCTTTGGGGTTTTTCTTTGAGCGAGAGGGCTTCGGTAGACGTAATGATACGGTCTTTATCGATGACCACGCCGGGAATGGTAGCCGGTTTGGAGCCGGTGGCAATGATAAAGTAGTTGCTGCTGATGGTTTGTACTGCATTATCGGCCGCTGTTACCTTCAGCTGTATATTGTTTACAAAACTGCCGGTACCGGTAAATACCTGTATCTTGTTTTTGCGCATGAGGTAGTTGAGGCCATCGTTGTTTTGTTTTACCACATGCGCTTTTCGCTCTATCATGGTGGGAAAGTTCAGCTTAAGGCCTTCTACCTCCATTCCCTGTTTGGCGGTTTTATGCAGAATATCGTGGTACAGTTCGGTACTGTCCAGCAGCGCCTTGGAAGGAATACAGCCTACATTGGTGCAGGTGCCTCCCAGCACCGGGTATTTTTCAATGATGGCGGTTTTGTATCCCAGTTGCGCTGCCCGTATAGCGGCCGTATAGCCACCGGGGCCGGAGCCTATAACGGTAATATCGAAATCTGCTGCCATAAAGCTGTTTTTAGCGTTGACTAATCTACGCCAATTAACAACAGGCCGGGGCGAATGGTTTTTATTTTTTTGTTTCTTCTTATGCCTATTTTTATGGCCAAACCAATGCACTGGAAATATGGCTGCTGACCGGCAACAAAAAAAGGATGTATGGCAAAGTATTTACCGCCTCGTAAAACCGTATAAAAAGGGATTGCTGCTGGTGTTTACCATCAGCTTACTGAGCACCGGCATTACCTTGCTGGAGCCCCTTATTTACCGGGAAGCGATTAATGACATTGCCGGCCTGTTTGTGCAAAAGGCGAGAAACGATGTAAAAAAGGAAATGGGCATTGCCAGCGAAACCGGGGAAGAGCCCATTACCGGTTTTTTTGAAAAAGCCCTGGGGCTGGAAAAGCCTGCGGCAGCACCGCCGCGGGAAGACACCCTAAAAAAGCCGCATGCCACGGCAAAAAAAGGGGTAGCCCGCAAACGCAGGGTCAAAAAGCCGCACACGCAGCAGGAGGTAGCGCCCCGCACGCCCACGGAAGCCTGGCAAACCCTGCTCTGGGCGGTCATATTATTGTTTATCATTAATGTGCTCGGGCTTATTTTCTGGCGGGTGGCGGAGAATATGGAAGTAAAACTGGCCTGCACCATTGAACGGAAATTTATACAACGCACGTTTGGCCATGTACTGAAACTGCCGCTCGCGTTTTTTGCCAAGCGGTCCAGCGCGGCCCTGCACAAGCAGATAGACCAGTCGGAGGAAGTATCGGCTACGGTATCGGTATTTACCAAGCAGGTGTTTCCCGAAATTATAAGCCTGGCCGGGGTGCTGGCCATCATGTTCTGGCAAAACACCATACTGGCGCTGCTGGCCCTAAGCATCATTCCTTTCTATATTCTCATTACGGTGCGGGCCACCAAAAAACTGGAAATGAGCCTGGCGGGCTATTATGAAAAATGGGAGGGCGTGTCTACGCGTATGCAGGATGCGCTGGCGGGCATTAAAACAGTAAAGCTGTCGGGCGCGGAAGGCCGGGAAGTAGAGCGGCTGGATGCAGACGCTTCTGAAGCTTACCAGGATTATATCAAACGTTCGCTGCTGAGCAATAAATACACGTTCTGGCAGGTATTCCTTACCCATCTTTCTACCGCGCTGGTGCTGGCTTACGGCGGCTGGCTGGCCCTGCATCATAAGCTGACGCCGGGCGATGTGGTGATGTTTGTAGCTTACCTGGATATGCTATACGACCCCATTGACAACCTGGCCGGTATATGGGCGGAGGTACAGCAAAACGTAACCTCGGTAGCCAGGGCGTTTAGGTTGCTGGACACCAATGCGGAAGAAAAATCGGGTAAGACGCTGGATCTGAAAAACGGCACGGTGGAATTCAGGGATATTCATTTTAGCTATACGCCCGAACGGCAAATTCTGCGCGGCCTTTCGTTTACCGCCCGGGCAGGTACGGTTACCGCGCTGGTAGGCAGTTCGGGTGCAGGTAAAACCACCACCGTGGATTTATTGCTGAAATTATTTGAACCCCAAAGCGGCGATATACTGATAGACGGTCAAAAGCTTTCCACGCTCGATGGGGCTTCGGTAAGAAAACGCATTGGTATGGTGGCGGCCGACGGCGCTGTATTTCGCGGCACACTGGCCGATAATATCCGTTATAAAAAACCGGAAGCCACTACAGAGGAAGTGATGGCTGCTGCCGTTGCTGCCGGTATGCAGGCTACGCTGGGGCGCCTGCCGGACGGGTTGCAAACCGTGGTGGGTGAAAGCGGTTTTGGGTTATCGGTAGGCGAGCGCCAGCGCCTGCAGATTGCCCGGGTAATTGTGTCGCGCCCGTCGATACTGGTGCTGGATGAAGCTACCGCCAATCTCGATTATGCCACCGAGGCGGAAGTAAAGAAAACGATCGAGGATATACGCAAAGAGAATACCGTTATCATTATTGCCCACCGCTATTCCATGGTAAAAGATGCGGACCATATCATTGTGCTGGATGCCGGGCAGGTAACGGAAGAAGGCTCACCTGCTGACCTGCTGGAAAAAGGAGGATGGTTTGCCGATTTTGCCAATGCAGGGGAAGGTGAAGAAGAGTACGAGGAAGAGTATGAAGAAGAAGAGGAGGAGGAAGACGAAGAAGACGAATAAAGCGTCGGTGGGATTCTGTTAAGAGTTATTGGCGCACAGAGCTCTTTTTCTCTTTTAGCCCTGTGCGTTATAAAAAATCGCTGAAAACGCAACCCAACGACTGGTAAAAGCCATTACATTTGCGCAGCCCCGAAGGGCAAGGAAATCTCAATACAACCATGAAAGAAAATCTGCTGTCTGTTGTTATCCCTGCCTACAACGAGGGAAGAACCATCCACCTGATATTAGATAAGGTAAAAAAAGTAAAGCTGATCGGCGGTTTTTCCGCCGAAATCATTGTAGTAAACGATTGCTCAACGGATAATACGAAAGACAGTATTCAGCAGTATATCAGGGATAATCCCGAACTCAACATCCGGCTGATTTCGCACGAGGTAAACAAGGGTAAGGGCGCCGCCCTGCATACGGGTATAAAAGAGGCCGGCGGCGCTTTTACCGTAATACAGGATGCCGACCTGGAATACGATCCTGAAGAATTCAATATCCTGCTCAAACCGGTGGTAGACGGGCATGCAGACGTAGTATTCGGTACCCGGTTTTATGGCGGGCAGGCGCATCGTATTCTTTTTTTCTGGCATACTATCGGCAACCGGTTCCTGACTTTTACCTCCAATATGTTTACCAATCTTAACCTTACCGATATGGAAACCTGCTACAAACTTTTCCGCACCAGCATGCTCCAGCAACTGGACTTGCGTGAAAAGCGGTTTGGATTTGAACCGGAAGTAACAGCAAAAATATCGCGCGTTCCGGGATTGCGCTTGTATGAAGTGGGCATATCGTATTACGGGAGAACGTTTAACGAAGGCAAAAAGATAGGCTGGAAAGACGGGTTCAGGGCATTATATTGCATCCTGAAGTACAATATTTTCAACAGGTGAGTTAATAATGCCAGATATGGCCGGCACAAGCGCGAAGGAGTCATACAATACATTAGATGCCATCCGGCAGGCGGTGAAGTTTAACGGCTGGATGTTTGATACTATTCGCCCCTTTATCAAAGGCCGTGTGCTGGAAGCCGGCAGCGGTATCGGGAATATTTCCTCTTTTTTATTGCAGTCGTACAGCGAAGTCTGGTTAAGCGATTACAACAGCGATTACCGGCGCCTGCTTTCCGTCAAATTTGCTTCTTCACCCCATCTGAAAGGGATATTGCCCATTGATCTTGCAGACGAACAGTTTGATAAAACCTGCGCTCCTTTTTTCAACAGTTTCGACACCATTGTAGCCACCAATGTTATTGAGCATATACAGAACGACGAACAGGCTATCTGCAATTGCCGGAAACTACTCCGGCAAGGCGGGCGGCTGGTGGTTTTAGTACCTGCCTTCATGGGCTTATTCAATAGTCTCGATGAGGCATTCGGGCATTACCGCCGGTACACAAAACGCGGGCTGGAAACTGTAATAGGCAGGCAAATGCAAGTGGTGCACAGCCGCTATTTTAATGTGGCCGGTATTGCCGGATGGTTTTTTACCGGCGCCATCCTGCACAAAGGAACCATTCCGCCGGCCGAAATGAAACTATTTGATTTTCTGGTCCCCTTGTTTAAGATTATTGATCGGCTGGCCGGCAATAAAATAGGCATGTCGGTTATTGCCGTTGCGGATTAAACCCGCAGCAATAAACAGGAACGGCCCCTGCCGTTTTTTACCTGGGTATAACGGATTGGACAATTTTCGGTGCATTCGGTACACCGAGGTTGTGTTCGGGAGCAAGCCGCGCCATTTCTTTCCGTTGGAGGCATTTAAAAAAATAAGACTCATATTGGCGGGTAACCTGTTGCCAGGTAAACTTCTGCCGGATCTTCTCTAGGTTGCCGGATATCATGCGGTTTTCACGCCCGTTGCGCGGTATATTTTCTATGATAGCGGTAATATCGGTAACGGAGGAGAAATAAAAAGCGTTTTCGCCCAGTATAGCCCTGTTAAACGGGTTATTATGCGCTGCAATCAGTGCACGGCTGGCCATTGCTTCGAGCAGGGAGGGATTGGTGCCGCCTACGCTGTGGCCATGGAAATACAGATAAGAAAATCTTTTGAGGGTATGTAGTTTTTGCGCGTTGTTGAAAATCGGGCCTGTAAAGCAAATTCGGTTGTCGTGCCCGAATTTTGCCAGCAGGCGCCTGCCCAGTTTATTGCCGGTATTGCCAACCACCAGGAATTTTTTGGTGGAGGAACTGGCAGCAAAACCTTCCAGGATGGCTTCCACGTTGTTTTCAGGCTCTATGCGGGCCATCAGCATAAAATACCCGTAGGGACTTACCTGGTATTCGGCCAGGAGTTTTTCATCTTCATTGTTTAAAATCGCTGCCCCGTACCCGATATATTCGCAGGGCAGGGCATATTTTTTCTGCAGGTGTTGCTGCACTACCTGGGAATCGGCAATATGGAAATCTCCGTATTTCATAGCCAGCCGTTCGGCAAAGTAGAGGAATCTGCGGATGGCGGGGCTGTATTTGGCGCGTTGCCATTCCAGGCCGTCCATATTAAACAGAACGGTAGTTTTGCGGGGAAACAATGCCCCCCAGACCGAACTGCTGGTATATCCCAGCATGAGAATAATATCGAAATTCTTTTTACGGGTGTCGCGAATGCAGTTGAGGTCGTAAATGAATTGCCCGAAGCTGCCGAGCAGGTATTCGGGGTCGTAACAATGCGCAATGTGCACATTGCCCAGGGTTGCTGAGCGGTAGGGATGGTTATGCGAATTGTACACCGTTACATCATGCCCTTTTGCGGAAAGCCAGGCCGAAACATGTTCGGCAAATTGCTCAAACCCTCCGTAATGATTAGGGATGCCCCTGGTGCCTAATATACCTATGCGGAGTGATTGCTTTGCGGCAAGTACTTTCCGATAGGCGTTGGCAGCCGTTGCTGCGGTCAGCGGCCAGGTATAAAGCTCCTCAATACGTTTGCGCAGCTTGCCGGAAACGGTTTGGCCGGCCGCCCTGTCTACCGCCTTGCGGATAGACGCGGGAGAAGCGGGGTCACAGTAAAATGCGTGGTCCCTGAAATACTCGTGCGCATATCCCTTGCCGGTAATCACCACATTACAGCCGGCCATGCCTGCTTCGAGGGTAGACAGGCCGCAGGTTTCAAACCAACTGGGCAGTATATGCACTTTGGCTCTCTGGTAATACGATAACAGTTCTTCCTGCGGAAGATGGTCGGCAAAAAAGATATTATCGGCCGCTATCTTACGGCAATGGCGGTAATAACCGGGTTGGTTGGGTGATGGGGCCCCGGCAATGATTACTTTATAACGCGTATTGTTGAGCGCCTTTATGAGGTTGACCTGGTTTTTGATTCCTTCAATCCGAGCGGCGCATAATACCAGCTCTTTTTCTTTCTCCACCGGAGAAGGAGCCCCGAACAGCAATTGGTCAACGCCATTTGGAACGATATGGCAGGGAGGGGTTATTTTATACATGGCGGTCATCCGCTCATATTCTGCCTCCGATGAGGGCAGTACAAGGGATGCGCGTTTCAATATATACCGGATGCTGCCGTAATGCCCTCTCCACAAATAGCTTTTGCTCATAAGCCGGTCTTTCCGCAGCAACCAGCGGGCTATGTTTTTTATGTATTCGCCGGCATTGACAGATACCAGGGAAAGCAAAACCCCCACAGAGCCCCTGCGGTGCTGTTTGTCGTATTCGCCGTAATCGACCAGGTTGGGCGAAATGACAAACGGCACACGGCTTTTTGCTATATGACATAAGATATCGGCCGGCCGCCCGATATTATAAAAATGCAGGAGATCATAAGCAGGGTAAGCTATCGGCTCATGAGTTAGCTTAATATCGGCCTTGATGCCATGCCTGCCCAGGCTGGCAGCCATATTAATCAATTGAACCGTATCTCCTCCTTTTGCAGTAAACAGGGTGCTCCTGGCAATCAAGGCTATTTTCATGATTATCTGTAAAGGTTAGTTCGTATGCAGGCGTCAAAAGGTTGCCTTACCGGCGGTTTTTATAAAAAAAGAACGGGCACTGCAAAACAGCCTGCAGACAGGGCCCGGAGGGCCTTCGTTTAAATAATTGATTTACAGATTGTTAAAATATTTTAAGGATAATAGTTAGTTTGATTATTTTTGGCCCCTACTTTAAACTAAATGCTCTGAAATGCCAACCGATTTTGAAAACCAGGATAAAAAAAATACCCCTTCCGAAAGCAGGGAATTTGATTTAGGAACTGCGATTGCATTAACAGCAAAGGGATCAAAGAAACTCGGTAGATCGCTCGTTGTTTTTGTAGCATGGTTGGGAGAGGTTGTATTGCTGGGACTTATTTTTCTTAAAAAGCGGCTTTTATGGATTGCCCTTGCCGTGGCGGTGGGTTTTGGATGGGGCACGTATAAAAGTTTTTCCGGTGGAAGCAAATACTCCGCCGATATGACCGCGCGCTTCAATTACGGAAGTGCCGTTACATTGTACGGAACAGTAGATTATCTCAACGCGTTAATCAACGACGGGAGTGTGGATACACTGGGCAAAATATTTTCCATTTCACCGTTATCGGCTGCTTCAATCATGAAGATCAGCGTCGAACCGGTTGATGATGCGCTGGCCGCATCCGATTTGTACAGGGAGCAATACCTCAATGTGGATCGTACAACCCTGGTCAGGATGGATACCTTCTGGGCAAGAACAATTCCCTTCAGCGATTTCAAAAAGAACCTTACCCGGTACGATATGCCCCTGCAGAAAATTACAATCACTGCTAACCGTGCTGACATATTTGCCAAATTACAGCAGGGCATCCTTAATGAAATAACGGCCAATACCGTGTTAAGGGAAAATGCCGACATAGAAAACGGTTTAATTAAAGATGAGGAAAAAATTCTTGCCACTTCACTCAACGGGCTGGATACGCTGCGTACCGTGTACAATGAAAGACTTCGTAGCCTCGCGGCTGCCAAAGAACCGGGTGTTACCAATATGAACCTGGGCGATAAAGCCCTCCTGGCCCCCAACCCGGAACTTGAATTATATGATAAGATGCTTGTGATGAAAGACGAATTAAAACAGGTGCGGGAGCGATCGATGAACAACCAGGACGTTATACAGGTTTACTCTCCTTTCAGCAAATTTGGTAAACGGGCCGATTTTCTTACCCAAAGGTCCGCTACATATTCAATGAAAGCTTTTATAGGCATCCTGTTATTGCTGCTGGCAATTGAAATATATCAATTTATAGGCCGGCGCGAGAAAGAGCGGGAAGAAACTCCTGGCGCTGCGCAGCATACTTAATTGAGCCGCAACCGTGAGAATTTTATTTATTCATAACAGGTACCGCGAGAGTTACGGTGGAGAGGATGCTGCCGTAGATGCCGAAACAAAGCTCCTGCAGGCCAGGGGGAACGAGGTTAAACTGCTGGTATTCGACAATGCCGTAATGGGGGAAGACCTGTGGTCAAAGATGGGTACAGCATTGCGGTCGGCGTATAATTTTACTTCAGCAGCAAGGGTAAAGGAGACGATAAATGATTTTGCCCCGGATATTGTGCATGTGCACAATTTCTTTTTTATGGCTTCGCCTTCCGTTATCATCGAAGCGCACAGGCATAAAATACCGGTTGTAGTTACCCTGCACAATTACAGGCTTATATGCGTTAACTCGGTATTGCTGCGCGAAAACAGGGTTTGTGAATTATGCGTTCAGCATCTTTTTCCCTGGTGGGGTGTCAGGTACAGGTGTTACCACGATTCGGCAGTTGAAAGTGCTATGGTTGGTTATATGTCAGGGCTGCATAAATTAGCCGGTACATGGAAGAAAAAGATAGACATGTTTATTACACCGGCAGCTTTTGCGCGAACCCGGCTAATTAACTCATCGCTGAAGATTGCCCCGGAAAAAATAACGGTAAAAAGAAACTTTATAGAAGATCCGGGCGTATCTGTGGCTGCCGGACGTTCGGGCTTTTACCTGTTTGTGGGCCGTTTGTCGAAGGAGAAGGGCATCGATTTCCTGCTGAAATGCTTTAGTGAATGGCCCGAACAGGAACTGGTTGTTGCAGGCGACGGGCCGGAGCGGGATGCATTGGTAAGCGCCTGGAGGCACCTGTCCAATGTGCGGTTTGCCGGCAAAAAGGACAGGACGGGGGTAATTGATTTAATGAAGTCCTGCCGGGCACTGCTGTTTCCTTCCATTTGGTACGAGGGATCGCCGGTAACCATTATCGAGGCGTTTGCCACCGGTACCCCGGTAATAGCATCACGTCTCGGCGCTATGGAGGAAATGATTGAGCATAACTACAACGGACTTTTATTTGATACTGCCGGCCGGCAGCAGCTGAAGGAAGCCATTGATTATTCAGGGGCTCTATATGAAAAACAGGATTATTCGTTGTATAACGGGGCGCGGGAACGTTATATGTCTTTTTATCACCCCGACAAATGCTATGAATCCGTAATGGAAATATATACAGGGACGGTAAATGCAAAAAAACAAGCTTAGATAAAGAACACCATGGCAGAAACCCTCCAATTAAAAACCAATGCTGATGGTATACGTCTGGAGCGTGTGCCGGTATTCTTTATCATCATTATTTTAGTGACCGGCACTTTTCTGCGCATATCATTGCTGGCAGTATATCCCTTTGTGGTGCTGCTGGCTTTTATATCGCTGCGGCTGCGGTTTACAAGACGAATATTGGATCTGCTGATATTGATTGCTCTTTCATGGTTATTGTCTTTATCGCAGGGGTTGTTTCTGAAATATAATCTTGTATCGCTTTATTACATGATTCCCTTCCTGTTGTTGTTGTTTGCAACGCCCGGCAAAACAGTGCCGGGAAGCAGGGATATGGTGCCGGTTTTTTTTTACGGCCTCAGCATAATAGGGGTTATCAATGATATAACGGGTTTTATCCAGGTTCCTCTCCGCCCTGTTTCCGACGATAGTTTTACGGGCATTTATTCAGAGTTTTCACTTTCCATCAATGGCCTTTCTATTGTAAACGCGGTATTGTTCGGTTATTATTGTTTTTCCTTTCTCGCTTACCGGCGCAGAAAACACCTGCTGGCGGCATTGTTCTTCCTGCTTTCTTCCATCATGGGATTCTACGGCGCCGGGCTGATGATACTGATAGCCGCTTTCATACTGACCTTTTTTAATGCCAAACTGTCTAATATTATCAAAACGGTATTCATTAGCCTTCTTGCGCTTGCAACCGTTTATTATGCCTTATCCGTTATGAAGCCAAGGGTGCTGCGCTATAATGTAACCAACTTTAAACGGATGTACAATTTTACCGCCGACAACGGTGCGCGCAAGGTGAGGGCTTTTTATAATTATTACAAAGTCTACCCGCATAACATAAAAGATTTTTTATTTGGCTCCGGCCCGGGCACATTCAACAGCCGCAGCGCCTTTATGGTTGGCAGTCCTTTTTATTTTAATGTGGTGAGATCGATAAAGTCGCCGGAGCAGCCTTATTATTTTAAAAATTACGCCTACCCGCTCTGGAATGATACCAATACCTCCATGGCGCTTTTCCAGGATGGGTTCAGAAACCAGCCTTTTTCCTCGCTGCTGGCATTTTTGGGTGAGTATGGGTTTTTGTTTACTTTTTTCTTTGTGTTGTACCTGGTGCAGTATTACCGTAAGGTTATTACTCCCCGGCCGCCCCCCAATACCGGCCCGCGGTATTATTTGTATATCCGGTTGTTCAAATTTCTTTTAGTGATGCTGTTATTGCTGATGATAGCAGACAATTATTTTGAATATGCAGAAATTACTCTTTTAATCACCATTGTACTTAAACTGCTCCAGGCCGAGATAATCAAAATTCATGCAGGAGAGCCGGAGCCCTCCATTGCCGGCAGGTAAAAGCCTGCAGGTGGTATAAAAAACGGATATGCAAAAAACAGGTAGTAAAACAGGCCGATATTTCCGGAAACAAAGTTTTCAGCCCGGCTGGCTTGGATGGCTGGTTAACCCCTTCTATTTTATCAGGAAAGACCTGTACAGGAATATTAAGGAAACGGCGCCGGAACTCACGGGTCGGCTGCTTGATTTCGGATGCGGGCGTAAGCCATACAAAAACCTGTTTGCCGTAACAGAGTACATTGGGGTGGATATGGAGACAAGCGGCCACCAGCATGAGTTTTCCGAAATAGACGTTTATTATGACGGAAAAACGATCCCCTTCCCGGATGAATCATTCGACTCGGTCTTCTGCAGCGAGGTATTTGAACATGTGTTTAACCTCGATGAGATACTGCCCGAGGTAAAAAGAGTGCTAAAAAAAGGGGGCAGGATGCTGGTCACCGTTCCGTTTTGCTGGAATGAACACGAAGTTCCCTATGATTTCGGGCGATATACTTCCTTCGGCATAAAGTACGTTATGGAAAAACAGGGATTTGATGTGCTTTCATTGAGAAAAAGCGGGCATTTCGCAAAAGTTAATTTCCAGTTGCTGGCATTGTACTGGTACAGCCTTTTTACCACTAAAAACAAGCTGTTCAATTATATCTGCAGTATGCTGCTTATTGTACCGGTTAATTTGCTGGGTTCCCTGCTGCTCCTGGTATTACCCAAAAACGATTCTTTGTATTTCAACAATATATTGATTGTAAAAAAGCGCTAATTTTTATTTAACGTTATACGCAAAACTATGCTGTCAAAAATGATTACCAGGAAAGGAATAGGCGCATTCGAATGGCTTGACTTGTGCTTATGCCTCGCAGTGGCCACCATTCCCTGGTATTACAACCTGAACAGCTGGGCATTGATCCTGTTTTGTGCGGCAGCTGCGTTTAAAAACAACCTTGCAGATAAAAAGAGACTGCTGGCGCGGAATTATTATTGGTTGTTGCTGGTTGTTTATTATATGGTGCTGGCAGCCAGCCTGCTTTGGGACAGTAATGGCCTGGCTGCTCTGAAAGTTATGGAAAAGCATACCTCTTTCCTGGTGCTGCCCCTGGCTATGGCATCCGTACCGGCTTTTTCGGCGCGTGCAGTAAAAGCCGCCCTGTTTTCATTCGTTGCCTCGGTAACGATCATCTGCCTGCTTTGCCTGGCATTGTCGTATAAGGCATATACAATAAGCGGCGACAGCCGTCTTTTTTTCTACCATTATCTTTCGCAGCAAATGGACCTGAATGCCATCTACCTGTCTATGTTTGTTTTGTTCTGTATATTGATTCTCCTGTACCATTGTTTTATAATCCCCGGCGCTTCCGCGTTGCAGAAATGGCTGCTTAGCCTTGTAGCTGTCTTCCTGAGTTTTATGGTACTGTTGCTTTCGTCAAAAATGGGCATATTCCTGACGCTGGTATCTACACTGGTTATGGTACTATACATTTTTTACATGCGGCGTATGCTGTTGAAGGGTATTGTACTGGGACTGCTGCTTACAGCCGGCAGCGCCCTCCTGCTCTGGCAACTGCCTTATGTAAAATGGAGAATACAGGTTACGGAACTGAAAGCGTATGAAGGCAACTCAGACGATCAAAACGGGCTGGCGGCCCGCGGGGTGATATGGAAATCGGCCACAGGGCTGATTGCCAAAAGACCTTTGCTGGGGTATGGATTGCAAAACGGAAGCGAGCAGCTCATTGCAAAATACAGGGAATATCATTTTGACCTGGCTGCCGAAGAAAAGTTCAACGCGCACGATGTTTACTTGCAAACATTGTTAAATACCGGTATTCTCGGCCTCTTACCCGTTTTGCTTATACTGGTAGGGGCGATTGTAAAATCACTGCGGGAACGCAATTATTTATTTCTCACCTTTACGGTTACACTGGCAATGCAAAGTATTACCGACTCTTTGCTGGAAGTGCAAAAAGGGATTGTCTTCTTCCTGCTTTTCCTGCTTTTATTTTACTATCATTCGCCTGCCTCTTTTAAAAATATTCGCCGAACCGTATAGCTGCTAAGCCCCGCGCAAAGGATGTGGACAGAGGGTGTTTTACCGTCGCTCAAAAATGGCAGGCCCGTCTTTGGAAAGCATAACCCTGTAATAGGTTTGCCCTCCTATAACGGCAGTTGCCATATCCTGGTTAATACCGATAATAACATCCGGTACAAAATCATCCAGGTATATGGCAGATTCGTTATTTACCATAATATGTTTGATTATCCTGTCTTCATGATCGCGCCCCGCCAATAATTTATAAAAAGAATAATCGACGTTGTCGGCCCCCAGGTACAGACCGATTTTTTTATATGGGCGGCTGTCGAGGTATTTTTTATATTCTATTATCCTGTCATCATAAATAAATGAGTTGTATGGCTGCATAAAAATACTGTGACCAGGTGGCAGGAGCGGATGTTTTGAGCTATAAATCAACGCCGGTATAGCAAAGCCAAGCATAGGCACAATGCATAAAGCCTGTAACCATTTGTTTACCTCCGCGATTTCCATGGCCAGGGGTACACAAAACAGTATGAACAGAGCCGTTTCCAACCGGTTTGACCATGGCTGCCATTTGAGCAATACGCAAAACAGGATAACGGAAGCATATAAGGTAAAAACAAAAAGGGGATACAGGCCAATGGGTTCGTTGTACAGGCGTTTTTTGAAAACAAAACAGGCGCCTATAACCAGGAATAAGATGGTGTGTATAAAATTCTGAACAGTATCTTCATGGTAATTGAAGCCTTCTGTCATCCAGTCGGTAGGCATAAAATTATAATCCTGGTCATTTGCATCAATTCCATGCTGGTCACATATAAGAACCAGCCTGTTTTTTATCTCCCTGGTAACCGGCATATGATTTAAAAAATTCTTAAAACTAACCAGCGCCAGTGCTTTTATTTTAAAACCATGGTTGGTTGTATTGCTGTTACTTGTTCCTAAAGGTTTGCCGGAAAGAAAATTATTCCTGTAATAATGCCCGCTATTGATGGTAATTGCTATAGCCGGTATAATTGCCAGCAGTAACGTTTTTTTAATAATTTGTTTGAAGGGAGACTGGAAATCTTTTAATAAGATGAGGGCATACCACCCGGTAAAAAGGATCGTAAACAGATAGGCAGTTCCTTTTGTAAGCCATGACAGGCCTAAGGATATGCCGGCCAGCATAATCAGCCCGGGTGAAACCTTTTTCATCATGCGTATGGTAAAATACACAAAGCAGGTTACGAAATAGGCTACAACCAGGTCGTTTTGCGTTGTATTGCTTTGTATAACCGCCATGGGTATAAGGCAGGTAAAAAAAGCACCCAGCATTTGCCGGCGAAAATCACCTCCCAGGGTTTTTATTATGAGAGATATATTCATAAGACACCCGGCAAAAAAGAATAACTGCACAGCATTGGCCAGGCGATCGCTGCCTGTGAGTACCTGTAAATGCAGGATGATCCATTCGGCAAAGGGTGGAAACTCCAGCTGTCGTATAATATGCGTAGGGTAATGCGAAATACTGTGGTTTTGTTTCCAATGGGCCACCCGTGCCATATGATACGTCAGGGAATCGTAATTGTTGGGCGGGTAGGCAAGCGCTATAAAAAGCGAAATAAGCAGGAAGCCGGCTATAACACTAAGCATCGGGCTTTTTTTCAGGGGTTTGAATATGTTGCCTGGTACTTCTCTGAATACAATGCGCCAAAGCCCTTTGTACACAACATACCCGGTCAGGGCAACTGTGGGAAAAGACCAGGCGGCCAGCAAACCGTTCAAAGTAATATGATTGCCGGCACTAAGCACTTCTGTGAGCAGCACCAACAGCAGCCCGCTGGTAACTGTTGTATATATATAAGACAGCCTGGTTCTGGTATAGATGCCGGTGTCGCGGCAGTTTGAATAAACAATAATAAAAAGGGTTATAAAAAAGACAATAGGAATTAAGCAGTATATTAGCATCTCCGGGGGAATAGGTGTTTGAAAACTATGCGATGAAAATACAACAATAATCATTTCGGAAAATACCAGCCTGTAAAATAACCCGGCCGCCGATTCCTGGAATTGCCGGTGAATGCGGGGAATTAACAGGCGGTTGCTGCAATTCAAAAATAGCACTTGATTAATATGAGTAAAAATGCCTTTTTTTCCTGTTTCCTGTTTGGAGCCGGATGCCTGGCGATAATGATAGTGAATCTTTCGTGTAACCCCGCTTCAGACAGTTATACGCTTGATCACCATTTTATGGCAAATACAGATAGCTTGCGATGGGAGCAGGATTCCACGGTGCTGGTTATGGCAGGCAATGTCAGCCTGCCCACGCTTCCGGTTAAATTAACAAAAGGCAAATACACGCTTCGGTTTAAAGCCAACGGCACGATGGCAGTTAATGTATTACCTCATTTTGTTATTCATTTCGGTGAATATGTTATAAAGGAAATGAGCATTGAAGTTGGTCCCAAAGAGTATAATATCAATTTTGAATTGCCACACACTATGGAGGCGCCCATTGTTTTCTCGTTTGATAACGACTTCAATACGCCCACTGAAGACAGGAATATTTTTCTTTCCTTCCCGGTACTGCTGAAACCATATTAAGTGCGTATGCCCAACAGTTTTTTCAGCACCAGCCAGAAAAACAGGGAATTGGTATACAAATAGCGCGAGAACATGCGCCGTGGTTCCTGTATTAAGCGATAAAGCCATTCAAGGGCAAAATGCTGCATCCAAAGCGGCGCCCGTTTTTGAGTTCCTGCTATCACGGGAAAGGCGCCGCCCACACCCAATAATGGCGCATTGATAGCAGTGTAATGACGGGCCATCCATTTTTCCTGTTTGGGGCAGCCCAGCGCCACGAGTACAAAATGCGGCGCCGAATCATTGATCTGTTTTATGTAACCATCCGTTTCATCAGCTGACAATGTTCTGAACGGGGGAGAAATGGCGCCGGCAAGTACTGCGCGGGGATAGGCGGATTTAATGCGTTCTGCCAGTTTTGCAAGCACTTCGGGAGTAGAGCCGTAGAGATAAACCCGTGCACCCTGTTCATTGGCTTTTTGTAAAAGGGCCGGCATAAAATCCATGCCCGAAACCCTTTCCTGCCGCGTATGACCAAACCAGCGGCAAAACACGGTCAGCGGTTGACCATCGGGAAAAATATACCTGGCTTTTTGTAAGTCATTTTTGAATGTATTGTCCTTATAAGCTTCAACGACCATGTGCACGTTGGCAAAACATACAAAACCGGGCTCATGCGCCATGCCTGCATCCCAGGTAATCTGCAGACTCTCACTAAAGCTGAAATTATTAATCCGGAGACTTATTATTTGAGTCGTTTTATTCATTGTAAAGGTATAAGGCCGGGCTGCAAGCAGTAAAATGCTGTACAACCGTCAGCCGGCAATATACAGGATCAGATAGTATATTTACTGTTTTTCCCGAGTTTTCCTGATTCCCCGTCGGCTACCGCATCGCGCAACAGCCCGAGGCGCCGGATCTTTCCGCGCAATAAAGCCATCAGTGTAATGAGGGCGAGGAAAATATATTTGTTCAGGGTATAAACGGTTTTATTCGTTGTTAAATACGTTTTTGAAAAGTAAATGGAATTGCGGAAAGCGTAGTAAATATTGGCTTCCCTGGGTGCATCAAAAAGGGAATGCGAAAGCATTTTCTTTTTTGGAGCAATATAAAAAGAGGATTCCAGGTCTTCAATACGGCTGGAAGTAACCAGCCAGATATCGCCGCCTTTTTCAGACAGGGGATAGGTAAATGCAAAATCATCGGCATACAAAAAATAGGATTCATCAGGCAGCCCGATAGTATCAACGAGTTTTCGGTGAAAAAACAGGCCCCCGTAAGCGGCCGCTTTTATCCTGCCCGCCCGTGGTAATATGGCTGCCTGCTGCCGGCGCGAAAAAATGCGTGCTGCGAGCTTGAGGTAGAGGGTTTTTATATGAAAGCCGGCAAAGTTGTTGCGGGGTTGTAGGATTTTAGCAGGGTCATTTTCAAGAAGGGCCTCGGTATAATTGGGCCTGTCGTTACGGTAAGCACTGAGCGCTGTCAGCGCTTCTTTGCGGGGTGTTTCAACTGTAGCCCAGAAACCGGTTAATTCCTGCAATGCATTGTGGGCGGGTTTATTGTCGTCGTCCAAAAGCCAGATAAAATCTGTTCCCGATTCAACTGCTGCCCGGATACCGGTTTTAAATCCTTTGGCCGAGCCCTCGTTTTTGTCAAAACGTATTACCTGTATGATACCGGGATGTTGATTTTGCAGGTTATCCAATTGCCGGCGGCTTTCTTCCGCCGAGCCGTTGTCAACGATAACGATAACATTAACAGCCGCATCCAGCAGTTCCTTCACTACCCTGGATAACAAATGAAAGCGGTTGCCGTAGGTTACTGTAACACAACAAATAGTCATAGCGGTTATTGCCTGGGGGCTTTACGGAAAGCTGCCAGTATTTCTTTTTCGAAGGTCTGTTCCTGTTGACGGATTTCTGCCCGGTATGCATCGAATTTAACGATTTCGGTTTCATAGGCCGACAGGCATTTCCTGATGGTATTGGTAATAGAAGGAATATTGGATGCTGTTGCTGCGAATTTAAACTCTTTTCCGATAGGTAAGTCTTTTTCAAAAGCCGCCGAACCTTCGAGGCCGGTAATTACACAACAGCCGCACATGGCGGCCTCTCTCGGAATTCGGTCTTTGCCGGGATGATGGCCGAAATCTATATATACCATTGCCTTTTTCATCAGCGATTTTACGTCCTGCGGCGTCATGTTTTCCAGCGCTACCCATTTTATTTCTGGCGCCTGCTGCATGATGGATTGGGTAAAGGCCCATCCTTTTTTGGGGTTATAAAGAACAATCGCTTCTTTTTTCCCGTTGTGATCGAGTCCTTCAAAAAACCCTTCGTTAAGATAGTCAGACACACAGGCTATGTTGGTAACCCCCAGCTTTTGAAGATGATCCATGGCATAGGCGGACTGTACCAGGTGCAGGGCGATATTGTACGAAGCCAGTTTTTTTTGGTTGATGTTTTTATACAACCCGAAAAAAGCCAGCAGTTTTTTGAGGTTTTGTTTGTACCGGGCATGCAGGTAAAAATTATCGATGCTTAACCACCAGATTAACCTTTGCACTTTCCTGTGCCGGAACAATAACCTGGTCATGGTTTCCGAAACTATCAGAACCGAATCGGGGCTGTCGGGTATAACGGTAACGTAAGGACACCTGTACTTTACATAAAAGGGATGAACAAGTTTATCCTCACTTAATTTTTCGGGATTATAATAAAATACGCTCGCCCGAAATCCCAGTTTGTTCAGTTTGTGCACAAGCTGGTGTACGGCTTCCATTCCGCCTGTAGCAAAATTGGGTGGGCAGGTTACGTAAATATGTGACTTGTCATTAATGTTTATCATGCACAAAAGTTGTTTTAACGGCATAGTTAAAGCCCTGCAATGGTATTTTCCTGTACAGGGAAAACGGGCGGTTCGTTTTGCTGCCGGATGTCTTGTATAAACCGCTTTGAATAATCCAGCGCTTCACCGATTACCTGGTGCATATCCATATACCTGTAGGTGGCCAGCCGGCCCAGGAATGTGATGCCTTTCTGCTCAAGGGCCTCCCGCACGTATAGCTGCAGTTTGCGCTTGTCTTCCGTGAGCCGCATTGGGTAATAGGCGTCATCGCCGGGGCCGGTATCCTTGCTGTATTCAATAAAATAAACAGTATTATCGAAATGCTCCCAGGGCGTAAAATATTTAAACTCAGTAATACGGGTATATGGCTTGTCCGGCCCTGTATAATTGATGACGGGGCAGCCCTGGAAATTGCCTTTGTCGTAATGCTTTTCAAAATAAACCGTCCGGTAAGACAGTTTGCCGTGCCTGAAACGGAAAAACTCGTCTATAGGCCCGGTAAAGAAAATATGATCGTATGTTATGCCTTCCGCGGTAGCCGCCTCAAAGGAAGTATTGAGCCTTACCTTAACAGACGGATGCGCAAGCAGTTTTTCAATAATCGGGGTATAACCTTCCAGCGGAATACCCTGGTAGCGGCTGAAATAATAGCTGTCGTTGTAATCAAAACGTACAGGCAACCGCTTTAATATGGTGGCGGGGAGCTCTTTAGGGTCCACTCCCCATTGCTTGAGGGTATAATTGCGGAAAAAGGCATTATACAGGTCTTTGCCAATAAATTTCAACGCCTGTTCCTCAAAATTCTGGGGATCCTGTATAGTAGCGTCTCCCAGCTCTTTCATAAAAACGGCGGCTTCACCCGGGGTAAAATTCTTATTGAAGAAAAGATTAATAGTATGAAGGTTAATAGGGAGGCTGTATACCTTGCCGTTTACGGTAGCTTTTACCCGGTGTATGTATTGACCAAAGGAGGAGAATTCATTGATATATTCCCATACATCCTTTCTGTCGGTATGAAAGATATGAGGCCCGTAAGTGTGCACCATAATGCCGGTTTGATCATTTTTTTCGGTATGACAATTCCCGGCTACATGGTGCCGTTTGTCAATTACAGTTACTGTGCAGTCAAGGTTTTTTGCCAGTTCGTGTGCTATCACCGCTCCCGAGAAGCCGGCACCTACGACCAGGTAATTATACGCCATGGAATGCTTTTATTTTTTTTGAATAGAAGAAAAACATACAGAAACTGATTAATATTTCAACCAGGTACCAGGTAAAAATAGCCCCGCGGCCCCTGAGCGAAGGGATCAACAGGAAATTAAGGGTCAGGGAAAGAATGGCACCTGTTAAAATAACACGGCGAAAATACTTGTCGCCATGGATATTTATCAGGCCCTGCACACCAAAAATATTGCTGAACGAAATAATAAAAGGCAGGAAGGCCATCATGCGAAATTGCACGGATGCTTCGGGAAACGCCTGCCCGTAAACGATTCGAATGAAAAAAGGCGCAAAAATGAATATAAGCAGGCTGGTAAGCATGGTAACAATGCTATATACAAAAAGCGTTCTTTTTAAAGCCCGGTCACCGGCCTGGGCCGATTCGTGAAATTTGCGGGCTATCAGCGGGAAAGACAGCTGGCTGAACGGCGTTACCAGCAGAAACTGCAATGCCATCAGCAGCCTGCTTCCCATGGAAAAATACCCCACCTCGGTTTTATCGGTCAGCAACAATCCCATCAGGAAAACATTGGTAGTGGTATAAAGACTGGATATGATAACTGAAAGAAAAAGATTTGCCCCTTCCTTTAACCAGGCAATCGTTTTGGCACAGTCAAACGGCTGAACGGAAAGATGGTATTTCCGGATAGGATAAAAAAATGCCACGAAGCCGATAAAAATCTGCGACAAGGAAAAAATAAGATTAAAATACATGTACTCGTCCCTTTTCTTAACAAGCAGTACGATAACGAGAATGGAAACCGCCTTGATAAAAAAATTGAACAGGGCAGCCAGCCGCATTTGTCCCATCCCCTGGTAAAACCAGGTGGGAAAAAAACTATACCCAATCGTTATTAAAAAAGTGGAGAGAAACAGGACTATGTTTTCGCGAAATAGCGGGTATGCAAGGCAAACAGGCAGAAACAGGAGAAATGATACGAGCAGCAGTATAAATTTAGTATAGCTCACTTGCCAGAATATTTCCTGCAGCACCTGCTTATCGTCTTTGTGAATGGCTATTTTTCGGGTGGCGGTATAGTCGAAACTGTAGTTGACGATTAGTATAAAATAAGCGACCAGCGAATTGGCGAACTGGAGATACCCGAATTTTTCTATGCCGATAACCTTTACAATATACCTGAATCCTAAAAAAGGGATAAGGTAGTTAGACGCCTGCAGCAATAACAGGTAAAGATAATCAGAAAGCAGCCGGTCGTTCCTTTTACGGAGAAAGCTTAATTCATTAGTAAGGCGTTTTGTAAGGTTGTAAAGCATTAATCTTATTTTGTACTTCCGGGTTTACAGGCTCGCCGGAAGGGTCTACTCATCTTTGCCCTGGATGCCTTTTAATGATATATGATATTAATCGCATTCATTCGGGAAACGCCGTTTTTAAAAGCACCCTTAAACGTATGCGAGGGTATTAAAACGCCCTGTTTTTTAAAAATTGCAAAATTATGCATAGGTAACCAATTATTTGCTATTTCAGGACCAATTAACGTATCATTTCTCCAATGGCCCGGTGGGTAATATTCAGTGCCGCTGCCTCTTTTGCGCGGCCCTGCTGCCCGTATGCTCCCGCCCCGGCCATTGTCTGCCCGGTCAGGGCCCCTCAATTTATTATTATTTTTATGGAATTGCCGGGGTTAATACATCCTTTTACCGGCTTAACAGGCTGTATAAAGGCATAAAGCAGGTGGCTTCGGGTGATTTTAAAGACTATTGCCCAAAACAGCGATTGTTCTCCAACCAAATTTAAGATTGATACGTAAGATAATTCTGACCGGCCGCTAAACCAATTGTTAAAAAATAAGTCACAGGAGCCGGGCCCTGAAAATGCGGCATTATTTATGCCCATTGGCTGATAAGTCCTGGAAACGTTGCTGCGTAGAATGGTGGTTAAATGAAGGCTTCGGACAATAAGTGAGGGTTTCCGGCAACAGGTGAAGATTTTCGACAACAGGCGCGCTCCTGGCTTGGATGATTTACGACAATGGGGGGCGGTAAATGGTAAACACGGGCAGTAGTAATTTAACAAAGCTGCCAGCAAAATACAATTTTGAGATGGTAGCTTTTGTTCGGTGCTGGTAAACGTGAGGAGACAAGATCAAGATTAAAATTGCATTATAAATAATGGGTGGGGTAGGGGTAATTGTGTAGGGATATAATTTTTTTTTAAATGCAACGTTATGAAAAACAGTATTGTCTAAGATCGAGTTAGTGGTTTTTTGTAATAAAATATAGTGGCTTTTGATTTTGTTGTTTAGAAAACGATTTCTTTTGCACTATAATTCATCTCGATTGCCATCTTTCGATGCCTGCCATAGATCCTAGTATAAACTAAAAGACGAGCCTTATCATGCATCAATCAGAAAACGCCGATCTCCTTAAGCGGAGGTCGATACGATCACAATCCCCTGCAATCCTCGACGCCTACAAGACCAAAAGCAGCACGTACATGTTTGCGAAAAGAGCGTTCGATATTGTCCTTTCCCTGTTAGTAATTGCGCTTGTTTTATGGTGGTTATTACCCATCCTTGCCATACTGATAAAACTGGATTCCCCGGGACCGGTTTTCTTTATCCAGAAGCGCATCGGACTTTTTGGGAGAACCTTTAATTGCCTTAAAATCAGGACAATGGTTGTTAATAACCAGGC
>JACXTT010001252.1_pt1 | contig 42850 bp, 39 predicted proteins | sample 9270951 | NCBI WGS metagenome assembly JACXTT01 (sample SAMN15532306, study PRJNA645909) | rock metagenome | isolation source: weathered quartz diorite | place: Puerto Rico | collected 2017-06-21
TTTTTGGGTAATCATTGTTGGGTTTTTTTTGTGGTTTTACCCGGGTAAGAGTTATCTGGGTAAATTAAAATATTTATTTGCTAACCGCGGGCTGTTTGGTTTGCTCCGGTTGTATGGTTTTTAGCTCGTTTAAGTGATTACGATACCAGTTTACACCGGCATTGCTGGCATTGATCTGGTAGATCTCCGTGTTGCGCTCCAGCAGATCCAGAATATCAGCACATGAAAAGTTTTTGTTTGCAGGATAAAGTTCTTCAAACACCCTTTTGATGAATAGGTAGTCTTCCTGGTAATCAATGGTGAAACGGTGCGACATGGAATAATCCAAACCGGTTTCCCAGGTCACATTGTCAATATTGAACAATTGCGGGTTTTCCCAGATATAAGGAGTAGTATGTTCCAGCTCCAGCTGTTTCTCTGCATTTTCCCAGGCTTGTTTCAGGCATGACATAGTCATGATCTCTACATCATTACCATCGGGCCAGGTAGCCGGATGCAGGTTACTTACATAATCGGGCGTATTAGCCTGTTCAAAAAAATAAGTAAGCACACGGTCTATAGCCTGCGGATCTATCAGCGGACAATCAGAAGGAATTTTGAGTACTACATCTGCACGGTGTAGCAGTGCAGCCTGATAGTGCCTGTCGAGCAGATTATTCTGATCGCCCCGGTAACAAGGTATATTTAGCAAGCGTGCTTCCTGTTCAATAATATCATCCTCAGAATTAACAGATGTAGCGATAACAAAAACGGCCTTATGCTGTATCATCTGCAGGCGTTCTACCATCATAGCCAATATGCTTTTACCTAAAACAGGTAATAACACCTTGCCGGGTAAACGGGTTGATGCCATACGGGCTTGTACAATGATAACTACCATTTTTTAATTATTGAATTAGTGATTTAGTGAATTATTGATTTTTTACTTGAGTTTAAAATTTGGATTCTGTCTTTACTACCTAGTTCCTTATTCCAAAAATCCTTGTTCTTTGCTCTCCCAACCCTTGTTCCAAAAATTAATAATTAGCCACTAGTTTTTTGGCATAAAAAGGAATGCCCTGTGTGTTTAAAGCTTTTTGCACATCAAAATTTTCGGGTATACCCATGTGATTAATATAGGCCCGGCATACCTGAGCTATTTTATTTGCTGAAACGCCCCCGTTTTGAAGCGGGGCCAGTCTTTTTAGCTCGTCAACATCAAACCAGGAATGTACCGGTTTACCTAAAGCTATACCTGTATATACTACGGTTGAGTATTGAGTAATGAGCTCGCAGCAATTGGCTATCATTTGATTGGTGTTGCCCGATTTAAAGATCATAGTATTTGCCGGAGCATATTTCCTGATCTCTTTTTCGGCACGTCCTGCGTCTTCATTTGGGTGCAATTTGAAAAGCAATGGCCTGCCATTGGCTATTGCTACTGCTTTTTTAATAAATGCAGGACGGTTCTCGAAACGATAGGTTTCGCGCATATCGGTGGTAGCAACCATCACATAATCGCGGTGCGGGAAATCATTATCCCTAAATTGCTCCAGGTTATCGTAATTAGGCATGCCGGTTACAGCTATCTTGCGCTCCTCGGTGCCGTTTTTTATAAAGTACTGACGGTAGCCAGGTGATGCTGAGCAATAGATATCGCACACGTTTGATGAACCGTTTAATGAAGTGTTGCCGCATAAAAAAGTAGGCAACTTCAGCGTCTTTACTATTTTACTCAGCAGCGTATATTTATCAACCATACCCTCCTGTACCCAAACCGTTTTGCTTTTACGCATGCGCCGCGGTACTAATATATCTGAGCAAAAAACTACCAGGTCATACTGGTTTAATCTTGCTCCGTAATCAATTTGCAGCCCGTGTTGGTGCAGGTATTTTTCGGAGTTGGTACGATAGTAGTTGGATAGTATTGTACCGTTAAGAAATGAAGTATGATTAATTAATAAGTTTAGTATATAGTTGTCCGTAAATAGCTGACTGAACCAGCAATCAAACTCGGGAAGTTCGTTTGCTATCTGGTGCATTTGTGATGTTTGGTTTATAGAACCGGTTATAAACAGTATTTTCTGCATTTATAGTAAGATCACTAATTGTTAAGGCAAATGTTATCTGTTATGGTGTGCTTAACTTAATGATTATAAAATATTTATAATAAATTATATCTCATGTATCAGTAAAACCATAGCAATGGATTAAAAGTATGGCTGCTACTTTTATATATTGCTAATTTAAAGTTATAAAATAGTTAATTATATATGGAGATAATTTTAATTTTAACTTTAAGATTACAATTTAACCTTACTTTGCATTGGCTGAAAACGCGACGCGTTTGGTCAAAAAGTTTTTAAGTTCAGGAAGTTTATCCGTATTGATCAGATCGACACCACAGTCGAGTAATTCATTCCAAACCACCGGTTTTTCGGGCGATGCCCATAGGCGTACCTTTTTGCCATACCGGTGTGCCATACTTACATATTTACATAAACGTTGCTTTTGTAAAACTGGGAAGGTTCCGTTGCCATTCCAATTCACCAACCGCGAGTATTTGCAGCTTGCTGTACGGTAAATGTTTGTTGATGAAGTGTCCTGCTGAACCTTCATTAGGTCCTCATCAATAAATGCCAAACGGTTTTGCTGGTTTTTCAGGATATCAAAGGGCTTATTGCCGGTTATCACAATGGTGATCTGGCGCTGAACAAATATACCATTTTCGTAGCCTGAAAGTATGTTTTTATATTTTTCAAGTACTTCAGACAGCGCTTCGTATGTTTTAGCCGCGTTTGATTTGATATCGATCATCAGCGTAATAGGGTAAACAATGCGGGATTCCTGCTCGTTTGAGCCATTGATACAACTAGCCAGCGGATCGAGGTAAAGGCTTTCCAGGGTCCGGTGCCTTTTTAAGACCGGTAACATATGAGCTACAATAAGCTTTCCGTGCCGCAAATAGATATCAGCTTCTATATGGGTATACCCGTTATCCAAAGCATCGTATAAGGGGCGTTTGTGCCAATAATCATTATGGGCAAAAGCGTTGGCGAGCGGGACATTTTGGGAGTAGGAGTTAAAGGCAGTAAATGCGAGTAGAACTAAGAACAATAATTTCAGGTGCTTTAGGCAAAAGCTTGCTGCTTGCATCATTAATTGTTTTTGTTGCACAAAGCTACCTGTTAAATGTGTTTTAAATATTAGCACATGGTTAACAAATTTTTCATTGATGTTAACTTTATGTAAAGGGGATTTTTGGAACAAGGAGTAATGGTTTTTGGAATATAGATAGTGGAAAAAAGATAAAAAATGCAAGAATAAAAAAGGAGCAAAGAGTAAGGATGAAAATTGCTTATCGCTCTTTTTATCCTTACTCTTTGCTCCAAAAATGCTTATTCTAAAGATTAATAACCGGGATTCTGAACCAGGTTAGGGTTGGTTTTTAGTTCGGTTGATGGAACCGGGTATAACCTTCTGGTTGGGTCGGTGTTCATTTTCAGATCATCTGTTTTGCCACCCATTACCGGTAAGGGATATTCTTTTTCAAACAAGCCAAAACGGATCAGGTCATTACGGCGCCATGCTTCCCATGAAAGCTCACGCGCACGCTCATCCAGCAGGCTGGTTAGGTCAATTGACGAGGCAGCCTGTGCATGGGCACGGGTACGTAATTTATTTACCAGGGTAAGTGGAAGTTGTGTTTCGCCGTTTATGCTAGTTGGTGTAGCTCCGCGTAATATAGCTTCAGCTTTCATCAGTAATACATCAGCTAAACGGAATACAGGTACGTCGTTACTGTTTAAGCGGGTTGCCTGAATGATGTTAACGTCAGGATAGTATTTGATGGATCTTACACCTTCTGATTGTGAGGTAAGTACATCGTTACCTAAGTCCATTGGTTTTAAACCGGTTAGGGTTAATGTAGGTATAATATTGATTTGAGTAGTGGTATTTGGAGCCGGATAATAAACCGGTTGATTGGTAAAGCCACCATTACCGTCAGGATAAAATTGAGGACCAGCCAGCCATGTTTTGGTACGATCGTCGCCAGGGATGTTAAAGCGGTTATAAAACTCAGGAGTGGTGCTCATCGCGATACTCAAACCTACGTTAAATCCATAAGCCTGTGCCAGGTAATAGAAGAAACCAAAACGGGTAAACTGGTTGCCTGGTATTTGCTGATCGTAAGGTACCGCAAATATAGTTTCATTGATCTGCGGACCGTTAGTTGGTAAAAATATATCCCTGTATCTGGCATCCAGAGAATAATTGGTATTAGCCTGTACGCTATCGCACATGGTTACGGTTTCCTGGTAACGATTGGTTCCAACATATATACCGGAGTTCAGGTACATTTTTGCCAATAAAGCAAATACCATCCCTTTAGTTGGGCGGCCATATTGTAATACGTTTGTTGCCGCGTTGCTGCTTTTGGCAGGCAGTAAAGGTAAAACAGCTTTTAGCTCGCTTTCAATAAAGGCGTATACTTTTGCACGTGGTTGAGTTGCCGGTTGTACGGTTACCGGGAAATCGGTAATGATGGGTACGTTACCATACAAATCCATCATGAAATAAAGGTATAAGGCGCGCATCGCTTTAACTTCGGCAATAGAGGATGCCTTTTTTGCAGCTGATGATGATGAACCATTGATAACGCTAATGATACGGTTACAGGTATTAATACCGCCAAAGCCCCATTGCCATACACCTATTACGTTTGGATGGTCAAAGGTCCAGGTGTGGTAGTGTAATTGTCTGTACTGACCACCATCGTCAAAGTTACCGTCGCGGGCCGGTAAAATAGCCTCGTCTGTTGACATATCCTGCATGCGCCAGTAAGGTACCGCATAGCTTGATGACAGGTTGGAGTAAATAGTACCCAGCAATGCGGTATAATCGGCATCGGTTACCGGGAAATTTGATTTTACATATTGCGACTCAACAGGTACATCTAATTTTGTACAAGAGAAGGTGCCTATCGTCACAACTATCGCGGCACATATGATGAATATCTTTTTCATTTTTGTTTGTTTAAAATTCTTAGAATGATGCGTTTATACCTAAGCTGAAGGTGCGTGTTTTAGGATAAAAATCCCTGTTGTCGATACCCGGCGTTAAACCACCGATATTAACCTCCGGATCAACACCGCGGTATTTGGTGATGATGAAAATGTTGTTGCCAGAGGCATAAAAACGCAGACTTTTAAATGCCTGGATATGCGGTTTAATGGTATAACCAATAGTAGCATTATCTAAACGCAGGTATGAACCACTTTCCAGAAAACGGTCAGAGATCAGGTAGGCATTAATATCCTTGAACGATTCGCCTAAAGTAAACGTCGGGATATTTTGTATTTTAGAATCTGCCGGGTTATTCAAACCGGCAAGTGTTGCATTTAAAATTTTGTTACCGTATACACCACGAACTAAGAAGTTAAGATCAAAGTTTTTATAGAAGAAACTGTTGCTCCAGCCGTATATAAGCTTAGGCTGTGCATCATATTTAACAAACTGATCGGTAGTAAGAGGCTGCGCAGCAGTTATTGAGCCATCGGCTTTTTGGAAGGTACTTACACCAGCGGCATTTTTGCCGGTATAGTGCCATAAATCAAATGTACCGATAGCGTAGCCAGGTTGTATGATCTGGCTGTAGTTTCCAGATTGTCCTTTACCGCCTAACTGTGCAGTTTGAATAAAGTTAAGCCCGAACTGGCTGTTTGATAAGCTTTGTACAACGTTTTTGTTATGCGATACGTTGAATGAAGTACGCCAGGTAAAGCTTTGCGATTTTACCGGGATAGCGTTTAACACAACCTCGATACCGCTGTTTTTTATTTTACCTACGTTAGCAGTATAAAATGGATAAAAATACAAGGTTGTGGATACCGGGTATGTATAGATCAGATCTGAAGTTTTCTTGATATAGTAATCAACTGAGCCGGTGATACGGTTGTTGAGTACGCCAAAATCCAAACCAATGTTTGTTGTAGCGGTACTTTCCCATTTCAAATCGGGGTTATCATTACGCACCGGTCCGATAGGGTTGATGATATTACCATTACTTAAAAATTTACCACCGCCCGGAGGAACACCATAAATAAGCTGAGCAGTAAAAGCATCGAAACCTAAACTGTTACCGGAAACACCATAGCCTGCTCTTAATTTCAGGTCGCTGATAACCGGAACTGATTTCATAAAATCTTCGCTGATGACTTTCCATCCGGCAGATACTGCAGGGAAATAACCATGGCGCTGATTGATACCAAATGCAGAAGAACCATCTTCTCTTATGGATGCTTGCAGTAAGTATTTGTCTGCGAATTGGTATTGTGCACGTGTGTAAAAAGATATTAACCTTAAAGTAGAAATGTAAGTTGGCGGAGTTGTACCATTTACATTATAATTTGGGTTAAAAATAATTTGCGAAAGTTGGGTAGGGTTAGAAAATGCTAAATAATTATAGGCCAGAGCATCGTTCGAGAAATTTTGGGTTTGCACACCAAAACCATCATTATTACGATCTTGCTGATAAGAATAACCACCCAGTAATTTAAGGGAATGCTGACCAAAAACACGATCGTAGTTAAAATAAGCTTCTACTACGTTACTGGTATTGGTATAAGCGCTACGTACAGCTACACCATTTTGGTTAACGTATATACCCGATTGGCTGGTAGAGTAGGTGTTAACATTGTTTTGCTCTTTTTGGGTCGACCCTGTTATGGTAAATTTTAAACCATTTAAGATGTCAACAGAAGCAAAGCCATTAATCAGGGTTTTATTGTTCTCTGTTTTGGTAAAGTTATTGTTAATTAACGATAACGGGTTTAACGGGCCGCTACCTGTACGGGTGTAATTTTCCTTATAGCTTCCATCAGGGTTATAAGGGCTAACTGTTGGCAAATAGAATAAAATGCCCGACAATACCTGGCTTTGAAATATATCATTGTTTTTAGTAGCGCTGTTGGTAAGCGTGATACCCAATTTTAATCGATCATTAAAAAAACGCTGGTTGATGTAACCTTTGTAAATGGTACGCTCCAGGCTGGTATTTTTTAATATGCCATTGTTTTTCATGTAGTTTACGCTTGCGCCGTACTCTGAATTAGTGCCTGCACCACCAAAAGAAAGGTTATGGTTTTGTGAATAACCGGTTCTTTCGGCTAGTTTTTGCCAGTTGGTGTTTGAGCCATCATCGTCGGCAACGGTTAACTTAGGCACGCCATTATCAGCTAAATATTTACGTAGCTGGTCTCCGGTAAGTACATCAATGTTTTTTGAAACATTTTCAACAGCGCCATAAGCACTGTATACTAACCTGGTTTGACCTGCTTTGGCCTTGCGGGTGGTAACTATGATTACACCGTTTGCAGCACGCGAACCATATATAGCTGTTGATGATGCATCTTTTAATACGTCGATACTTTCAATATCGGCAGGAGCCAAAAGATCTATAGAAGCGCCCGGTACGCCATCAATTACATAAAATGGTTGTTGTGCAGCCCCCTCACGTAAAGTTGATGGTCCCCTTAATATAGTAGCAGGCTGCTTGTTAGGGTCACCACTTTTGGTAATGTTTAAGCCGGCTACTTTACCTTGTAACAGCTCCGCAGGGGTGGTTAATACACCAGCGTTAAAATCTTCGGCCTTTACCGAGGTGATAGCGCCGGTAACATCCTTGCGGCTCGCTGTACCGTAACCAATTACTACTACATCTTTTAACTGCTTGGTATCGGTTACAAGGGAAACATTGATTGCTCCTTTATCACCTACAGTAACCTCTTTTGGTACCGAACCTAAGAAGGTGAATTTTAAAACATCGTTTGATCCGCTAACGGTAACAGAATAGCCGCCATTAGTGTTGGTGGTAGTGGCTTTGCCTGTGCTTTTAACAGTTACAACAACCCCGGGTAATGGTGCATTGGTTTCGTCTGTTACGGTTCCTTTTACAAGCCTTCCGGTTTGCGAAAAAGCCTGCAACGCGGTAAATAATATGGCACAGGCAATGAGCAGGACATGCCTGGATAAATGATGTGTTTTCTGGAAAAAACAGTGGTAAATTTTTTTCATAATGTGTGTTTTGAACAATTAACTTAACTAAACTCAGGAATCGCATTTTTCCGGTGCAAAGGAATGATGCGTATGTTAGGAAATTATCAAGTGAACATTAGCTTTTCCGTTAAGGTGAAGTGAATGATTTGATTTATTTTTGATGACTTTTTATGGTAATTTATTGATTTACAGTATTTTAATATGTAAAATATATTAGTTTAATCATAAATTAGTTATATGGGGTAAACTAATTTTAATAATTAGTTTAATATGTATTAAACAACCTTAAAAGCGTAATAAATGGGTTTATTACCTGTGGCCGAGCCTTATTAATTCAATAAGTTTATATATTGGTTTGTAACGTTAATAGTTAAAGAAATAACTGTTACATGGTTTAAAAGTAGGTTTTAATTAATTGATTTGGCAGACAAGAAAAGTACTTAAACGTTTTTTGTTTAAAAGTAATTTGAGGATGAGCGTGTTTTGCCCTGCTTATCTTAATTAATTGGAAAAATCGTGATGGGAAAATATTTCCGGACTTAACCCGCATTCGCGTAATGCTCTGGAGTTGTTGTAAGCCAGCTGTTTATAAAAAACTTCGTCCTGATTTACTATCGCGGGGTTATTGATCAGTAGATTTATCGTAAATATCTTTGAAAACTTGTTACCCGATTTTTCTGTAGCCTGGTTCAAGTATTTAAAATATCCCGGGATAGCATTGTATTCTGCGTTAAGAATGGCTTTTTTAATTTTGAGGCTGTAGAACGCCTGTTTCATATAGGGTGTAAATGAACTTTCTTTTGTTTTAAATAGCTCAGAAATATGATCATGAATAGTCTTAAGCTCTTTTACTTTACCTAATAAAAAATAAGAATCGGCCATTAATATTTTTAAAAAGAAATTATAGCCGGTTGATTCTGTTGAATCTTTAAAATGTACTTTTTGAAGTGCCTGGATATACCGGAGCATTTTCCGGGGTTTTTGGCATATTAAAAGAGTGTAACCTGCTAACAGATAAATGAGGTCATTTCCCTGGCTGTAACGCAAATTTCCGGTTTGTTTAGGCGGGTTAAAATAAAACCGGGTAATGGTAATAAAGAAGTCTTTTTTGATGATGCCATACTTAAAAAAATAATATATGGTATTAAGGCATTCTAAAGGGCTTATCGTAAACTCCTGGAAATCTTCATGCGAAAAAACGTTGAGTTTTAATAAATAGGCCTCCAATGCAGGCAGATCTAACTGCAGTACAGATGTAATAGCCAATGCGCTATAGGTAAGGATTTTTTTATAATTAGATAATTCGAATTTTAGTAATGATTGTAATGCTTTTTTATAATCGGGAGTTATCAGTTCTAATCCGAAAAAGTAATAAAATAACCCATCAGTGCAATCTTGTTTAAAATAATTAGTCGCGGCGCCTGTATTGCCTTGAACCAAATGAACTTTATAAAGCAGATCGCCCAAAAAAGCAATTACATCCAATCTTTCCCTAGGATTTAGCTCGGCCCTGGAAAGCGCCGCAAAGTTTTCCTGTTGCCCGTTTTTCATAGCGTGCATAATGCACCACTTAAGAATGGGTACTTTAAGCTCATTGTTGGAAAACGACAGATTGATAGCTTTTATCAGGTTGCCGTCAAAGGTGTTGTTATTGTCGTACAGTAATTTATGAGCAATGGCCAGTTCCGAAAAATTATTATTCCCGAACTGAACATAGGTATTAAACTGGGCATCGTTGCTTGTATTAATTTCTTTTAAAAAGCCAATACTTAACAACTCTTTATAGGCCTGGTTATATTGACTGAACAAATCATTTACTTTTAATTTATCCACATCATATTCGTGCTTTTTAAAATCCATGTTCTCGATAAGCCCCTTTAACAGGAGGGTTTTATCTGCGGCGTGATGTCCCTGGTAAATTTTATTAAATATAAAATTGGAAATCAGATCATAAATGGAAGTGTGATCTATATTATTAAGGGAAAAATTGTCCTTATGTTGTTTATAGTAAAACTGAAAGTAAAGTGGATGATTAAAACTGTGTGCTACATCTGCCGGTATCTGCGTTTGCATTTCCGGATTAATGTTAAGGCATAGCTCTTTTATTTCCTGTAAGTTGAATAAAGGAACATTGCTGTTTAATTGCTGATCGGTAATGTTGCCAATAAACCATTTTGGGTGATCATAATCCAATATATGCCGGTTATTGATCCAGTTTGCTGACCGCATGGTTAAAACCATTTTAAACCATTTGTGCGACTGATAAAATGAAAAAATGTCCATTAACTGATCGAGCAATAGCTGAAACCAGTTATTTTTAAACATATGTTCGTCCAGGCCATCAATAATGAGATAAAAATTACCCTCCTTGCGTTTATTACTATCAAGCAGCGATATAATATCTTCTTCAAGCGTATAGCCCAATAAGGCCAGTAACCAGTCATTAAAATCCTTACCGCTTATTAAAACATTCATTAAGGCGTTGCTGCTAAAAAACAGCATGATATCATTGTTGCCAGATGTAATATTTAACGCCAGCTTTTGATCCACCCAATGGCACAGGGCTATGGTTTTTCCGTATGATGGAGGAGCAAGTAAAACCGTAGCGGCATAATCACCTTTTAAAAATTCATCAAAATGTTTATCAAGAAAGCTTCTTTTGATACTTTGATTAAACGGAATGCCCGATTTGTTTTTTAAGGCCTGCAATGTAAAATTAGTGATCTTGGCCGCTTTTTGACTCAGAGAATCCCAGTCAGCATTTTTGTGGTTACTGTTGGTGTGCTGCTTGTCTTGTTTTTTACAAAAATCATCCCATCCATTATATCCGCAATAGTTTGATAATACATCAATGGTAAATAATGATGGTTTGAATTTGCTTAACGCAAAACCGTAAATCCGCTTTAAGGTAGTTTCGCTTACCGTGTGGCTGGTTTTATCACTTATCCGGGCAGAAAGTATTTTACAATCACTTGCCTGGATACGGGTAAGATGTGAGTTTTCTAAAACATATGATTTTAATAATTCAAATAGCTGTGATGAAAAGGCTGTCATATTATTAAAAATATCAGGTATAAGGCTTTTAATAACCGTTTTATTGTTAATTAAAGCATCATAACCTTACATTATAGGTTTTAGTTGATCAGTAGGTTAATTATAAGTTTATGAATGTATGTAATTTTATAGGCTAACATTTTATTTTTACCCTTAATGAACGAAATGAATGTTTCCTATGGTTTTGTTCATTTTTGCTATTAAATGAACAATTGTGCTGGATGTACTTACCAGGTATCAATGTTGGAGAGCAGTGTGATTATATCTGAATTAGTAGCATGGTTATCTATTGGTTAATTTGTTGCTGCCGGGATTGTTTTTTGTACTTGTTTATTATAGGAGTGAAAAAATAGATACTGCGCAAATTAATAAGTGAAAAATACCCATTACTAATAGATCTGATTGTTCGTCGGTTAGTATGTTCACCGGGGCTTTAATGCTTAGTTTTTTTAATTTCACAAGGCCGTAAATGCCCGTAATGGCAGCCAGTATCACGGCAAATACCGCAATCCTGTCGTTTGTAATATTATCTATCATAAGTCGGTTTTTTGGTTTAAATCCGCTTGGAGCTTATAATGGTTATACATAGTTATGTATAAAGCTCATACGCTTGCTATGTTTATTTTGTTCATTATTATATATATGTTCACATTGTTCATTCTGTTAACTCTCCCTTTAAGCTGGCTTTTTGGGCTTAACTTTCCTATAGCTAAACCCGTATTACTTTACAATTTGGTACATGTGTATGTACCAGTAATTATGAAGAATTGCTAATTAAAAAGAACACCTTAACACCTTGTACTTATATTAAAAAAACAGATGGATAACACAGACATTTTGGCCGAAAAACTTGACTTTACCTACAAAAAAGAAGAAGGGCCCAGCGATGTAAGAGGGTTGATTGCTTTGTGCCTTAACTATTGGTATGTTTTTGCATTAAGTATTATTGCTTGCCTGATAGCCGGATTCATTTATATACAGTACAGTCCGAATCAGTGGAGCATATTGGGTAAGGTAATTGTGGAAGATGAACAGGGTACCCCGGAGAAAGCGCTGACCAACGGACTGAACTCCGATCTGGCTTCTTTGTTCGATGTAAAAAGCAACGCTGATAATGAGGTTAAAATATTAAAATCAACAAGTTTAATAAACCGTATTGTTAGCAAGTTAAACCTGAATATTCATGTATTAAATAATAGTGGCTGGAAAAGCGTTGAAATATATGAAAATGCGCCTTTTTCGGTATTTGTTGATTACAAAAAGAAGGATATCCGTTTAAGCCAATTCAAAATAGCTATTCTTAGCGGCAATACGTTCCGCATTAAAAATAGTAAAGAGGATCTGGACATGACCGGTGAGTTTGGGAAACCAATTCAGCTTAGTCAGTACAACCTTACCTTAAACAAGACAGACAAATTCAAACCTTCCGGATATTACAAGTTAAATATCCAGTCTAAAAAGCAAGCAGCCAAAGATCTGACTGATAATTTAGCTGCCGGGCTTGACGATAAACAGGCCACAGTAATAAACCTGCAGTTAAGTTATGAGAACCCTGATCATGGCGAACTGATTTTGCAAACGTTAATGGAGATGTATCTGCAAAGTAACCTATCCAACAAGATACGTAAGGCAGATAGTACCATGAAATTTATTAATGCCCGTTTGCTGGTTGTAGGTGATGAATTGGGTAAAGTTGAAAAGAACCTGGAACAATATAAGGTTCAGAATAAGATATCGGATATCAATGCACAGTCAAAGGCATTGGTTGAAGGTGCTAATCAATATCAAAGCAAACTGAATGACAACTCCGTGCAATTGGCTGTAGTAAATGATCTGTACAAATATGTAAATGATGCCAATAATCCGCAGGTTGTACCAAGTTCATTGATAACTAAAGATGTTGCCTTTGGTACAGCTATAAACGCCTATAATGAAATGCTTTTACGGAAGGAGCAGCTTAAACTAAACCTTACCGATAACAGTACCATTATACAAAATCTTAACCAGCAGATTGAACTGGCCCGCAGATCGTTAATGGCCAGTATTAAAAACTATCGTAATAGTCTGGAGGTTTCGCAACAGGCATTCAGAAAACAAAATTCATTTATCGAAAATAAAATATCTGATGCCCCGGTAAAAGAGCGGATATACCTGGATTATTCCAGACAGCAAAGTTTAAAACAGGATCTTTACTTATTTCTGCTGCAGAAAAAAGAAGAAACAGCTATTTCTCAAAACGCAACCATGTCAAGCGTGCGGATATTGGACAATGCCGAGAGTAGCGAAAAACCTTTTGCCCCAAAACAATCGCTCATATATCTTATCGCATTGTTTGCCGGTATCTTTTTACCGGCCACCGGTTTAAGTATCAAGGAGATGCTTAATATCCGTATCAACAGTAAGGCTGATATTGAGAAACATACCAGTGTACCTTTACTGGGCGAAATAAGCCGGAATACTAACCGCAACAAGCTTTTAATATATAATGATTTCCGCTCCATAGTTTCTGAAGAGATCAGGGCGGTACGTACCAATCTGAAATATGTTACAGAAAAAGGTAAGTCGAACGTGATCCTGTTTACATCGAGCATGAGCGGCGAGGGCAAATCGTTTATTTCCCTCAACCTGGGTAATTCCATAGCCATGTCTGGTAAAAAAGTGGTGTTGCTTGAACTTGATTTGCGCAAGCCCCGGTTACTGAAAAATATGGGTGTTGAAAACGATCATGGTTTTACCAATTATGTAATTTCAAACGAAGAGGAAAGCATCGATAATTTGATCAAGCCTTCCACTTTCAATGAAAATTTCTTTTTCATATCCTCAGGGCCGATCCCCCCGAATCCCACCGAGCTATTAATGCACGATAGGTTAAAAACATTGATAGAAGAACTGCGCACCAAATTTGATTATGTGATTATTGATAGCGCTCCGGTAGGCTTGGTTTCTGACGCGCTGATCATTGAAGAGTTTGTGGATATTACCTGTTACGTGGTACGACAAAACTATACCTACAAATCACAATTGGGTATCGTGAACGATCTGCACAAATCAAAGAAAGCTAAACATCTTTACCTCATTGTAAATGATATTGAGCTTAAAAAGAATAGTATTACCGGTTACGGGCATGGTTACGGGAACTATGGTTATGGCTATGAAGGTATCGAGGAAAAAAGCAACGCATTAACCTCCATCTTCCATAAAACAAAAGAACCTACCACATAAATATCAGAATATAATTTATGCTGCAGGCTATACAAACTCATGTTCAGCGCTTTTTTACAAAGGGACACGAGCGTTCTTTGAAAACCAAAAAGAATATCATCCAGTCGGTTTTGCTAAAGGGCGGGAGTGTGGCTATTTCGTTGTTACTCATTCCGCTTACCATCAAGTATATCAACTCAACGCAGTATGGCATCTGGCTAACGCTGAGCTCGATTATCACCTGGGCGGGCCTGTTTGATATGGGGCTTGGAAACGGGTTACGGAATAAGTTGGCCGCTATGATATCGCTGGGCGATGTATCGTCGGCAAAAAGTTATGTAAGCTCAACCTACGCGTTATTGCTGATCATCTCAACCATCATGTTTGTGGTGTTTTATTTTGTTAATCCCTACATCAAATGGCAACAGATATTAAACGCGCGCAATACACCGGCAGGCTATTTGAGCATGATTGTACTGATCGTATTCGCGTTTTTCTGTTTCCAGTTTGTAATACAGCTGATCAATAACGTTTTAACAGCCAATCAGGCGCCGGCTAAAACAGCTTTTTTAAACCTGATGGGCCAAATACTATCGCTTTTGGCGGTATTGTTTTTAATGCGGATAAAACAAGGCGAATTACTCGATGTGGTTATTATCATAGCCGGTTTGCCGCTGGTGGTCTTGATTGCAGGGAGTATCTGGTATTATAACGGCAGTTATAAAGAATTGGCTCCCAGTTTTAGGTATATCAATTTAAAACATGCCAAAGAATTGCTGGGTGTGGGCGGCGGATTTTTTATTATTCAAATAAACGCCCTGGTGCTTTATGAAACAGACAATATTGTGATCACTCAGTTATTCGGCCCAAAGGAGGTAACTACTTTTAACGTGGCTTATAAGCTGTTTTCGGTTATCCTGATGTTCTTTGTTATTGTGATAACGCCATTTTGGAGCGCTTTTACCGAAGCCTATACCAAAAATGATCTGGAATGGATAAAAAATGCGGTGGCCAAAATAAATAAACTATGGATAGCACTTAGCTTCTGTGCTATATGCCTGCTCCTGGTATCGCCCTGGTTATATCGCCTGTGGCTGGGTAAAACAATAACGGTGCCTGTTTTACTATCTATAGCCATGTGTTTGTATACCATAACCATTATATGGCAGGCCATACATGTACAGCTCTTAAACGGAATAGGTAAAATAAAACTGCAGTTATATGTGGGGATTGTTGGCTCGCTAGTCAATGTGCCGTTATCGGTGTTTTTAGGTAAAAAAATAGGAGTGGCGGGGGTAACACTGTCCAATGTTATTTTATTTATCATCATGGGAGTGATTTTTTCAATACAAACAAAAAAAATAATCAATAAAACGGCTACCGGCATTTTTAATGCCTGATACAGGCCAGGGGGTGAAATATAATTATCAGGTTGATCATGTATTATATCAGGAAGTTTTACAGGTTGTTACGGGTGCTTTACTATCAAATGGCATGTAAATACTCGTGGCTGCTGAGCAGTTTTAAATTTTATTTAAACGATGTAAAATATCACCGCGATTTTGTTGGCTTCGGCATTCCCATATTGGACATTAGCATGCAGGGCACTTTTTCCATAGGCAAAAGATTTTGGTTCAACAGCGGTAAATATCATGCCATGGGGGGCCGGCAGCAGCAGTGCTATTTTGTGGTGGCCAAAGGCGGCGAATTAACCATAGGCGATAATGTAGGGGTTACCTCGGTAGCCTTTATTTGCCATAATAAAATAAGCATCGGCAATAATGTAAAAATAGGCATCAACACGGTTATCTATGATACTGATTTCCACTCGCTCGACGCCAAAATGAGGAATAGTTACCCGGAACGATTGGATGGCGTAAAAACAAAACCGGTTATTATATGCGATGGCGCTTTTATAGGCGGACACAGCACTATTTTAAAGGGAGTAACTATCGGCAAAAATTCAATAGTAGGGGCAGGCTCAGTGGTGTTTGAGGATGTACCCGACGAACAGGTTTGGGCAGGTAACCCGGCCCGGTACGTACGCGATAATTTTGTTTATGCAACAACGGCTTAAATAATTAAAAAAAAATGATCAATCGTATATATCCGCTTTTATTCCTAATACTCATTGTGGCCTCATTTTTTCACATGCAGGCCATTGTGACTGGTATTGCGTTACTGATCATTTTTATGCCTCTGAAAAATCGCTTAGCTGCGGTAAAGGCTGCCCGTATTTTCGGCATTTTAATGCTGCCTGTGCTATTTGCCCTGGTAGTGGGTTATAGGAATGACAATTATCTTATTTTAAAAGATTTCTACTATTTCAGCATACCTGTGCTGTTTGTTCTGTCGGGTATTGTATTGGCCTGCAGGCTGGATATCGAAAAGTTTTTGAAAACGCTGGTTTATGCAGGCCTCATCACATCGATATTGGTAACGGCCATATCGGTATCCTATATGGGAATCAGCGCTTTGTTTGATCCATACTCAGCTCACTACGCTATGGGTATTGTAGGTGCACCAGGGCCGCCAATGGGGTTGGCTTGTTTGCTTTTTACCTGGAAGTTTAACATCAGGTTGTTTAAACCGCACTGGTTTAAATTATTTATGGCGATAAATGCCTTTGGAATTTATATGTGTGCCTCCCGCACCTATTTTATCATTATGGTATGTTTTGCTTTGCTTATGGTGGCAGATAAGGTTAAAAAGATCTGGATAATCCCAACCATTTTTTTCCTGGTTATGCTGATTGCACTGATACCGACTGATATTTTTCAGGCTACCTCATCCGAGACCTTTATGAGCAAATTGCTGGGTTCATTTAATGAGTTAAAAATGGGCGATTATAATACGGAGCAGGATATCAATATGAAATATCGGGGCTATGAATCGTTCATGGCGCTCAAGGGTTATATGGAAGGCGATACCAAGGACTGGATATTTGGTGGTTTAGGAAAAACTGTTGATTTGAAAACCTTTGTGCGCCTGGGTGAGGATACCGATTTTCAGTTTATCCCGGTTTTACATAATGGCTGGTTGTATCTGCTGGTAAAAATGGGCATAGCGGGTGTGCTTACCTATATGCTGATATTTTTTGGATTGATCATCAAAAACTGGCGAAAATATGCCGATGCAAAGGCTAAACCGGCTATCAGGTTATTCGCTGCTTTGAGTATTGGTTGCATATTTAGCCTGCTGCTTACCAATTATATTGTTACTGCTTTGTTTAACGCCGAGATGTGTATTGTGATGATAACGCTGGGCTATAGTTATCTCAATTTTAATGCCTTGGTCTTTAAACAGGAACAGCGCGAGAAAGAAAAAATACAGGCCTATCAGTTTGAAGCGGCTTAATGGATATGAAAATGGAAACACAGTTACCTACCCCTAAGGTTAGCATTATTACGGTTGTATATAACGCTGTGGCTACTATTGAGGATACTATCCTGAGTGTGATCAATCAAACCTACAGCAATATCGAATATATTATTGTTGATGGCGGCTCAACCGATGGTACTTTAAATGTAGTTAATAAGTATCTGGAGCATATAGCCCGTTTTATAAGCGAGCCCGACAAAGGTATAGCCGATGGTTTTAATAAGGGTATTGCCCTGGCTACCGGTGATTGGATAGGGATGATTAATGCTGATGATTGGTATGCCCCACACGCTGTGGAGGTGATGATGAATAATGGATCAGCGAAAGACGATGTGCGTTGCGGTAATATTATGCTGATAGGTAAAAATGGATTTGAGCGTGAAAAAAAGAGTAAGGTTGGCTGGTTGAATTTTGGTATGTACATTATGCATCCCACCTGCTTTATCCGGAAGGAAGTGTACCGGCAAACCGGTAAGTATGATATCAGCCTGAAAATAGCGATGGACTTTGATATGTTCCTGCGAATAAAATATAAGGGTTTTGAAATTGCCCATATTGATGAAACCGTGGCTTATATGCGTATGGATGGTGTAAGTAACGATACCGTGAAGATGCATCATGAAGAGCTTGCCGTAATGCGCAGGCACTTAAGAGGCCTGAGTTATTTTAACTCCTGGATGTTTAATTACCTGAACCGCCTGCGCTGGAAATATTTTTATAAAGATCCGCTAAGAACACAATTAAATTGAGATAAGCGACAAATCTGATACCCCTGCTATGAAAAAAAAGATACTCATTTCGGCTTATGCGATATCTCCCTTTAGGGGGTCCGAGTATGGTGCGGCCTGGAATACGGTAACCCATCTGGCCAGTCAGCATGAAGTATGGGTGCTTTATGGCATGTCTGATAATTTCATGGGCGATACACAAACCATGAGAAAATATGTAGAAGAAACTCCTTTAGCTTCAGTTCAATTTATAGAGGTACAGCCAGGGCCTTTGGCCAAAGCTATTACCCTGTTAGATAAAGCCGGCCTGGGTTGGTTTTTTTATTTAGCTTACTATTTATGGCAAAAAAAGGCTTTGAGGGCTGCCCGTGAGGTTTTAAAAACTGTTGATATTGACGTGGTGCATCAGTTAGGACCCATCGGGTATCGTGAACCTGGCTTTTTATGGAAACTCGACAAGCCAACCGTTTGGGGACCGATAGGCGGTATGAACATCGTCAATAAAGAACTGCTGAAAGGGAAAGCTTTTTCGACCAGATTGAAATTTAAAGTAAAAAACGCCATCAACTATATCCAGCTTAATTATTCAAAGCGTATCAGGAAGGCATTTTTACAAGCCGATGTACTGGTGGCCGCCACATCTGCCGGGCAGCAAACCATTCGCGAAAAATTTGGTGTGGATAGTTATTACCTGTCTGAACAAGGTATCATGAGTGCTGCTTTTTTAAACGAATCAAAGTTTGACCACCTTAATCAGCAGGTTCAATTAGTATGGTCGGGCACGCTCATCGAACGTAAAAACCTAAGTATGTGCCTTGATGTGCTGGCAAAGGTTAAACAAAACAATTGGATATTACACATACTAGGCGATGGCCCGTTAAAAGAAAAATTACAACGAAAGGCGGTCGAACTAAAACTAAGCAATCGCCTGATATGGTATGGGCACATTCCCAGACCAGAGGCCATCCGGGTGATGTCAGGGGCTCATCTGCACATCATTACCAGTATAGCCGAAGATAATCCGGCTGTGATATTTGAGGCATTAACTTACGGGGTACCTACCTTAACCATGGATCATTGCGGTATGGGCAACGTGATATGCGATAAATGCGGGATCAAAATAAAACTGGATACCTACGATAGCATTGTTAACAATATGAGTGCTGCACTGGAAAGTGTGTTGGCTAACCCACATAAACTGGTTGATTTGGCACAAACTACCTTAATATGCGCGGCTGAACATAGCTGGGATAACCGTCTTGCCCGGTTAAACAATATGTATGAAGAGGCTATCCAGATACGTGAAAAACGTTATAATTCATCATTTAAACTAACCACACTAACTGCCTGATATGCTTGCCAACGGTCAACATAAAACAATCAAATTGGGTATTGATGCCAAATGGTTCTTCAAAGGACCACCTAGCGGCAACATGGTGGTAAAAAACCTGGTTAATGAGATGGTGAACAATCCTACCGATCAGTTTCAGCTTTACCTGCTCATTACCCGCGATTGTAAAAAGCAGGCCTTGGAATATTTTCCTTCATCCGTAAAACTCATTTTTTTACCGGTTATACCCAATATGTTATCCAATATGTTGCTGGTGCCTCTAATAGCCCGGGTATATGGTTTACAGGCAGTGCTTTTTCAAAATTTTAGTAGTTTATGGCCCAATAAGTTACGCAAGATAGTTTACATACATGATGTTTTGTTTTTAGACTATCCACAGTATTACTCTGGTTCGGAGATTGCGTATTTCAGTAAAATGAAGCGTTTAGCTGCCAGGGCCGATATGATCATTACCATATCTCATTCAGAAAAAGAGCGCCTTGTTAAAAACAATGTTGCTGGCGAAAACAGGATAGCCGTTGTTTATCACGGCATCAATCATGCTTTTAAAACATTGGCGAATTATAGCAATGACAGTATAAGCGGTTTTATGCAGAAATATAATCTGCCCCACAAATATCTGTTGTACGTTGGTCGCGTTAATATCCGCAAAAATATATTTCACCTGGTAAGTGCCCTGAACCTGCTGGATGACAAGGCTATTAAATTGGTGGTGGCTGGTGAATTAGGAAGTGATATTAATTTACTGAAAGACCATATCCAGGCCGAAGGCGTTTCGCACCGAGTGATATTTACCGGGCATATTCCAGAAGAAGATCTGTATTTGATTTATGCCAATGCCACTGTTTTCTGCTTTCCGTCATATGCCGAAGGGTTTGGCCTGCCTCCACTGGAAGCCATGCAATGCGGGGTGCCGGTGGTGGTATCACAACGTACGGCTATGCCCGAGGTTTGCGGAGATGCGGCTATATACATTGATCCTGATTATCCCAGGGATATTGCCGAAAAGATTAGCTTTCTGTTGAATGATAAGGTGTTATATCAAAAAAAGGTGTTAGAGGGGATTGATCATGCCAAAAAGTTTTCCTGGGAAGTGTCGGCAAACGGAATATTAAAATTAATAGGCGATGCATACATTAATTGAAAAGATAATACGCAAGCTTAAAAATAATCCCGATTATAAATTCGAAAACGATTATAGTGTGCGGGAGCTGTCTGTTATTTTATGGGGCAGGGGGCGGCAATTATCGCGTGGCTTGTGGAAGCGGATGTTTTTAAAAAAATCAGATGGACTGGTATTCATTGGTTCACACGTAAATATCAAACATTCTTACCTATTTTCGGCAGGTAAAAACCTCATTATTGAAGATCATGTTTACATCAATGCCTTATCGTCCGAAGGTATAACCATCAAAAACAATGTTTCCATTGCCCGTAATTGTACCCTGATTTGTACAGGTGTCATTGCTCAAAAAGGAAAAGGAATCATTATTGGCAACTGCAGCGGTATTAACGCGGGCACTTATTTGGGCGGCCAGGGAGGTATAGAAATTGGCGATAATGTAATCATTGGCCCAGGGGTTAAAATATTTTCAGAGAACCATAACTTTGCCGATTTTAACATCAATATTAAAGATCAGGGAGTTACCCGGAATGGTGTTTTTATACATGATAATTGCTGGATAGGTGCCGGCGTAACCATATTAGCCGGTGTAACCATAGGCGAAGGTTGTGTAATAGCTGCCGGCAGTATTGTTACCAAAACGGTGGCACCACACTCGGTAGTGGCAGGTGTGCCTGCTAAAGTTTTAAAAAAGCGTGGTGAATTACTTAGCCAGGAAGTACCGGTATAAGATCAGTAAATTCCAATCAAAATTATGTCCGCAAATAATATAGAAAAACTCAAAGGTTCAGTGCTTTATATGGTATGCGGCATTATAAGCTGGTTACCATTCCATACGCTGCGGATATTTTTGCTGCGCATATTAAAAGCAAAAATAAGCTGGAAGGTTGGTTTATACAGAAACTTTGAGGTAAGGAGTCCGTGGAAGTTAAGCGTTGGAGCGGGTACTATTATCGGGCACAACGCTTTACTGGATGCACGGATGGGTTTAACCATCGGTAATAATGTGAATATCAGTAATGAGGTTATGATCTGGACACTGCATCATGATTATAACAGCACCGACTTTGCGCAAATTGGGCAACCGGTAATTATTGAAGATTATGTTTGGTTGTGTTCGCGCACGGTTATTTTGCCAGGTGTTACCATTGGTAAAGGCGCAGTGGTTGCTGCCGGTGCGGTAGTTACCCGCAATGTACCTCCTTACACAGTGGTTGGTGGCGTGCCCGCCAAACCTATAGCCAAACGTAATGAAAACCTTACTTATGATTTAAGCGACGCGGTTTTACCCATTATTTAATACCACCATTTAATTCCGGTTTTGAGCACCCGCATAGGGTTACCACCGAAAATAGAATTTTCGCCGCTTAGTGTTTTGGTTACCATGGAGTTGGCAGCTACCACACTGCCCGATGGAATTACCGCCCCTTTTAAAATGGTGCATTTACAACCCACCCAAACATTATTGCCAATGACGATCTCTCTCGGATGGTTAAAAACCTCGCCGGTAGCTTCATCGGCAATGTGATGAAAGTCGGTATCCATCACCAATGACTCCCATGATATGCCGCTGTGATCACCAATTGTTATCTTTTTGGCAGCAACAATAGCGCATTCGGTGCTCATGTTAAAATCATCGCCAAAAATAAGCTCAGCATTTTTAAAAACATTGATTTTGCAGCCGTGCATAATAAATGCCCTCCCGTTAAATACAACATCACCGTCTACCTCCCATACAGCCCTTGATCTTTTAAAATCGGTAACTCCAATGGCCCCATAGCCAATTTGTATCAAAGCAGTTCTGATGGGCGCGTTAATGATTACCCTGCCTTTTGTTTTGTGCAGAAACACATTGCTTGATATTAATACCGGGAATTTGATGGCCGTTTTAAAAGGGAAATATCTGAAGTTAAAAATGATGCTCTTTAAATTAATTCTGCTCAGGAACTTGAATGCTTTGATCATTGTTTAATTATTATTTAGGGGCGTAATACATATAAGTATAATAAAAGTTTATCAAAAAATACAATATTTTTCCATAATCACCTTTACTTCTCTGTTTATTTTGTTCACTCGATTTTTTAACAACCTGTTTGTTCACATAGGCCTTTAGCGAAGCTTTTGCCTATGTTTCTACGTATAATTATACATAGTTCGATCAGAAGATAATAACTGATGACCAGAGCCCTAAAATATTGATCAATTATTGATAAAAATATTAAATATATATTATTATGCGTATAGCTATCATAGGAACCAGGGGTATTCCGAACCATTACGGCGGTTTTGAACAGTGCGCTGAGTACTTAGCAGCAGGCTTAGTCAAAAAAGGTTATGAGGTAGTTGTTTATAATTCTCATAACCACCCGTACCAGGAAAAAACCTGGAATTCTGTTGAGATATGCCATTGCTACGATCCGGAGTTCAAACTGGGAACAGCGGGACAGTTTTTATACGATTATAACTGCATAAAAGATTTAAAGAAAAAAAAGTTTGATGTCATTCTTCAATTAGGATATACCAGCAGCTCTGTTTGGGGTTGGCTTTTACCCAGAAACACGATAGTTACCACCAATATGGATGGATTAGAGTGGAAGAGGTCAAAATATTCAAAGCCGGTTCAGGCATTTTTAAGGTTTGCTGAAAAATTGGCCGTACGCTATAGTGATCATTTGATAGCCGATTCGATCGAGATACAAAGGTACCTTGAACATAAATACAATAAAAAATCAACCTATATAGCTTACGGAGCCGAGATCTTTGATCAGCCCAATCCCCTGGTGCTTGATGAATTTAAGCTGGAGCCTTACCAGTATGATATGTTGATTGCCCGCATGGAACCCGAAAATAGTATTGAAACCATTTTGGATGGCGTAGTTAAGGCAGATACCAACCGGGAGTTTTTAGTTGTGGGTAGTACAGATAATGATTTTGGTACTTATTTAAGAGCGAAATTTGCTTATTATCATAATATTAAATTCTGCGGTGGTGTTTATAATATGAATAAACTTAATAATTTGAGATATTATTCTAATTTATATTTTCATGGCCATACGGTTGGAGGTACCAATCCGTCGTTGTTAGAAGCTATGGCATCCAGTGCGCTTATCTGCTCAAATGATAATAAATTTAACCGGGCCATTCTGGAAAGCGACGCCCTATATTTTACGGATGCCGATGATGTTGTTTTTCACCTGCTCACCGGTAACAAAAATGAAAGCCGTTATATCCAGTTAATGGAAAACAACAAACAGAAAATAACAGAGCTTTATACCTGCAATAGGATCATTGATCAATATGCAGACCATTTTGAAGCAATCATGGCAGAACGTGGAAAAGCTTATCAACCCAAAACGGTTAATCCTGAAGTATCATTCCTTTTAGAAAATTTATAGATCAATGCGAATTAATAGATTAATAAGCTATTTACCGTTACTTTTTGCGGTAAGCGCCCTTACTGTGCTTTTAGGTTCATGTTCATACAAACAAAACCAGGCCTATTTTGAACAGAATTCCAAAGCTCAGGCTCCCCCCGTAAAGATGGACGATTATAAAATAGCCGACTATAAAATTAAGACGGGTGATATTTTGAAGATTAGGAATTTACAGAGTATTAAGCTTATTACCGACGAGGCCAGCGCTGCCAGTGGGGTAGATCAGGCATCGTCAGGGGGGGGCTCGCAGGCATTGGATTACCAGGTTGAAAGTGATGGCACTATTGCCTTGCCCGTAATTGGAAGGGTAGAGGTAGCGGGCTTATCAAGATTGGAAACATCAAAAAAGTTGGATGATCTGTACCGGAAAAATGTACTTAAAAACCCGATTATAGAAGTAAAAGTCATCAACTTAAAGGCCACCATAGTGGGGGAGGTGAAAAAGCCCGGTAATTATCCATTGCTCAAAGATGAAACCACACTGATGGAGATATTGGGCGAAGCAGGCGGCATTACAGAAAAAGGTAACGAAAAAAAGGTAAGAATAGTGAGGGGTGGTGGGCTGCAAACTAAGCAGGTTATTGAAGTTGATCTTGATGATGTAGCTTCATTAACAAACCCCGAAACCATTATTCAGAACCAGGATATTATTTATGTGGAACAAAACAGGCGCACAATACGTAATGAGAAGTTACAGAACATTACCACCATTGCCCAACCGGCATTGCTTTTATTGAATACGGCTTTAATTATTCTTACACTTAGAAAATAAGTTAGCCCTACATCTTAAACCTGATTACTGTTTGCACTACTTACAAAACATGATCCCCGGACATTAATTTGTCCGGGGATCTTTTTTGAATAATTGTCTGCAGATTGAGTCTATGGTTTAGGCTGTTTTTTTCTTTTTTACTTCCAGGTTAGGTAAAAAGGCAGTAAGTATACCGATGAGAGGCAGATAAGCACATACATGAAATACGTAGCTAATGCTGGTGCTATCGGCCAGTTTGCCCAATATAGCCGATCCTAAGCCTCCCATTCCAAAGGCAAAGCCAAAAAATAAACCTGCTATCATGCCTACTTTCCCTGGCATCAGCTCCTGAGCATATACCAGGATAGCTGAAAAAGCGGAAGAGATAATAACCCCGATGAGTATCGAAAGAACGCTTGTCCAGAATAAATTGGCATAGGGCAGCATCATAGTAAATGGCGCCACACCAAGTATCGAGATCCAGATGATGTATTTACGGCCGAAACGATCGCCCAAGGGGCCGCCCAAAAGTGTGCCTGCTGCAACCGCTGCCAGAAATATGAATAAATAAAGCTGTGAGCTTTGTACGCTTAAGTGAAATTTATCAATCAGGAAAAATGTGTAATAGCTGGTGATGCTGGCCAGGTAAAAGTATTTCGAAAAAATAAGCACAATAAGGATAGCCAGTGAAATGCCTATGCGCCTGGATGATAACTTATGATGGGTGATAACCGCATGAGCTGTTTTAGTTTTTGGTAGAGCAAAAGCTTTATACCAGTTGCCTATATAGATTAAAATAATGATAGCCAGTAGGGCAGCTAAAGAAAACCACATCACACTGCTTTGGCCAAAAGGAACCACAATTAAGGCTGCCAGTAATGGTCCAAGTGCACTGCCGGCATTGCCACCTAATTGAAATATGGATTGAGCCAATCCCCGTTTACCGCCCGATGCCATGTGCGCCACCCTTGATGATTCTGGATGGAATATGGATGAGCCAACACCGATGAGGGCCACCGCCAGTAATATGGAGTAAAAGCCCGGGGCATAAGCCAGGCACGCTAAGCCTATTAAGGTGAAACCCATGCCTACCGGTAACGAATATGGCTTAGGTTTTTTGTCGGTATACATCCCCACAAAAGGCTGTAGTAACGAGGCTGATAACTGGTAAGTTAGGGTAACCAGACCAATATCGCTAAAACTCAGATGATAGCTGGTTTTAATGAGCGGATAAATAGAAGGGATAACCGACTGTAGCATATCATTCAACAGGTGCGACAGGCTAATGGTAAAAAGGATGGAGTAAACCGTTTTCTCGGCTATGGTTTTCGTTTGTTCCAATGGCTCTGCTAATGTTTCATTCGTCATATCATCTGATGTTTAGTGGTAAAAAAATTATCTCATAATTATTTGTGTAATGCAGTTCCACGCTTTTTTCTCATCGCGGTTTTTTATGCTTTCATAAAGCTCTTCGTGAAGCGTATCCTGGAATATGGTAGTATCTGGATATAGCTTCAAAAACCAGCCTTTTAATTGTATACAAAATGATTGATACAGATCGGCAAGGATAGGGTTGCCCGCCGCTTCGGCAATGCTCATGTGAAACTCGATGTCGGCCTCTATACATTCTTCCATTGTGCCTCCAAACGCCATGGCTGTCCGTTTATCCAGTTTGGTTTTTATTTTTTTGAGGTCTGCTTCTGTACGGTTGACTGCTGCTTTTTCAGCTATTTTCATTTCAAGCAATTGGCGTACTTCGTCAAGGTCATAGGCTTCAGCACGCTTTAAACGTTGATGGAAAGGCTCATTGATACCAGCGGGTGCTTCAATAAATGTACCCACACCCTGCTGCACGCGTAATAAGCCTGAATTGGCCAGGATCCGGATAGCCTCACGCACAGACGAACGGCCCACACCAAACTGTTTCATCAGTTCGGGTTCGGTAGGCAGTTGCTCGCCGGTTTTGTATTTACCATCGGCAATAGCTTTCCGCAGCTGTTCGGCAACCTCTTCAGCTAGCGATTTTTTATGGATAACGTTCATCATCATATCATCTGATGACTAAGGTATGAGCTTTCTTCTGAAAAACAAAATTTAATTAAAAAATGATAAATGCTCTGCTTGATCAATACTTTTTTTAATGTACAATATTTATAAATTTATAAGCTGATAAAATCCTATTTTCACGGCTCAAAAGTAAAAACACGTAAAGCATAAGATATTAATCAATAAGATGAAGAAAGTAATTTTAGTAACCGGAGCATCATCTGGTTTGGGCCTGGCTACGGCCAGCGCGCTATCGGCCCAGGGGCATACGGTTTATGGCACCAGCCGCGACCTGAAACGCATCAGCAATGTATCGTTTACCCCCCTGGAGATGGATGTTACTAACGATGCCTCGGTGAATACAGCCGTTGCTACTATCATCAAAGCCGAAGGCCGTATTGATGTGGTAGTAAATAATGCGGGTAACGGTATTGCAGCCCCATTGTACGCAGTGCAGGTTGATGATGCCAAAAAACAGTTCGAGGTGAACTTTTTTGGCGTAGTACGTGTAAACAGCGCCGTACTGCCGGGGATGATAGAAAGAAAGCAGGGATTGGTGATCAACATCAGTTCATTGGCCGGTTTGTTTGGCTTGCCCTACCAGGGTTTATACGCAGCCTCTAAATTTGCTGTTGAAGGTTATTCACAGAGCTTGCGCATGGAGCTGCAAAACACAGGCGTTAAAGTTGCCGTAGTAAATCCTGGCGATTTTAAAACCGACTTTACCGGCAGTCGTGAAAAAGTAACCTTCACTCTATCCAATGAGCAGTTGAAAAAAGAATTTGAAGCCGCTGTTGCCAGCATGGAAAAAGACGAAAGCATTGGTGGCGAAGCCAGTAAAGTAGCCGAGCAGGTTTGCAAAATTGTGGCTAAATCAAAACCAGCACATAACTACCTGGTAGGAGCGTTAGGGCAAACCATTGTGCCTACACTTAAAGCCATACTGCCTGGCTCTATATTTGTAAAACTGATGAATGATCATTACGGGATAAAATAATTTGGTGAGTGGTGAATAGAGAGTGGTGTATGGTTAGAACAGCCCCACTCACTACTTACCACTCATTGTTCGCCACTCCATGGAAGCAGTTAAAAATAACAAGAAAACCATTTGGGCCTGGGCCATGTTTGATTGGGCCAACCAGGCTTATAATATGGTGATTTTATCTACCATATTCCCGGCTTATTATGTAGCCATTACCCAGGATAAAAATCCGGGGGCTATGGTTACCTTTTTTGGTCACCGGTATATCAACACGGTATTGTCTACCTATGTATTAGGCTTATCGTATCTTATTATAGTAGTGATTTTGCCGATACTGACCTCAATTGCTGATTATAAGGGCCATAAAAAGCTATACATGCAATTGTTTACCTGGATGGGTAGCTTATCATGCGCGGCCATGTTCTTTTTCACCATGAATACTTTTACCTTCAGCATGGTTTGCTATGGCTTGGCATCAATAGGATATTGTGGTGGCTTTGTATTCTATAACTCCTATCTGCCGCAAATAGCCACATTGGATCAGCAAGATGCCGTGAGTGCAAAAGGCTTTATTTATGGCTTTGCCGGGAGTATTGTGGTGCAGGTGCTTTGCTTTGTGTTTGTATTATCGCCTAAAACGTTTGGTATTACTGACGATGTTGCGGCGCGTTTATCATTCCTCATTGTAGGTATCTGGTGGATAGGCTTTTCGTTCATCGCTTTTTATATGCTGCCTAAAGGCCAGCCCAACGCAGGCTCGCATGAGTATAATGTATTTACCGGTGGGTTTAGGGAACTGGCCAAGGTTTGGAAAAAAGTAAAACAATTACCTTTGTTAAAACGCTTTTTACCTGCCTTTTTCTTTTACTCGGTAGGCGTGCAAACCATTCTGCTGGTAGCTGCCAATTTCGGAGCCAAAGAACTCAAAATGCCCGAAGAGGACCTGATCATTATTATTTTATTGATACAGATAGTGGCAATTATTGGAGCGGCTATAACCGCAAAAATGTCGGCTAAGTATGGCAATACCAAGGTGCTGGCAGGTATAGTGGGCATCTGGTGTTTGATATGCGGCAGTGTTTATTTTGTGGCTAACGCGCACCAGTTTTATGCCGCCGCCGTTGTTGTAGGACTGGTTATGGGCGGCGTACAGTCGTTATCGCGCTCAACGTTCTCTAAATACATCCCCGCTAATATTCCTGATACTGCTTCTTATTTTAGTTTTTATGATGTTACCGAAAAACTATCCATTGTAGTAGGCCTGTTTTCATTTGGCTTTGTGGAATCTCTCACTCATGAAATGCGAGACTCGGCGTTAATGCTCGATGGCTTTTTTGCCATGGGACTCATCTTGTTGTTATCGCTCATTGTAATGGAGGCAAGGGTGAGATCGGCAGAATCTGTAGCAGTTTGATTCTGATTCAGACAAATTACACATTCAAAAGACACATCATCGGCCAAAACTAAGTACATTTGCGACTTGTTAATTGACTACCATGGCTAAAGTTTCTATCAACCTGGCAACGGGTTCTATACAAAAAGAGGATATTATTGTAGGTATCGACCTGGGCACCACCAATTCCTTAGTGGCATTCATCAACCCCGATAAAAATCCGTTGGTTATCAATGATACCGGTAAAGGTGTGTTGGTGCCATCCGTGGTGCATTTCGGGCCAACCGGGGATGTTTTGGTTGGTAATGAAGCCAAAGAATTTCTAATCACCGACCCGCAGAATACCGTTTTCTCGGTAAAACGCCTGCTGGGCCGCAGTTACCATGATATTGAAAATTATAAGGATTTTTTCTCATACAAGGTTATCGATGACGATACCGAAAGCCTGGTAAAGATTAAGGTTGGAGATAAGTTTTATACACCGATTGAATTATCGGCACTGATATTAAAGGAATTAAAAGCCCGTGCCGAGCATGCGCTGAAAACTCCTGTAAACCGCGCCGTGATCACCGTGCCTGCCTATTTTAACGATTCGCAGCGCCAGGCTACACGGGATGCCGGTAAACTGGCCGGGCTGGACGTTTTACGTATTGTGAATGAGCCAACTGCTGCCAGTTTAGCTTACGGCATCGGTCTCGATCCCGAGGAAACCAAAACCATTGCCGTATATGATTTGGGCGGCGGTACTTTTGATGTATCCATACTGCAAATACAAAATGGTATTTTTGAGGTGCTGGCCACCAATGGCGATACCTTTTTGGGTGGTGATGATTTTGACCGCATCATTGTTGATTATTGGATTGATAAAAACCAGCTAAACAAAGCCGACGTAGTTGCTAATACCGAATTGGCACAGCAACTTCGCCTTAAAGCCGAAGAAGCCAAAAAAGCATTCGCGCACCAAAGCCTGTTTAATGAAAAAATAGGGGAGATCTGGTGCACGCTTGACCGTACCACGTTCGAGGAACTGATCATGCCTAAAGTACAGCAAACTATTACAGCTTGTCAGAATGCATTGAAAGACGCAAAACTAACTATTAAAGAGATCGACGAAGTAGTAATGGTTGGCGGATCGACCCGTACAGCATTGGTTAAAAAAATGGTGGCCGAATTTTTCGGTCGCGAAGTGCATGCCGAATTAAACCCTGATGAAGTGGTAGCCCTTGGTGCCGCCATACAGGCCGATATTTTAGCTGGTAACCGTAAAGATATTTTACTGCTGGATGTTACCCCACTGTCGCTTGGTATCGAAACCATGGGTGGTTTGATGGATGTGATCATCCCGCGTAACTCTAAAGTACCAACCAAGGGCGGCAGACAGTATACCACCTCCATCGACGGACAGGTGAATATGAAAATTGCCGTTTACCAGGGCGAGCGCGACCTGATCAAAGAAAACCGTAAACTGGCCGAGTTTAACCTCAAAGGCATTCCATCTATGCCTGCTGGCTTCCCTAAGGTGGATATCAACTTTTTACTGAATGCCGATGGGATACTCACCATACAAGCCATTGAACTGCGTTCGGGTGTGAAACAGGAGGTGGAAGTGAAACCTACCTATGGCATCACTGATGAACAGGTAGAACAAATGCTTATGGACAGTATTACTCATGCCAAGGACGATGTAAACCAGCGTATGCTGATAGAAGCCCGTACCGAAGGCGAACAGATGGTGTATACTGTGGAACGCTTTTTGCAAAAGAACGGCAGTTACGTTACCGTAGCAGAATCCGCCGAAACACACAAACACCTGGTGGCCCTTAAAGAGTCGCTGACGTCTGGTGATAAGGACCTGATCCTGAAACGTATTGACGAAATCAACGAATTTACCCGGCCATTTGCCGAGCGCCTGATGGATCAGGCTATCAGCACTGCCATGAAGGGTAAGAGTATTGAATAATAGACATTTTATTAAAGTCAAGAAACAAGAATCAGGAACTAGGAAAGAAGCACGGAAAGGTGTTGCTTAATATCATGTCAGCATGTTTTCATGGTTTTCTTAATTCTTGGCTCTACATATACACCATAAATAAATTATATCAGTTTGAAGATAATTACCAGGGTATTCGTATTGTTAGCTATTGCAGCTGTTTGTTTAATCGGTTCATTTGATAAAGCTCAGGCGATAGGTCCGTTGCGTTTATATAAAGACACCACCTTAAAAAGCGCCGAAACACTGGATACTCTACGGTATGATTCGTTAATGAAACGCCTGGCCAACGGTGATCAAACCGGCAGATGGCCCGTAAAAAAGGCCCCATATCCTTTGCCTGGTGCTATTTTACCATTTAATCGTGTTGTAGCCTACTATGGCAACATGTACTCCAAAAATATGGGCGTGCTAGGTGAATATGCGCCTAAAGATATGTTGGCAAAACTTAAAGCTGAGGTTAAAGTATGGGAAAAAGCCGATACGCTTACGCCGGTTGTACCCGCGCTGCATTATATCTGTGTTACTGCCCAGGCCGATGCAGGCAGAAACGATTTGCATAACCTGCGGATGCCTTTCAGAGAAATAGACAAGGTATTGGATATGGCCAAACAGATCAACGCTATTGTATTTTTGGATATCCAGGTAGGTTTCAGCACAGTACAAACCGAATTACCCCTGCTGGAAAAATATATGAAAATGCCCAACGTGCACTTGGGTATCGACCCGGAATTTTCTATGAAAGAGGGGAGTGTACCGGGCAAACGCATAGGTACTTTTGATGCCGATGATATCAACTACGTAACCGGCTATTTAAGCGGATTGGTGAAAAAGAACAACTTGCCACCAAAAATATTTGTAATCCACCGCTTTACCAAACGCATGGTAACCAATTCAAAAGATATCAAATTGCGCAATGAGGTACAAGTGGTGATGGACATGGATGGCTGGGGCGGCCCTGACTTGAAAAAAGGCACCTACAAATATTTCATATCACAGGAGCCTGTACAGTTTACGGGTTTTAAGTTATTCTATAAAAACGATATCAAGAACGCGCCTCACCGCATGCTGACACCCAAAGAGGTTTTGAGTTTGAAACCTGCGCCTATTTATATACAGTACCAATAATAAGGTTTTACTTAAAAGTTTGTCATCCTGAGGAACGAAGGATCTATTTGTAATTATGCACATCGCTTAATAGATGCTTCACTCCGTTCAGCATGACAAACTCTTTATATTGATATATCTAATCTCTCCTCGTACCTCGTTCGAGATGACATTTTACGTTTGTCTTGATTCTTGACTCTTACCTCTTGACTCTAAAACAGCATTTCCTGTGGCGGCGTAACGCCTTTTAAGCGCAGGTAAACTGTGGCTTGCCCGCGATGATGGGTCTGGTGTTCAAAGCCTTTACCCAAAATGATGAATTTGGTAAATTCCTTTCCCTGAACTTTCATGCTTTCCTGTAATTGAGCAGGGGTCATGCCCTGTATGGTGCTGATGGCAAAATCATAGCTATCCATCACTGCTTTAATGGTAGCTGTTTTGCTAGGGTCAACAGTTTTCTCAAGAGATGTTTTTCCAAGCGGATTGGTTTTGCCGCTTACCCAGCAAGTAAAAAAATAATTGTCATCAGCCAGGTGCAGCATTTGCCCGGCGAATGACCGCATTTCGGGAGTTGGTTTAAAGCTGTAGCCATCATCGGGCATAGCATCCAGATAAGCTTTGGTGTAGTTTTTAGCACGCTGCCATTCAGCAACTATTTGGTCGTTTGTAGCCTGCGCGTATACCGTTGTACAGGCAAAAGCCATTACCATAAAGGTAAACAGCAAGGTTAGCTTTTTCATAATTGAATAGTTTTAAGATTGGTTTATAATTGGTTATACTAAGTTATTAAATTCCCTTGTTATGCCGAAGGGAAGTATCTAGTTTGCAATTGATCTTTGTTCCGATCCATGATGTGTTGCCTGTCAGTATGAGCCTATCGAAGACTCGCGTGCAGGGGCTTGTCGTCATGGTTCGATGGAGCTTATTATTTAACTTCAAGCCCCCCGCGAGATCAACCCTCGACAGCAATAAAATCTTTCGGTGATTTAGCGATTAATATCAGATTTTAATTTAACCAGTTCACCAAGAAGTCTTGTCTGCTCAACCAAATGTGTTTTGCCAAATTTTTCTGCGATGCGTACAATCGCGAAATTCAGTGTATCTATTTCTGTTGGTAGTTTGCGGTTAATATCCTGTAGTGTTGATATCAGCTGACCATCTGAAGCTTTACTAATAGCCACTAAGCTGGCAGTCACGTCGTCCTGTTCCAACATAACCCCGGTTTCACGGGCAATCTGTACACATTCGGCAATTATTTCACGGGCAATTGCCAGAGCTTGTTCATTCCGGTGAAATATGCCGTTGTCGATATTCAATAATGGGCATACCGAATTGTAAACACTGTTCATGATGGCTTTTTTCCAGATCACCTGCTGAATGTTTTCTTCAGCACGAAACCGGAAATGAGGAGTGCTTAGTTCTTCAACTATATCATTCAGAGAAGTGTCACTGCCACTGATTCCACCAATAGGGCACTCAAATGCAGGCTTAAAGCTCACCCGGCCATCTATAGCAACCTGGCTGGTTACAAATAGTACACAACGATAAACCCCGGGAAACTCGTGATCAGTAAATACCTGCTCTACACCCAGGCCATTTTGTAAAATAACCAATGGAGAAGTATTGATTTTGGGTTTAAGGGCCAGTGCTAAATCTCCGTTACCAAAGGATTTATTGGTTAAAACCACCATGCCATCCAGTGTTTCGAACCGGCTTAGGGTACTGATTTCAACTTCTGCTTCTAATATGCTTTGATCGGCCAATACCACCGTGATCTTTTCTATAACGCTGCTGCCATCATCTACGCTTCCGCGGATTATTACTGCATTTTTGCCTTGCAATTTCAAAAAAACAGCTAAAGCTTTGCCAATAGCACCATTGCCAATAATAAATATGGTCTTATTCATAGGATAGAATTTTTCGTCAAAGTTAACCGCTTGGCTTTATCTTTTGTCATAGATCGGTAAAGAGGCCTATTAGCAGCAAAGTGAGCTACTTGCTATAGTCGGATTTGTTTATATGTAATTAAAAATGCAGCTTTGAATAGCTAATTTTATCACATGAAACCCCTGTTCGCCTGCTTCACACTTATCTTAGTGACCCTATTTACTATGCAAGCGTCTGCACAAAATATGACTGCTGTTAACAATATGCTTAACAAGCAAAACATGCAGTTTAATATGCGGATGCAAATGCAAATGAATATGCAGATGAATATGATGATGCTAAGCCGAAGCCAAAGTAATTACCAGTTTAATTACTTGGTAACGATGAAGGATAGCTCGCAGATATTTGTTAAATCCAAAATATATTCAGACACAGCCAAACATAAAACTTACCTGATATTTGTTGATAAAAGTTACAGTAAGAAAGATACTAACCGAAGCAAGAAAATATATGTATCGCAAACGCTTAGTATCGCGCGTAATTTAGGCGGAAGCGGCTCACCCGATGACTGGTATAAAGGAATTGCTAAAGATAGTTGTTGGATGTTTAAAGCAATATCGGGCTCTATAAATGCCTATTCTATGTTAAGTCAGACTGATTGTTACGGTTTCGATCCTTTTGCTATTGTGGCAGTTCAAAAGGGAGAGGGCCCCATCTTAAAATTGACGCCTGAAAATTTAAAGCCAATGGTTGGGCAGGATGCCGATGCGCTTGAAAACATCCAAAAGAAAAACTATTATAAAGCTATCAAGAAATATAACCGAAGTGCAGAAAAGGCTGCAAAAAAATAGATCCCCGGAAACGGGGACCTATTTTTTTATAATTTGTTAATGGCGTCTTGCTCTTTGAGCGCCTGGATGTTGTTCTTGTCGCTGAAAGTATCTGTTTGTTTAGCAAAATCCTCCAGGATGCTGGCGATGTTGTCCAGGTTGTCTGCTACGCGTTGGTGCATGTCCGGAAGGTCCTTTTCCAGTCTTTTATCACCCAGTTCTATATTATCTACTTCAATTTTAGCCAGCTTGGTGATAATAGCCTGCTGACTATTTTTCAGATCTTCCAATTCATGGACAATTTTCTCCATCAGTCCAAACTTCTTTAACTTATCCATACAGTTGTGTTTTTTAATTTAAGGTATATCTCATTAACTCTAAAAAATAAAAATTGTTTAGAATTTGGATTATTGATCAATAACTAATACTTTAGTTTAAAACTAAGATATTAGTTATATGAAAAACCTGGCTCTGTTAATTTTGCTTATTTTTTATCTGCCGGTATCGGTAAAGGCGCAGCAGCAACCGGCTGTAAATGATTCCTTGCTGCTTGATTATTACCAGAACCAGCGTTTTGCCGAGGCTGCCGACTATCTCAAAAAAACATACCCAGAACCGGTAAGCAATATCCGGGTGCTGGGCAAACTGGCGTACACTTCGCAAATGGCCGGACGGTTACCTGATGCGGAAGGATATTACCAGAGGATGTACAATATCGACTCAACTAATAACGCGGTGCTGTTTAGCCTTGGAGCAATAAACCTGCGGCGGGGTAATAATTTAAAGGCACAGTTTTACTATAAAATGCTGAGTTTGAAAGATACCACTAATTTTATGGTGTTTAAACAATTGGGTAAGGTATGTTTGGAAAGGGGAGATCTGCCGGGAATGTTGGTGAATCTGCAAAAGGCTAACAGAATTAATCCGGCTGAACCCGAGGTCGCATCTGATCTGAGCGATATGTATGTAATACAAAAACGATATGATGATGCTGAAAAGGTATTGAATGGCTCCATTGCCCAGGATCCCGACAATATGGTCTTATTGCAAAGTCTGCTCAAGCTTACTTATTCACAAAAAAGATTTGAACAGGTTAAAAATACCTGCTTAAGGCTTGTTCAACTTGGTGATGGTTCCGCCTTTACCCTAACCAAGCTCGAAATGGCTTATTATTACCTGAAAAACTACACCTGTAGTGTAGAAACTTTTGCCGAAATATCGCCCGCGGAACAAACAGAAAGCAGTTTTTATATTGCCGCCCTGGCATACAAAGCGCTTAAAGATCAACCTAAAGCGATTGAAAATCTTGCTAAAGCGATTGATGCAGGCATATCATCCAATATCAGCGATTATTACGCAGAAATGGCCGATAGCTACGAAGTACGTAAGAAATATCAAAAGGCAGTTTGGGCCTATCAAAAAGCGTTGCAATTTTCAGAAAAGCCAATCCTGTATTATCTGCTGGCATCGGTTTATGATACCGAGCTGAAAAACAAGTCGCTTGCCTTAAAGTATTACAAAAAGTATACAAACAGTAAACCGCCCGAAAAGCAGCAGAAATATGTGGCCTATTCCAAGTCGAGATTGGACGAACTGGCGCGTTAACGCTGCATTAGCCGGGCTACATACTTGCCGATGATATCAAACTCCAGATTTACCACCGAACCTTTACGAACATTGTGCAGGTTGGTATGCTCAAAGGTATAAGGGATAATAGCTACTGAAAAACTGTTGGCTTTGGAATTAACTACGGTTAAGCTGATGCCATTAACGCAGATGGAGCCTTTTTCAACGGTAACATTACCTGTAGCGGCATCGTACTCAAAAGTATATTCCCAGCTGCCATCAAGTTCTTTAAACTCAGTACAAACTGCGGTCTGGTCAACATGGCCCTGAACAATGTGACCATCAAGACGGGCGTTCATTTGCATACAGCGTTCCAGGTTTACGGGTTCGCCAACTTTCAGATGACCCAGGCTGCTTTTGTTCAGCGTTTCTTCAATGGCGGTAACCACGTGCAGGCCATCAGCCAACGCTACCACCGTTAAACAAACCCCGTTGTGTGCTACTGACTGGTCGATCTTTAATTCGTGCGAAATATCCGATTCAATAGTGATATGTAAATTACCCTGCTCTTGCTGCAGATCGGTCACTTTACCCAAAGTTTCTATAATTCCTGTAAACATATGCCCTCCACCCCCCTAAAGGGGGAGTTTTTTGATAAGTGTCAAAGCTAAAGAATATCGTTGAGGTTTTTTGTCAGGAAAAAATGAAAAAACTGTAAGTATCTCAGTTTATCATCCTAAGGAACGAAGTATCTATTAATGAACTATACATATTGAATAATAGATGCTTCACTCCGTTCAGCATGACATTGAAGTTGAATTATTTGAAACTGGTAAACAGATCCACTCTTTTGTTCCGCAGATCCTTACCGCCTTCTATCACCGATTTTAAGTTAGTAAGGTAAAAAGTCCATCCAATCTGGCATTGTACGTAAAGATTTTTTGCCGGATCATCTTCCAGGGGGATGTTTTCCTGGGTAAGCTCAACGAGAGTGAGGCCGTATTTGTTCTGGATATCAATGGTAACAATACTACCTCCGGTAAAGGTAAACTTGAGTAAGTCTGAACCGTTGTTTTCCAGTACCTGTCCGTTCTCAACAGCATTGTCGTCAAAGCCGTGCCAGTACCAGGAGTAGGTATCTTCTTTGCTGATGAATTCGTCTTTCTCGCGCTGGCGGCCAACTATGGTGTAAAAATCAGCCTGGCGTAAAAACCAGCTTTCAAGTCCGGCAGGAGTAGCCCAGGCCTCATAAATATTACGAACGTTGGTGTTAAAATCGGCGGTTAGTTTAAAGGTTGTCCAGCGGTTGTCAGTCATATAGTAGCATTGTTTGATATAAAAATAATCATAATACCTTACCCTTTTATTAACTTGCTTTTAAATATTAACCATGGGTAAACAAAGCGCAGGAATACTATTATATCGAAAAACTGAAGATAAACTTCAGGTTTTCCTGGTGCATCCGGGTGGGCCGTTTTTTAAAAATAAGGACGATGGTAGTTGGTCGATCCCGAAGGGGGAGTTTCTGGATGATGAAGACCCACTCCAAGCTGCCAAACGGGAATTTGAAGAAGAAACCGGGCAAACCGTCACAGGTAAATTCATTAACCTCAACCCAATCACCCAAAAGGGCGGTAAGAAAGTACATGCCTGGGCTGTAGAGGGTGATATAAACCATTTGATGGTTAAAAGCAATCATTTTGAAATGGAATGGCCGCCACGTTCGGGTAAACAGCAATCATTTCCTGAAGTGGATAGGGCGGGATGGTTTGATATGGATATTGCCAGGGTGAAGATAAACCCTGCGCAAACTGGGTTAATTGAGGAGTTAGTTGAGACGTTGAGATAATGAGACTTTGAGAAAAGCCCGATCGTCAACAATTTTTCATCCAAGGATCACATGGTCTCATTATCTTAAAGTCCCTTTGTAAAACTAATTTCACCTTTTGTCGTTCTGCTTTTACCTTTATGGGCAATTACATAACTTAGTAAAATGAAGTTTTTTAAATATCTACCTATAGCTTTTTTATTGATCGCGATTGTATCGTGCAAACCCAAACCTAAATCGACGGCTGTTCCCGTAGTGGGTTTTGTGGATGCATTTGAGGATGCCACTATAGCCCAGGCCCGTGCCGGTTTTACCGACGCTTTGAAAAAAGAGGGCTTTAGCGAGGCTAAAAAAACGGTGCAGATTGAGTACAGCAATGCTCAGGGTAATATTCCTACACTTACGCAAATAGTTAATCATTTTGTTTCTGAAAATGTTGATCTGCTGGCTACCTGTACAACTTTATCTACCGTTACGGCCATACAAAAAACTAAAACTATACCCATTTTTGCCATGGTAGCACCTGTACCCGAGCGTATGAAAGTGCTTGATGCCAGCGGTAAAGCTCCAGCCAATCTTTTTGGGGCGGTAGAAGATTTAAACTATATAGATACCTCATTTACCATCATCCCTAAATTGCTGAAGCCCAAAGGAGCAAAGCTGGTGATTGGGATGATCTATAATCAGTCTGAGCCACAGTCAACAGATGCATTAAACCGTATCAAATCACTGGCCGAAAAACAGAATGTGACCATTGTGGCCCTGCCTTTAAATTCTTCCGCAGATGCCCAGTTAGTTACCCAATCATTGCTGAATAAAAATATCGACGCTTTTTTTGCCAATCCGGATAATACCGTTTTCGCTGCTTTTGAAACCATTTTAAAAAGCTGCAACCAAAAAAATGTACCCATATTTACCAGCGAGGCTGGCCTGGTACAGCGCGGTGCGGTGGCTGCTTTTGGTGCCGATATTTACCAATGGGGTTATCAGGCGGGGGAGCAGGCTGCTTATTTCCTGAAAAATCATAAAACCGATGGACTGACACCTCAAATGGTGAAGATCAGGAAACGGGTATATAATCCTGCTGCTGCTAAAAAATATAACATTACTGTGCCTTCAGATTTTGAGGCTGTAAAATAAATGGATTTTTACTTAACCACTGTAACATTAGGGCTTTGCTACGCGGCTTTGGCGTTGGGTATTTTTATCTCCATGAAGATATTTAATATCCCGGACATCACTACCGATGGCAGTTATACGCTGGGGGGCGCGGTTACGGCTGTAATGCTTACCCATCATCAATCATCATATGTTATTTTACCAGCTGTTATTATAGCTGGTGGCATAGCAGGAGCGCTAACTGGCCTGATCCATACCAAGCTTAAAATAAACGCTTTGCTGGCCGGTATCCTGGTGATGACGGCTCTGTATTCGGTAAACCTCACTATTATGGGGCGTTCCAATATACCGTTGAGTAATGTGGCTTCGTTGTTCTCGTCAGTGCAAATAGTGGCGGATGCCAATCAAAATACCTTCTGGATATTACTGGTATTTGTGGTGCTGATCACTTTTTTGATTGGTTACCTGCTCAAAACAGATTTTGGTATAGCCATGCGGGCAACAGGTAACAGCGAATCCATGATCAGGGCGCTGGGGGTTAATACCGACAGGATGAAAATCACCGGTTTGGCATTGGCCAATGCACTTACTGCCTTGAGCGGCTACTTTTTTGTACAATCGCAGGATTTTGCCGATATCAATATGGGTATAGGTATCGTGATTGTAGGTCTTGGCTCTGTTATTATTGCCGAGTCAATCATCAATTGGCTACGCATCACCAGTGTTTGGCTCAGTTTAATTTTGGTGTTGGCCGGGGCTGTGGTATTTCAATTGGTGCTGGCGGTTACCCTGGCCATCGGTGTCGACCCCAATATGCTTAAAATAGTTACCGCTGTTTTTGTATTGCTGATAGTTAGTTTACCCCGTTTATCATCACTCCGGTCATCATGATAACGATAAACGACGTACATAAAACCTTTAATAAGAGTAAGGCCAACCAGGTTAACGCGGTTAATGGCATTACTCTGACCATTACAGAAGGGGAGTTCCTGGTGATCGTGGGCTCTAATGGCTCGGGTAAAACCACTTTACTTAACCTGGTGGCTGGCAGTGTGTTCCCGGATATGGGGAGTATCAGCGTAGATGAAAATAATGTAAGCAAACTGCCCGATTATCGCCGTAGCCAATGGATAGCGCGCGTTTTCCAGAACCCGGTAAGTGGCACTGCATCCGATCTGAGTATTCTGGATAACTTTAGATTAGCAGCTATCCGCACCAGAGCTAAAGGCCTATCTATTGGTATCAATGATAAATTCAAACAGCAGGTAAAGGAAAAAATAGCCACCCTGGGTATGGGGCTGGAAAACAAGGTAGAGCAATCCATGGGGACGCTTTCAGGCGGGCAGCGCCAGGCTTTAACGCTGTTGATGAGTGTGATGGATAGCTGCAAAGTTCTGTTGCTGGATGAACCTACCGCTGCGCTCGACCCTCGATCGGCAGAGGTGGTGATGCGTACAGCTGATAAACTCATCGCTGATTTTAAACTGACTGCCATACTGATCACCCATAATCTCAAAGATGCCTACAATTATGGCACACGGATCATCCAAATGAGTGAGGGGCAGGTACTGCGCGATCTGAACAACAAACAAAAGTCAGATTTAAAGCAAAATGACCTTTTTGATTGGTTCAGCTAAAAAATGGCAAAATAATTGTATAGTGTTGTGCACTATGAAGACTAACAATTTTGCACCCATACTCGACGCTTACCAGTTAGTAAGCGGCGCCAAGATAAAAGGAAAAAAACAAGACGAGATATTTGAACTGGGCATATATGATGCTTTAAAAAGAGGATATACCCTGTATCCATTGGAGCATGGTGTAAAATATGACGATTTCAGTGTGATCATCTCCGAAAAGGAATTAAAGAACAATTTTTTGATCGAAGGGGCTAAGGCTGCGATAGCTGCTTAAGATATTGAACTTGGGGGAGATGCATGTGATGCGTCTCTACGTTCTTCCTTTCTATGTAGAGACGCATCACATGCGTCTCTTATACTTCATTTGTCTGCCATTTTGCAATTCCAATCAATAAGCGTAAATTTGTAAAAAAATAAATGATGCTGTTTAATAATTCATTCTGCTTAAAAAATATGATGTGGCCCATGGTGGCCCGGCAGAAGGGTTGTGCATCAATGATACTCTTCTCCAGTCCGTTCTAGAAAACATCATTACTACGGACAGAATTTATTACATCATTATTTATTCAATTTATGCTTACTGTAAGTGAGCTTTTGCAATTTTAAAATTTATGAACACTTACTATACTATCGAAGAGAAGTATCTACAGGCTATCGATAAAATATCTTACGGGAAAACACCCAAAGCTCTTAAACTACTGAACGAGATCATCAGTAATGATCCATTATATGCACGTGCTCATCACCAATTGGGGATGATATATTATTATGAGATTAAGGATTACCAAACTGCAGGATATCACTTCAAAACCTGCATGGAATTGGAGCCATCCTTCCCGGATAACTATACTCATTATCTTGATCTGTTGGTTTTTTTGAACATGGAGAAGCTGGTGAACACCATATCAACCAAAGCATTAAATACACAGGGGGCCGACACGGCAGGTATCTATGATCTGCTGGGCTTGTTCTATGAAAAGAACAAACAATGGACAAAAGCTCAGGAGGCCTATCAAAAAGCTTTTATGGAAGTAACCGATAATAAGGAAAAATCAGATATTGAACTGAGCTTGAATAGGGTACGTTCAAAAATGAAACAAACTTTGGCTTATACTTATCAGGTAACGGAGTAAAGAGTCTCCAACTCAAACCTACGCGTCATTGCGAGGCACGAAGCAATCCCCGATTAGCAGAGCCACTCTGTATAGTTTAGAGATTGCTTCGTTCCTCGCAATGACGGACTTTTTATAAAACAACAAAAGCGTGGGCATGCCCACGCTTTTGTTGTTTTAGCCTTTAGCCTTTAGCCTTTAGCCTTTAGCCTTTAGCCTTTAGCCTTTAGCCTTTAGCCTTTAGCCTTTAGCCTTTAGCCTTTAGCCTTTAGCCTTTAGCCTTTAGCCTT